>Ga0190274_10002201_pt1 | contig 11452 bp, 13 predicted proteins | sample Popmic531T_FD_133002 | JGI IMG/M metagenome (GOLD analysis project Ga0190274, IMG submission 133002) | Populus adjacent soil microbial communities from riparian zone of Yellowstone River, Montana, USA - 531 T | ecosystem: Environmental > Terrestrial > Soil > Riparian zone | place: USA: Montana...
AGTCGATCATGACCCTGGGCGGCAGCGCTCGGGCGATGCGGCCGAGGTTGTACATCGACAACGTGATCGAGGCCCAGATGATCGCGGACCGCGATTTCGTGGCGAGGTCCTCGACGTCGAGTTCGTACAGTCCTGCGGCGCGGAGCTTGCCACGGAACATGAGGTGCGTCAGGTGGTAACCGGCGAACGAGGTGAAGGGCCCTGTGATGCTTGACCGCAGCTGGATTGACAGCACGTTGCCCGTGTCCGAGACGAAGGGCTCGTATGGACGTCGTGGCTGGGCGAGGTAGCCGGTGCAGTTCACGACCCAACTGCCGGCGGGGATCGCCAGCGATCGGCCGTCGCGTAGGACGATCGTCGGCCCGTCGGTCGTGTCGAGCACGTCATCGAGGTGTCCGGGTTCGATGCGTCGCATCCCGGCTCGTACGTCGGCGCACTCGGCGTCGGACAGGTAGGCGCTGAAGAAGTTGGCCGGCTCGGCTGATGGGCTGATGCCATAGGTGTTGGCGAACCACGCGGCAACGTCTTGCTCGTTGGTGCCATCGAAACGGAGGGCGACCTGGCGCAGCATCGCGTTGATGCGGGTGCCGGCGTACCAGCGTCTCGGGCCGGTCGGGAAGAACGTCTCGCGACGGCTGAACATCGTGCCCGAGCCGGCCACCATGTTCAGCTCGCGCCCAGGGCATTCCCGGCGCAGCATGAGGGCGACGTCCATGGCGGTCTTGCCGCTGCCGACGATCCAGACCGGGCTGCTGGCCTCGGGGCGCTCGGCGATCAGGCCCGACAGTGCCTCTGGGGTGGTCGAGCGAACGGCGGCGCTTGAGATCGACAGCGGTGAGCTGGGCAGGACGTGGTTGCCGTACGCCTTGATCAACCGCTTGGTCCTCAGGGTCTCGACCCGCCCGTCCGGGCCCCGCACGGTCACCGTCACGGTGCCGCCGACCTCGGCGTGCTCGATGTACTCGCAGCCGAAACGCTCCTCAAGATCCACTTTCGTGCGCGCTACGTCGACGCAGTAGCGCAGGTGGTCGAGCACCTCGTCGCGGGTTGCCAGGTGGCTGGCCGGCTTGCCCAGCTGCCAGGCGATGTTGCCGGCGGTGAAGATCGGGTAGGGCTGGTGCAGCCGGACGAAGTCGTAGGTGTCCACCCACATCCCGCCGGCGCGGGGGCGGCTGTCGAGGAGGACGACCCGGTCGCGCGGGGAGAGGTAGCGGCCGGCGACCGCCAGCGCATTGAGCCCGGCGATGCCTCCGCCGATGATGATCAGCTCGCTGGTCTCGTTCACGATGTCCTCCCGATCCAAGTCCCCGCAACGCTAACATAAGAAAAGAAAGTAGCCGGATAACTTTATGAAGGAGGATGGGGGTTGACGGAGCGCTCTTACGGTCAGTACTGCGGTCTTGCCGGCGCACTCGACCTCGTCGGCGAGCGCTGGACTCTGTTGATCGTCCGCGAGCTGATGTCGGGACCGAAGCGCTACACCGATCTCGCCGACGGCCTGCCGGGTATCGGCACCAGCCTGCTGGCCAAGCGGCTGGCGAAACTCGAGAACGGCGGGGTGATCGAACGACGCCTGCTTCCCCCACCGGCCGCCACGACGGTGTACGACCTCGCGCCCGCCGGCCACCAACTGGCCGCGGCCCTGGTCCCGCTCATCACGTGGGGCCTGCGCCACGCCGTCCCAGAGGCTCCGGGGAACCGCCAGTTCAACGCGACCTGGTGCGCCTTGCCCTTCACCCAGCCCGCCGACCCGCTGGCCCTCGCAGGCATCGAGGCGACTTACGAGTTCCGCATCCGCGATACCTCCGCGCTCCTGCGTGTGCACGATGGAGACGCCGAACTGCTCCCTCCGGGAACCGCCACGCCAGACACCACGATCTCGATGGACCCCGCGACCGTCGCGGCCCTCGGCGCCGGCCGCCGCACGATCAGCGAGGCCGCGGCCGACGGCGCGATCACCGTCGACGGCGACCTCAACGCAGCCGCCGCACTCTTCGCCGCCTTCGAGAGCAGCGGCACCAGCCAAGAAGCACGCGCGCAGGGTGCGACTGTTTGAAGCAGTCGGTAGCCGGTTTGAGTGGGCAGACGGGCCGGACTATCCCAGGAGAGCTCCTCGATTACGAGCCGTAGCGGCTATTGCGACGCCAGCGTTCTGCTGACGACCCTGGAGCTCAGACCGCGGAAGGGGGCCTTGCGCGCACCGTGGGAACGACCGTACCGATCAGGCCGCGCACGATCGCGACGAGGATGGTCAGAGGGTCGTAGTACTCGCGCCACACCACGATCTGCCCATCGTGAACGTCGAAGCGCCCCCAAATCCAGAACTGGACTCGCAGCGGCCCCCATTTGAGCACGTCCGTCCGCTCCGTCAGAACCGATGGTCCGTCCGCTGAGATCGCGTGCACGTGCAGCTCTACCCCCGTGCCGATCCTGTCAAGGACTTGAAACAGCTTCCGCACACGCTCACGGCCGCGCACAGTTGGCATCCAGCTGTTCGCGTACTCCACATCCACCGCGAGGAGCCCCGCTGCGGCGTCGATGTTCGAGACGGTCCGAAGATGGTCCAAGAACTGCTCCACAACCACCGTCGGCGCTGAATCGGCTGCTTGCCGATCGGGCTGCCCCTGCGTGGCCTCGCTCGTGAGATCCACCATGCCTCCAACATACAGTTCTGGCGACTGCGCTAGACGTTCCAGAGCTCGGCGAGCAGGGATTGAATCGCGGGATTCGCGCTCGACGGTCGCGTGCAAAACCGATCCTGGAGGCCGATCGCGAGGTCGCGCGCACGTGCCTTCGTTGCCGGCGGGTCGAACAGGCTGTGCTTGAACAGCCACATCAGATACAGGGAGGCATAGGCGAAGCCGCTGCCGGGCTCGAATGCCGGATCCATTCCATCGGGGATTCCTGCCCCACCAGTCCAGGAAGTACAACTCGTGTGTCCGGCGTCCCCGACCTGGTTGTGCCGGTTCTCGTGCAAAAGGAGATAAAGCGAGTCGACGTAAGGGTTCTGCCAGAGCGCGAAGTTGCGGTTGAGGTTGATGACGCCGCCGCCCGCCATGTTGAGTGCGGTTCCGAGGCCGGCGTTAATCGTGCGGGTGTGAGATTTGACGAAGTCGTAGAGCGTCAGCCCCTCGCTGAACGGCGGCGGCTGGTCGAAGCGCTGATGCCGCAGTATGTCGAGCTTTGCGAGCACCGCCGTGCGGGATGGATCGCTTGAGTTCTGATCGAACGGGAAGCCGGGGAAAGAAGCCCAGGCCTCTGCCGGAACACCGGGCATCCCGTCCAACCAGTTGAAGGTGAAGTCACGCTGGATGCGGCTGAGCTCGGCCGGCGCCGGCTGAGCGCTGTAGAGCCCTCCGAGGTCGCTGTACACACGGACCGGGTAGGTCTGGCTGAGGCCGTGCCCCGAGAGCGTGACCGAGTGGGTTCCGACGGTGAGCTTGTGGTCAATCGGGCCTTGGCCGAGAACCCCATCGATATCCGAGTTCCACTCAAGGTCCGTGCTGTTGGCCAGCGTGTTTCCGCTCCCGTCGAGTACCGCGGCATCGAAATGAGGCGTCTCCGCCGTCAGGAAGCGCTCGGAAGGAAGCGGTGAGGTGATCTGGATCCGGCCTCCAAACCACGGCGAGGCCTGCAACGAACCCTCATCGAAACCAGCCCCCAGGTTCATCACATGGCGGACGTCGCCGTTGAGCCGCAAGGAGTGGAGGTGGGCGTTGGGGTCGGTTTCGCTGTCGTACCCGACGAAGTAGAAGGTGTCCTGGTGGCGCCCGTAGGCCAGCCCCCCCTTAGCGCGGTACCCCACCCCGAACAGCTTGACCTGGGTGCCGTTGAGCGTGAGCTCATAGATCCAGGAGAACTTGCTCAAGTCGGTCCCGAGGGCGAAGAAGCGGTCGCGCAACGGCTCGTAGAACAGGGCGCCCCAGGTTGGACCCGGGGTCTGAAAGAGCGGGAAGCTGGTTCCGTCGAGGTTGATCTGGTGGAGCATCGAAGGCGCTCCGGGCGTCTGGTTGCTCAGCGCGAAAAGACGATCAGATGGGTTGTGGTAAGCGAGGCCGCCGTCCAACCCAGACGGCAGCGATCCCAGCGTCTGCGCCTGTCCAGGCAGGCTGATCGTCTGCAGAGCCGGCGCAACGGGACCGCGGCGGATCGCGTACATCGTTGAGGAGGCCGGCCTGTAAGCCAACCCGGCCCCACCGCCGTTTCCGAGTCCCGCCACCAGGGCGATCGAGCCACCGAGGTTGATGCTGGTTAGCTGGCCCTGCCCACCGGTCGCCGAGATCGCGAACAGATCGGTCATCGCCAAGTCCCCCTGTGCTTCGCCGTCGCATTCCCTTGCACGGTGACCTCCGCTGTCCGCATTCCGCCGACCGTATCCCACCCTCACCATTTGTCAATAGAACTTGAGTGTTACGCACCAGGCCGAGAAGGAGATGCGGCGGCTGATGCGCGAGTTGAAGCCGACGCCGCAGGAACGTCTGACACTCCGCGAGGTCGACGACGCCTACGTCTCGTCGATGGAGAAGGTGGGGCGTTCGCCGAAGACGATCAACAACCACCTGAACTTCCTCCATGGTCTCTTTGCCTTCGCCGAGAAGCGCGCTCGGGCTTTGGGCAACGCTGTGCCGAAGCGAGCGGCCGCGGGCAGGTGGCGCGATCCCGACATTCGCTTTATCGACCTGGAGGAACTGTAGGCCGAGGAAGGCCGTCGGCTCGACGCGGTTCACTATGTCCCCCGTGATCTCCTATTCCATGAGCCTGTCGGCCGACGGCTACGTCGCCGGACCCGACGGAAGCTTCGACTGGGCGGTGCCCAGCGAGGAGTTGCACCGGTTCCACAACGAACGGGCCGCCGCGACCGACGCCCAACTGCTCGGCCGGCGCCTCTACGAGACGATGCTCGTATGGGACACCGAGGAGTTCTCCGACCCTGTGATGGCGGAGTTCGCCGAGGTCTGGCGCCCGCTCGAGAAGATCGTGTTCTCGACCACGCTGACGAGTGTCGAGGGCAGCAACCGCCTGGCCACGGGAACGCTGGAGGAGGAGATCGCCGTGCTCGGGGACCGGAGGATCGCGGTCGGCGGCGCCGGTCTTGCGGCGGAATGCATGCGGCGCGGGCTGATCGACGAGTTCGAGCTGTTCGTCGTCCCGACCGTGGTCGGTGGCGGCACGCCGTACTTCCCGCCGGACGTGCACGTCGACCTCGAGCTGGTCGAGACCCGCACGTTCGACGCGACCGTGTACTTGCACTACCGCCGGCGCGGCTAGAGGTCAACTAGCCGCAGCTTCACTTGTAGCGCCCGCACCGCGGCGTCGACTTCGGTGGCCGCGGTGCGGGCAAGACTCAGCGCCTCCCATTCGCCGTTCGCGAACTCGCGTCGAACTTGGAGGTCGCACTGTTCTTTTAGCGCGGCGGCAGGTCCCGATATTGGGGGTCCACCGTCCGGCGGTCATCGACCAGGACCTCGGCTTGCCTGGAACGACGAGACCAGACGGCCCACTGCCAGATCGCGATGACCAGGCCGACGACACCGGCGATCATCAGGATCAAGCCGACCGTCCTCAGATCCAGGCCCTTGACATGAAAGTGGGTGGCGAAGCGCAGGATCGCGCCGACCGCGATCAGGAAGATGCTTCCCGCAACGGTCATATTCGTCTCCCCTACTAGAAGACGCGGCGGAAGAGATAGATGGCGAGCAGGATCAGGATGATGACTATGAGAATTCCGACGATGGTCAAGACGAGCTCCTTTGGTTGGTTTAGCTTTTCTTGGGTGTGAAGATGGGCGCGACCGGACCTATAGCGGCGACTTGGAGCGCGCTTTCTTGCCCGCGGAATGGCTCTTGTCGGCGGCGCGCTGAGAGGTTCCGAACGATTTCGAGAGCAGGCGGCCGATCGGTCCCGGGGCCTTCGAGCCCGCCCTGGCACCGGCCGAGAAGCCTTTGTCGGCACCCCGCCGGGCTTGGTCGGAGAGCCGCGGCAGCAGGAAGCCGAGGATCGCGAGCAAGATGCAGACGGCGATTACGCCGGCGATCAGCATCGGTCGGCCTTTTGGCTGAGGTGGTCGTGGCTCACAGTTCCTCCTCGATCTCGTCTGCTTTCTGCCCGTGGCGGCGGGCGCGCTCGCGCTCGCGCTCTTTGCGGGCGGCGGCCTCCTCCGACTCGTCGGCCAGCTGGTCGGCGCGGTCGCGGTGCTCCTCGGCGACGCGCTCGGCCACCTTGGCCGCCTCAGCCGCCCTTGCGGCCTCGGCCCGCTTGGCCTGCTCCTCCTCGGCGAGAGTGGTCGCTTTGGCAGCTCTCGTTTGCGCCTCGTCGCGGTGGGAGCCCGCCTGTTCGGCCAGTCGCTCTCTTTCGAGGCGTCGCCGCTCTTTCGCGCGACGCGCGATCGTCAGCGCGGCAGCGACCAGGACGAGAACGACGATCACGATCACAACGATCAACACGGTGGACATATCTCTCCTTTCGTTAGGGCGTCGGTAACTGCAAACCGGCCCGCGTAGCCCTTGAGCTCAGAGAGCCGTGCACCGCAACCGTCAACACCTCAACCCGATTGCCTTTCCTACCCATTCGGCGAGGACCAAACCACCGGCACCCAATTACGATCCCTCCTGGGCTTTCCTCGCCTGCGCGACGGCAACGACGCAGCGCGAAAAGGGCGTTCCCTTGATGCCCTCAACGTGCTTCTTACTGAGACCTCCTCGACATGCCCAACTCTGGCTTGCTGAGCAGGATGCGATCGCCGAAGGCCAGGCGAAAAAGGTCGAAGTCACCCTGCCAAAGAGAATGACGATCAATCCATCCGAGGGCGAAGGCCTGGTCGGATGTTCGCCGGCCGACCTGGCGTGTGAGGCCGTGAGCTCAGCGCCCGGCACCGGCTGTCCGGAAGCCTCGAAGATCGGCGAAGTGCAGTTCTCTACGCCGCTGCTCTCAGAGGAAGCCCGCGGCTCCCTTTACGTTGCAACGCCCCATGACAATCCTTTCGATTCCCTGATCGCGCTTTACCTGGTCGCCAGGATTCCCGAGCGCGGGATCCTCGTGAAGCAAGCGGGCAAGGTGCAGGCAGATCCGTTGACGGGCCAGCTCACCACTACCTTCGACAACCTGCCGCAGATTCCGTTTAACAGGTTCAGACTCCACTTCCGCAAGGGGGGGCGGGCACCGCTGGTGACCCCTCCGGTCTGCGGCACCTACGACATAGTCGCCCGCTTCAGCCCCTGGTCGGCGACCAATCCTGATAACCCGGTTCCGAGCGAGGTGGTTACGCGAACCAGCACCTTCGAGGTCGAACGGGGTGTCAACGGCGGCATCTGCCCGAGTGCTGGCCTTCCGCCCTTCCATCCGGGCCTGAGTGCCGGCACGATCAACAACGTCGCCGGCCAGTATGCGCCATTTAACCTGCGCCTCACCCGCGAGGACGGCGAACAGGAGTTCACCCACTTCTCGGTCAAGCTGCCCCCGGGGGTCCTCGGCAAGTTGGCGGGGATTCCCTTCTGCTCGGATGTGTAGATCGCCGCCGCGAAGGCGCGCACCGGCCCTGACGGCGGACAGGAAGAGCTCGACATTCCGTCCTGTCCGGCCGCCAGTCAGATCGGCCGCTCCCTTATGGGCGCCGGCGTCGGGGCGAACCTGACCTACATCCCGGCAAGATCTACCTTGCAGGCCCCCATAACGGCAGTGCTCTGAGCATCGCCGCGATCACCGCAGCCAAGGTCGGTCCATTCGACCTCGGCACCGTGGTGCCCCGCCTGGCGCTCAAAATCAACCCCGAAACGGCGGAAGTCTTCATCGACGCCACCGGGTCGGACCCGATCCCCCACATCGTGGTCGGAGTCGTCCTCGATGAGCAGCCGTTCCTCTGGGTGGCGGTCGTCGGACACCTCACCAGCGTTGGCAAGTGCGCCAGGGCGGGGACCGGCCCTTCTTTGGTGTCATTTTGATATATAGCGCGATGTCTGTTGCACGATTAATTGAGATTTACTAGTCAGGGGTAGGGCGTGGGGGTTGGGAATCCACCGGACCCGGTGGGGAGCGCGGGAACGGTTTTCATTTGTTGCTTCTGGGTGCGATCGCTGATCGCTACCCGGGGAGCGAGGTGACTCGATGACCGAAGTGGCATCCAAGCCCGACGAGTCTCGTGGCGGCTGGCTGAGGGGGTTCCTCGAGAAGGAGCGGGAGGTGCAGTTCTCTCGGCAGGAACAGCTCACCATGGCGGGGATGGGGCATGCGCTGATTCTGGTGGGGGTCACCATCATCTTGGCGACCTGCTTCGAGCGCTGGCCCGGCAGCATGGCCTTGACGCTCTTTTACGCCATGGAGGGGGTGATAGTCGCCTTCGGGGTGATCGCCACCATGAGCACCAGGCGGGTCGTCAGCGTGATCGACAAATCGGTGCTGAACGTGCCGGACATGTCCCGGTCCGAAAGGTGGATGAATGACCACCCGAAGCTGAAAACCCGTGTCCAGGCGGGCATCCTCTTCTTCTTGTTCGCCCTGCAGTTCGGTTCGATGGCGGTGTTGCTGATCGCCACCAGCGGGCCGATCGAGAGTCCGTTTGCGCCGATGGCCCTGGCAATCGGCGTCTTCACTCCGTTCATCGTCAACCGCTGGTGGACCGTCGCCCTGATCATCCTCGGCACGATGGCCTTCTATCTGGTCATCACCCTGGTCGTCGGCACGGGCGGGAACGAGAGCAGCCCCGAAGCGGGTGCATACGTGGCGGTCAACCTCTTCATCCTGCTGCTCGCCTCGGTGATGACCTTCAAACGCCGGGACAGCCTCTCCTTCAGCCTGACGAAAGTCGTCGAAGCCTCTCCGGAGAGAGTCTGGAGGGCATGGACCGACCCCCGTGAGGTATCGAGCTGGCTGGCGAATAACGAGGACAACAAGCCGGAGGTCTCCCTGGACGTGAGCGAAGGCGGCGTCTGGCAGGTCACGTTGAATGGGGGGGATGGGCAACCGGGATTGCCGTGGTATGGCCGGTATCTCGAGGTGGAGCCACCGGAGCGCCTCGTGTTCACGGTCGACGCTCGATCTGGAATCGGCGACGAGATCATCACCGTGGTGTTCAAGAAAAGAGGGGAACGGACGACGGAAGTAGTCGTCACCCAGACCGACAATGGCCGCTTCGACGGACTCAAGAGGGGGTGGTCGGGATTCATGAGACGGATGGGCTCGTACGTGATGCTCTATCGCGACGCGGGCCCAAAGGGCGATTCGGAGAGCCAATGAACAGCCCGTTCGCGGAAGCGTCGCTCCCGGCAGGTCGAGCCGCGCTCGACCATGAGCGTGTTTCGAGTTCCTACCCGGCGGCCCCAGGGGACGCGAACCCGGCACAGTCGCTGCTACCGCGGATGTCGGTCGCGGCGATCCTCGACGACGCGATGGCCGCCTTCGGCCTGCCGGGCTCGCGGCAGTTACCAGCGGTGTGGAGGAGCCTGGTGGAGCTCGTCAACCAGCTCGACGTCTTGGTCGATGGGAGAGAGACTGCGGCCCAGCAGTCGCTGCTGCTCAACGTGGCGGCGGCCGCGGTGGAACCGCCTGCCGTGGGCTGGGACTCGGAGTTCGACGCTCGTACGGCGAGCGCGGTGAGCTCTTTCAACGCGGCCTGTGTCACCGCTGGCCTCGAGCGGCCCTGCCTGGACGACTGGTCCGATCACTTCCGGCTGCTGTCGCTCGAGCACAGCGTGGGTCACCGGATCTCCAACGTCGAGGAGTACGTCGTCCATCGCTGCCGCACGGGCCGACTGCTGGGCTTGATGCTCGCCGACCTCGTGCCCCTCCGGTGCCGGACCGCCGCCTTCGGCCAACTGGCGGCGTGGATCGGCGCGCTGGGTGCCTCCGCGGAGTTGATCGACAGCTTTTGGGATCTGCCGGACGACTACCATCGCGGCCACTCCGCGGTGGAGCCTACGCTGCGCAACCGGGCTGTACTGGCGCGCGCGGCCCGGGCGGAAGCCCCGGCGATCCTGCGAGGGGTCCCGGCCAGGTTGCGCGCCAAGCTGGCGGTGAAGGTGCTGCTGATGGGCGTGAACCGCAGCGGCTGGCTTAACCGCTTCCGCACAGCCGACTGAACCTCGCTGCGCGGAGCCCAATGTCGCCAGGGCCGCTGGGCGCCGCAGCCCAGGCCGATCTCCTTGTCTCGCGGAACGGCGGAGCCTCATCGGCGGGGCCGCGCCACTTGCCGTGCTTCGTGCCATCGATCTCGCGGCAGCCATGCTCCCCTCCTGCGCACCAAGCAGAGGACGCAGTAGCGCTGCTGTCGTGCGCGAGCGGCTCGGCATCGAGCGGTGCGTTAGCGTTGCTGGCATGAGCGCCAAGCGAGCAGCGGTCGACCGTCCCTAGTTGCGGGGTCGTGTGGCCGCTGCGGCTCAGGAGCAGCGATGACTCGATCCGATCTGCCTTCACCCGAGGCGCTGGAGGAAGTACGGCGGCTGGCGGGTTCTTCGGCCGCGATCCTGCGCTCCGCGCGTCTACTGGGCGGCCAGCACGCGGAGACCTGGCGAGTCGATACCGAGAATCCCGCGACCAGCGTCGTCGTCCGCCAGTTTCCGGTGGGCGACCCCGCCGCTCGGCGCGAGCAGCGCGTGCTGCGGGCCCTCGACGGGCTCGGCGGACTGGCGCCGGCGCAGCTGGGCGGCGATCTGGATGGGAGGCGGTCGCCGTATCCGACTTCGCTGATCGGCTGGCTCGACGGCCGACCGGACATCACTCCGGCCGATCCTGGAGAGTGGGCGCGCGAGCTGGGGCGGGCGCTCGCCGTGGTGCACGCGGTGCCGACCGAGCGGCTGGCGGAATTGCCGAGCCTGTTCGAGGGTAGCGGAGGCTCCGAGGAGATACTGGCCGGCCCGCCGGCGGCGGAAGTTCGGTTGCGCTGGTCAGAGGTCGTCGGATCTCCGCAGGTGCTCACCCACGGCGATTACTGGTCGGGCAACGTCGTCTGGCGGGACGGGAGGCTGACGGGCATCGTCGACTTGTCGAGTGGGTCGCGCGGTCCGCGTGGCTTCGATCTGGGCTGGTGCCGGCTCGACCTCGTGCTCCTGTTCGACGAGCGGGTTGCCGACGAGTTTCTTGCGGCCTATGTGGCGGGCAGCGGGGAGGCGGTCGAGGAGATCCGCCTCTGGGACCGCTGGGCCGTCGCTCGCTCCCATGACACGGTTGCGTCCTGGGGCCCGAACTACCGGCCGCTGGGCCGCGCCGACCTCGACGAAGACGAGCTGCGGCGGCGCCATGCGCAATGGGCGGCACGCATCCGAGCGCAGGCGTAGGCCTGCGTCTCGGCGAGTGCGGGCCGCATTTCGCAAACTGTCGATATCGGCTGCGCTCGTTCGTCGTCTGGGTAGAGGCGCGGCAGATCGAGCGCCGCCGAACCCGATCCGATCAACCACACTCGAGGAGAACGACATGACCGCCACCTACACCTTCGACGTCTTTTCCAGCCTCGACGGCTACGGCG
>Ga0190274_10002202_pt1 | contig 11450 bp, 11 predicted proteins | sample Popmic531T_FD_133002 | JGI IMG/M metagenome (GOLD analysis project Ga0190274, IMG submission 133002) | Populus adjacent soil microbial communities from riparian zone of Yellowstone River, Montana, USA - 531 T | ecosystem: Environmental > Terrestrial > Soil > Riparian zone | place: USA: Montana...
AACGATGGACAGGACTACTTCTTCCACTACACAGCTTTGCAAAAGTCTCAGGGTATCGAGTTTGCAGACCTTGAAATCGGAGATAGAGTCGAGTTCCTCTGCATCGAGGCTCCGAAGGGTCCGCGAGCTATCGAAATCCGAAGAATCTGATGCCTCTCAAGCCCGGCTCATCTCAGAAGGTCGTATCTCAGAACATCCGGACTGAGAAGGCACACGGCCGTCCCCAGCGTCAAGCAATCGCAATAGCCCTCCAGAAGGCGGGCAGAAGTCGTAAACCAGCAAAGAGGAGATAGGAACCGATGCCGAAGTCCAAGTTTGCACTGATTACAATTCTCGATGGAATCCCCGGCCGTCCAGTCGACCCCGGCTACGGTCAGGGCCATCCCTCACCACCGCGTCCCGATCAGGGTCTTCCGGGCACCGGCGGAAGCGGAAATCGTCCCGACCAGGGTTTGCCGGGAAAGCCGCCCGGAGTCATCTGGCCGCCCGAGGGTGGCGGACACCCCGACAACACGCTGCCGGACAACGAGCTGCCTCCGGGCATCCCTGTGCATCTGCCCGTCTTCCCGCCGGAAGTCGACAACAGCTTGCCTGGCTCGCAGCCGAAGCCCGACAACTCGCTTCCCGGTGGTCAGGGCGGCTCACCCGACAACTCGCTTCCTCGTCCCGACCAGCGATTCGAGTTGAAGTATTCCCCGCTTTACGGCTGGGTGCTCGTTCCCTGCAAGGATGACGGCGAGTCGGGCTCAGGCGCGCGCCCCGACCAGGGTCTGCCTCCGACGGCACAGCCCAAGCGCAAGTAGTTTTCGTCGACGAGAGATTCCCCAGCGCATCACTTAACCTCGCAAATAGGAGCAAGAGCAATGCCTGAACAGAATCCCGGTGGCGGTGGACAGCAACCTGGTGGCGGAAGCGGCGGAGGATCGAAGCCCGGCGGAGACAAGCCCGGCTCGACACAGCCGACACAGCCGTCGAAGGACTCGCCGTCCAAGAAGTAGTTGCGTGCGCAACCCCTGTATCTGAGGAACGGAAATGGCTCTAACACCAACACCTACTCGCATGACAGCCGCGCCATCTGCCGGCAAAGCAAAGAGAAGGTCGATGGGGATGGGTAGCGTCCGTCCTCAGATGCAGGGTCCTATCTCGGGCGGCGCGGGAGGCGGAATGGCTCCTCCATCTCGCGGTTCGATGCCACTCCCGCCGAGCGCCGCGCCAAGACCCATCATGCCCGGCCAAGGTCGGCCATCTTTCGGTGGTGGAGGGTTCGCTCCTCCCATGATGCCTGGAGGTGGGAACTTCACTCGTCCTCAGCCTCCGGCGGGAGGGCCTATGATGCCTCCTCCAATGATGGGCGGAGGAATTGAAGCCCCTCAGCCAATCGTCGACCGAGGTTTTCCCCAGCGTGGTCAGATGCCGGGTATGCCTCCGATGATGGGTTCGATTGCCCAGCCAGCACCACAGGGCATGCCTCCTCAGGGGCTGCCTCCCGGTCGTCAAGCACCAGACATGCAAGCCCGGCTTCAACAGCTGATGGCTGCAAGAGGCGGCGGTCCCGTTTACTAGAGGAGACAGACATGACGGCAACGAAGTCAGTTGAAAAGACCACGGCCACGGCCACGGTCGAAGGGCCACCGCCCAAGGCAGGACAGACCGGCAAGGGAAGCTCGCAGAACGTCAGCCAGCCTTCCGATGCGGATGCCAACGCTCAAGCCGAGCGCGAGAACGCGCGCAAGGCCGACGCCGAGAGATACAGCACTCCGGCCAACGCTCCCGTCCTTCCTCGCGTGAACCAGCGCGATGATATCGAACTCTACGGGGTCAACAAGGAGGGCTACGTCGCCGCCTCCCCGGAGCCGTTCGAGGGCGAGGGCATCACCATCAACGAGGCTCGTCAGGTCCTCGGCTACGGTGGCCCCATCAACGTCGCTGGCGAGCGTGGTGACTACAAGGCGTATGGTGGAGACATCATCTACGACCTCAGCGACGGCAAGCGATACGTTCTCGCTCGTCAGCTCGCAATCGCGCTCGGAACCACCATCCCCGAACCCAACGCCGAGGAGATTCGCCTTCTCGAGGAGCAGGCATACGGGTGGCAGGTCGCCAAGGAGCGTGCAGCCGAGCGTGGCGACGCGACCGAGGACGAGATGACGGGCACCATCGGCTCGACCCAGCAGAGGGACGAGATTGGTGGACGTGGCAAGCCCTACACTGGTCAGGGCAGTGCCATCCCGCGTCACACCGGCTCGCACATCACTGGTCAGGGCGAACCCGGACCTGGCAAGCCGTCCAAGGGCGCAGACGGATTCGACGACTTCAAGTAGGCCGTGGGCATACAGGTCGTCGACAACTTTACTCGAATCTGGAAGCCACACGAGAAGCAACAGAAGTTTCTCGAGATTCCAGATTCGATCTTCGAAGCACTATATGGTGGAGCAGCCGGAGGTGGCAAATCCGAGCTGCTCATCATGCTTCCGATTCTACGCGGCTGGCATCTTCATCCGAAGTTTCACGGTATTATCTTTCGCGAGACCTTCCCGCAGCTGGAGGAATCAATCATTCCCCGTGCGGACAGGTTCTATAAGCTAACCGGCGCTGTCTTCAACGAAGCCAAGCACTTCTGGAAGTGGCCTTCAGGGGCTATTATCCGCGCGAGCTACCTCGAAAAAGAGAAGCACGCACGACGCCATGACACGACGGAATACCACTACGCGGCGTTCGACGAGCTCACATCGTTCAAGTGGTTCGTCTACTCCTTCGTCACTTCTCGTGTACGCAGTTCCGAACCTGACCTACCGCCCGTCGTCAGGTCTGCTTCCAACCCAGGAAATCAAGGCCATGTCTGGGTCCGAGAGCGATTCGTTGACCCGGCACGAAACGGCTACAAGATCATCCACGACCGCTCGAGTCGAACAACCCGAATCTACATCCCGGCAAAGCTCGACGACAACCCATACCTCAACGAAGCCGACCCCGGATACGCATGGCGCCTCGAAATCCTCCCAGAGGCCGAACGCCGCGCGAAGAAGGACGGCGACTGGTATGTCTTCTCTGGACAAGTCTTCGCTGAGTGGAGAGACTTCCACCGTCCGGGAGAGCCGCAACACGCCTGTCACGTCGTCCAGCCTTTCGAAGTCCCGGAGTGGTGGCCACGGATTCTGGCGATTGACTGGGGCTACACTGCTAAGACTTGGGCTGGTTGGGCCGCTGTCGCTCCTGATGCGCGCGTATTCCTCTATCGGGAATATGCTAAGGACAAGCAGAATATCGAGACGTGGGGTTCGGACGTCGCGCGACTTTCGCAGAATGAGCGGCACGAGATACACTCTGTCGTCTTGGACCCAAGCGCATGGGCCAAGCGAGGAGACAAAGAGACTATAGCCGAGCAGTTTACGAAGGCATCTGGCTTCCGTCCTGCTCAGGCAGACAACGATAGACTCGGCGGGAAGATGCTGATGCACTCTTTCCTCCGTTGGGAGCCGAAGCCACCGAAGTATATACCTGCGGAAGGCTACTCGGAGGAGCGCGCAGCATACGTCTATAGGAATTGGGGAGCAGAGGCTTTCAAGAAGTATCAGGAAGCCTACATTCCCGAACCCCTGGAGACGAATCTTCCGAGATTGCAGGTCTTTAACACGTGTAAGGAGTTCATTAAGACTATCCCGATCTGCATTTACGACAACAAGGAAGGCGAAGTTGTTGAGGATGTAGCCGAGTTTCAGGGTGATGACCCTTACGACGGTGGCAGATACCTCATAAAAGAGGTTGATCAATACATTCGCTTAGTCTGGAGCAGGGACCAGCGAATGCAAGCTCTCGGTGGCATCATTCGGAGCTTTACAGAGACTCAAGATTGGACTCGCCTCCACCGACAAATGGAGGTTTTGGAGTCAAAGCACAAGCCAACGCAGTCGGTTCAGCGGCACCGGAGGTTTCGTGGGCTTCTTCGATGATTTGTTCACGCGGCGAACAATAGCGTGCGAAACGTGTCAAGCCCTCAAGTATACGATAAGCCTCCAAAACGAGGAAATCGAGTATTTAAGGGGACTCGTAGATGCAGAGCGAGAAAAAGGCACGATTCGACCAGCTCCTCAACCTATTAAGCCAGGTTTTGAAGGAAATATTCGAAAGTCTCGAATCCCTTGGTCCAGAAAGCAAGCCGAGCTCGAAAACCAAAGTGCGAAAGAAGCGCGAGAGCTCTGGAAAAAGCGGGTTGAGGACGCCGAGGTGGTAGATGGCTCCAAGACGCGGTAGCACAGGCAGTTTCCAGATGAGGACCACAGATCCTTATCAGGCTACCCGTCCGTTCAACGTCGAGGCCGAGCCATTTGACTTTGCGTCGCAGGGTCGAGAGTTTGACGACCTTCTCAGAGCCGGTGCAGAGCGGAAAGCGCAACGCTGGGAAGCTCCTGAGTTCAATTTCAAGCAAAGTCCAGAGTTCAAGATGGACGTGGACCCCGTAACCCAGCAGGTTCGGGAGTTCAAGCAAGGCGCTGCTGAAGATGACCCGATTTTTGGTCTGCTTGGATCTGGATTAGAGTCTCGTGGGGAAGACCCAGTAGACTGGGGTGTCAATACTGTCAAGAACTGGACCAAAGGCAAGTCTCCTTCTCGGGTGATGGGAAGTATCGCATCTTCTCTCCCTGTAGAAGAAGTGAAGGCTGGCCTACTTGCTGGCAAAGCAGCACTTGGTGCAAAGGGTCTCACGAGTATCGCCGGTATCCTCCCGACTGGTGGCTACAGGCGTGATATTCTGAAGCTTGGTGATTTAGTCAATCACAGGCTTAATATCGACACGCCAGAACTCGAAAAGACGATGAGGCTGGCTGAAGCAGCAGCTCCAGAAAAGCTCGTCACTGGATTCTATGACACACTCGCAAACCACCCTGCTGGTCATAGCAAAATCCAGAAAATCGTTGACCTAGCTGATACGAACGCGCCTGAGGCAGATATCACAGACGAGATGGCACGACAGATGGGTCTGTTTGCCAATCAGGGACAGCATCATGGTGCTATGGCACCGCCGAGGCAAGGTTCATTTCCTGGACTCGCCTCCATTGAAGCTCCTGTTTCCTCTGGTTCAGGCCACAGGACAGTAGAGGATGTTGCAGGCGGTCCAGTAGTCGACTATGGTAGAGCAGGGTTGGGCGGAATTATCGACAAGGCTCACAAACGGAGTGCAACTGGTGGAGTATTGGAGAAGGGCACTCCACGCAGTTTCGACAGGTCAGGAAATCGTGGGAGAGCAGTAAGCCCGAGCGATGCTGAACAAGAGTCAGCTCAAACTAGGGTCATGGAGTTACTTCGTGGAGATACGCCTGTAGCTCACTTGACTGAAGGAGGTGGAACGACACAGAGATTTCTACCGGAATCGTTTGAGCGGTGGCCTTATACAACTCCATCGCATCTCAAGACTCCGGAGATAGCCAACCAAATAGCTGCTGAGCAAGCCCGTGACGTCTTTGGTAATATCACGGACAGGCACATCGGACAGTTCATGGTCGATCCGGCAGCGAAAAAGGTGGTTGGGGTAGACAAGGGCTTCGGTAGCATGGACAGATACGGCTTCAGAGGTCTGTTAATGCCACCAGAGCATATGATAGGTAGTGGCATTGATATGTATGAGCAGATTGCCAAGCAAGGAGATATGGCTGGTCTCGTAGACCCAGATACATATCAGCGCATGGCTCGGCTTGGACTGTCGATTCCAGAAGCCGACTGGAAGCGGACGTTAGAGCCTCTCATGGAAGGCAATCGTATTTATAATCAGGCAGACAAAGACACGGCACTACGTAACTTCATGCAGAGTATTCAGGGGATGCCTCAGCATCTTGAACGATACTACAATCGCTTTGTGAAACCCTAATGTATCCTCCCATCGACCCCACGGCGGTAGACCCCGAGCTGCTCCCTGAGGATCTGCTCAATCCGGATGCTCTTGCTCCGCTTCCTGAGAATCCCGATGAAATCGTGGATGACTTGGAGGAGGAAGTAGACCCGGAAGATGTCTACCCCAAAGAGATAACGGACGCTCTACTCCGTATCAAGGATACTCTCTGCATCCCTGAGCGCCACGTTCGCGAAGCCTACGTAAAGCGCCTGAAGAAGCTGGAGTGCTACTGGAACAATCTGCAATACATCTATTGGGATGCCGTCGCGCGCGATTACCGAGACTTCCAAGACCGGACCAACGTCGCGTTCGAGGACCCACAGGGTGAGTCTGATGTTCAAGCCATCGCAAAGGTTGTCAATATCTACAAAGCCCACGGACAGGCGTGGATTTCGGCGATTGCTGCTGGCGTTCCTTTTGTCCGATTCTTCCCTGACGATGCGGATAACGCCAGCGACGTCCAGACAGCCAAAGCCTACTCGAAGATATCGGAACTCATCCAAAGGCACAATCAGTCGGAGCTTCTCTTCCTTCGTGCGCTATATCTCCTCTTTAATACAGGAGTAGTCTTTTGCTATAACGAGCTCAAGACCAAGTCCGAGTTCGGCACTTTCAAGGAGCCTATCCCTGGCCAGGAAACGCTTGTCAATCGCAGCTATTTCTGTCCGTCGTGCGGCACTCCTTCGGGAGAAGAACCGGCAGTCGACCCAGCTGTTGCAGCACCACCTCCGGAGCAGCAGTGCCCGAACTGTGGCGTCATTGCACCACCAGAGATTCAAGACCAGGAAGAAACATTCGATACTATTGTTGGATACAACGACCGTCCAAAGTCTCGAGAGATTCTTCGTGTTTTTGGGCCCCTTCACGTAGAAGTCCCGCACTACATTTCCAAGCTGGATGAGACTCCGTATCTCAGGTTCGTTACTGAAGAGCCCGTAGGTCTTATCCAAGAGACATATCCCGAGTTCGCGCACTTAATCAAGGCCAGCTACGATTCAGACGAAATTGAACGATGGGCACGCAACGACAGACGCTATGCTGGAGAATGGCAAGACAACGTCTGCACCGTCTCCAGAATGTGGCTGCGGCCTTGGGCGTTCAATTACTGGGGCGACCCCAAGAACGAGATCGTCACGCGTCTCAAGAAAGAGTATCCCGAGGGTTGCTACTGCGTCATCATCAACAACGACCTTGTCGTCGAAGTTCTCCCTGACGTGCTCGATGACCATTGGACTGCGACGAACTCGCCGTTCTCTGAACACATTCATGCTGAACCGGAGGGCCAGTCGCTGGTTCCTATTCAGGACATGACCAACGAGCTGGCGAACATCACCCTTGAGACAATCGAATTCGGAATACCAGAGACTTTTGCTGACCCGGCTGTTTTGGACTTCGAGAACTACTCGAAATCTGAAGCACGACCGGGCATGGTCAATCAAGCGAAGGCTCCTTCTGGACAAAATCTGTCAGCAGGATTCCATGACATCAAGGCTGCATCCCTCTCTCAGGAAGTGGAGATGTTTGCTGACCGTCTGGATAGCTCGGCTCAATTTGTGGTTGGGACTTTTCCTACCATCTATGGTGGTGCTATTGAAGGTGGTTCCGGCACCGCTCGTGAATACGAACTGAGCCGCGCGCAAGCTCTGCAAAGACTCAGTGGGACATGGACTGTCCTCAAGGTCTGGTGGTCCCAGGTCATGAGCAAGTCTGTCCGGTCCTTCGCCAAGAACATGACGCAGGATGAGAAGTTCGTCAAGGAGCAGGGACAGAGCTTTGTCAACACGTGGATTCGTAAGGCGGAACTCCAAGGCAAGGTCGGAGAAATCGAACCAGAGACTTCTGAGGCGTTCCCCATTTCTTGGGCGCAGAAGCGCGATGTCCTATTGCAGCTTATCCAGATGCAAGACCCCCAGATTGGTCAGATTCTGATGCATCCGGAGAATACGAGCTTCGTCGCCGAACTCATTGGGATGGAAGACCTCTACATTCCCGGAGATGACGACCGCAACAAACAGCTCATCGAAATTGCTGCTCTCATTCAGGGTCAGCCCACCATGATGGGTTTCGATCCGATGACGGGTCAAGAGCAATTCCAATCGTCAGTCCCTGTTGACCAGGACGTAGACCGACACGAGATTGAGGCTGAAATCTGCCTCTCTTGGCTGAAGTCGCCGGTCGGCATGGATACGAAGGAATCCAATCCAGCAGCATGGATGAACGTGCGTGCTCACTTCATGGAGCACAATGCAATCGTCCAGATGCAGATGATGCAACAGCAACAAGCAGAGCAGCAAGCAGAAGGTGGCGAAGGGGAAATCGAGAATCCGGAACCTGAGGCGCAGACCGCATAGGAGACGCAGATGGCTGACGACAACGAAACCGACCTCGATATCTTAAATGATATCGGAGACCCTGACAATGCTGGTGAGCAGGGCACCAGTGACTCCGACACTCCAGACGAGACTCCCGACACGGACGACGGTGAAGTCGAAGACGAGGGAGAAGAGGACGAGGACGAAACCGATGCCACGGACGAAGACGAGGAAGAAGCATCGTCTGGCGAAGAAGCGCCCGAAGGTAAGCCACGCGTCGAGCCTGCTGTTGAGGGCCGCCCGACGTATCAAGAACTGAAGAAGGCCGACCCGGAAATCTTCAAGAAGGTCCCTGGACTGAAGGACATTTTCTTCCGGGAGCAGAAGTTCTCAGAGACGTTCGCCTCCGTAGAGGAAGCGCAGGTTGCTGCGAAGAAGGCAGACGACTTCGACATCATCGAGTCGAGCCTCGTTCAGGGCGACCCATCGCTTGTGCTCCGGGAGCTGGCGACCAACTCTCCCCAATCGGTGCCTGCACTGGTTGACAACTTCCTGCCCACCCTGCAAAGGATGAGCAAGGAACTCTACGTGCGGGCTACGATGCCCGTGCTGGAGGACCTCATTCGCTTGGCCTACAACGACGGCAAGCGTCTGAACGACAAGAATCTGATGTATGCCGCGGGACATATTGCAAAGCATGTCTTCGGCGAACCAAGGATTCCTGAGCCCAGGACACAATCAACGGGACCTCATCCTGCGGAGGTCCAGCTCAGGGAGGAACGGAGTCGGCACTTCAACGAGAGATACGGCAACTTCAATCAGGAGTTGTCCGTCGAGTCTTACACTCGTTTGGAGAGGGTTGCAGACCGGGGCATTGTTGACCCGGAAGGCAAGCTGAACGGCTTCTCGCGCAAGGCCATCATCAAGGAGTCATTGGCCGAACTCGATCAGAAGTTGGGCGAGGATCAGCAACTCGCCGGGACACTGCGTCAGCTGTGGAGACGCGCAACTGTGGGCGGGTTTACGAAGGAGCACAAAGAGGCGATTCTCAACGCGCACCTCTCGCGTGCAAAGCAGCTCCTTCCCGGCATCCGAAACAGGATGGTCGCAGAGGCTCTCGGCCAAAAGGTCGGGAAGAACAACAACAAGCAGAAGCGTGATATTCCGACAGGCGGTCGAGGAGCGGCAGGCGGGGTGCGTGGTAGCGCCCGACTGGACCCGAAAAAGATCGACTGGAGCAAGACCAGCGATGAGGACCTGCTCGCCGGGAAAGTCACGTCGAGGAAGTAACTATCATGGCGCAGACTGAACTGCAAGTCAACGCCACCGAGCTGGAGAACGTCCAGGAGAAGGTCCCCGTTCTGTTCGAGCGGGAAGCGACTTTCTATTCGTATATCGAGAAGCGGCCTGTCGAGAAGGTCTCTGCTCGGGACATGCGAATCCCCCTGGAGATTTCTCCCGGTGGTCTCTTCGGACACTTTGAACCGGCCGGGGGAGACCTCGGACGCGGTGAAGGTCCGGAGTTCGACAAGGCTCTGGTCCCCACGGCGAACTTGAAGCACGCTGTGGAATGGCAGACCAAGGCCCAGTGGGCGACGGACGATGCGCGAAAGGCTCGCATCAACACCTTCCGTCACATGATGGCCACCAGCATGAAGGAGTTCCGACGCGGCGTCGACTCCCTCTGCATGACCAACGGCACGGGCACCCTTGCCACTGTCTCCGGCGTCACCACTGCCGGCGGCAAGGACACCTACACGCTGGCCTCCGACGGGTTCGGTGCTCGCCTTCTCCGGAAGAAGCACTACTACTCGCTCTACGATGCCACGCTCGCCACGCGTAAGCCCTACGCTGGTTTGGGTGCGGTCGGTGGTGAGGGTCCGCTCGAGTATTACGATGGCCCCAACAAGCAGGTGCGCATGAACAGCGCGGCTGCGACGGCAACGGCTGGTGACAAGCTGGTTGTCTCGGGCCTGACCGGGACGCCGCCTGTTTCGATTCTCGGTGTTGCGTATCACCACAACAACGCGAGCGTCGGCTCGTGGCTCGGCATGGACCGCGCACTGATTCCCGAGATTCGTGCGAACCGTGTTGCAGCCGCTGGCTCGTCCTTTGCGCTGCCCTTCCCTCGCTTGGCCGTCAATCGCGTAGCCGACCGTGTCGGTGGCGATTCCGTGATGCACATGGAAGCATGGATGCATCCGGCGCAGGTGGCCTCCTACGAGGAATACGGGCAGTTGGTGTCCGTCATCACCAAGTCGGCGAAGGAGGAGGGACTCAACCCCTACTTCAACGCCAACAACATGCAGATGGCGGGTGTCAGCATCCGGCAGTCCAACTCGTGGGACAAGACCCGCATCGACTTCATCGTGAAGGAAGTGTGGGGACGTGCCGAGATGAAGGCCCCTGGCTTCTACGATGTCGATGGCCGCAAGGTGTTCGAGATTCGCGGTGCATCTGGAGGCGTCGCGGCGAGCCAAATCTACTACATCGTGGCGAGCTTCAATCTGTTCGTCAACAATCCAGCGGCGTGCGTCTACATCGACCAGCTGGCCGTGCCACAGGGCTACTAACCGTAGGGTGGGGGCAGGTCGCGGGGACTTGCCTCCATCAGGTCTGATATGGATACGAAGCTTCTCAAGGAAGTAAACGACCTCCTAGCCGACGAGCTAGGCCCATCTCCGTTTGGAGTGCCCAACTTTCGAGTCGTCTGGTCCACTGGCCTGACCGAGAAGAGATTTGGAACCTTTAGTGATTTCTACGGAAAGATATTCGTCCGTGAAGTCACTGAGGTTCGAGATGTCTTGAAGTATCCTTTCGATCAGGACCGCTGGATTCTGGAGCGCGCACAATCATCCGTCGGCAACAAGGAGCTTATGGCTGACTACAGCTATGAGCCTCTTTACGTGTTCAAGGATGAGCATGGTCTGTTCTTGCCGCTGAAACGGAAGCCAGTCGAAGTTCTCATCCATCGCATCAAGAATCCCCTGTCTCCTTCTCAAGTCAAGGCAGTCCTGGAAAAGAGACTGGAAGACGAGGAAGAAAACGAAGTAAATGCGTTCTTGAACGTCTTGCACGATGTGGGACGAAGTCCCATGTTTGCCTACGAAGACTCCGTGTTTATGGACTCGACGAAAAGGAAGGTTGACTAATGGAATCGGCAACGCTCGTATCAATCGCTCCGTGCATCATTCGGGAGACCAAGCCCATCCTCCCGTCCGAGTTCTTCCTGGAGAAGGCGTCGTATGAGA
>Ga0190274_10002203_pt1 | contig 11444 bp, 12 predicted proteins | sample Popmic531T_FD_133002 | JGI IMG/M metagenome (GOLD analysis project Ga0190274, IMG submission 133002) | Populus adjacent soil microbial communities from riparian zone of Yellowstone River, Montana, USA - 531 T | ecosystem: Environmental > Terrestrial > Soil > Riparian zone | place: USA: Montana...
ACAAGATCACCGAATATCGCCACCTTTTCCAGCAATGGCACGAGCGCGGCGTGTTCACGCTCGCCGGCTACATCCTCGGCTTCCCCGGCGACACCAAGGCATCGATCCTTCGCGACATCGAGATCATCAAGCGCGAGCTTCCGGTCGACATCCTCGAATTCTTCTTCCTGACCCCGCTGCCGGGCTCCGAGGACCACAAGAAATTGCACGAGGCGGGCGCGTGGATGGACCCGGACCTCAACAAATACGACCTCCACCACCGGGTCTCGCGCCACGACACCATGTCCGACTCGGAATGGGAGGACGCCTATCGCGCCGCCTGGGACGCCTATTTCACCTGGGAGCATATGGAGACGGTCACCCGCCGCCACGCGCGGCTCGAGGGCGGCCGGCCGAAGAAGGCGCTGCAATATCTGATCGAGTTCAAGACGCTCTACGACAATGAGGGCGTTCACACGCTCGAGGGCGGAGTCGTCCGCCGCAAGCGCCGGCTGTCGCGCCGGCCGGGCCTGCCGATCGAGCCGGCCGTGCTCTTCTATCCGAAATTCGCGTTCGAGAGCGCGCGCAAGGCCTGGAATTACTGGCGCGGCTTCCGCCGGGCCAGGGCGCTGCTGAAGCGGATCGAGAGCGACCCCGCCCGCCATGCCTATACCGATCTCGCCACCCGCCCGCTCGAGGACAATGAGCTGAAAGCGCTCGATCTGTTCCACGAGACCCGGGGCGGCGAGGCCGCGGTCGAGAAGCAGCACCGCCAGGACGTGCTGCTGGAGAGCGTCAGGGCCGCGCACGAGGCGGCCTGAGTCTCCTCCACGCGTCATTCCGGCGAAATTGAGGAGGCGCGCAATACCCCGTACCGCGCAGCCAGGTCCGGGGGACGTGGGGGACGCCCTCAATGGAATCCCTCTTTTCTTTCGGAGTCCGGCCAGGAAGCGAGATTCCAGCTTTCGCTGGAATGACGGGCCGGCGGGGGCCGGAGCGCGAGCTGGAAGTATACCAAAGCGCCTCATGTCGGGCGAGAAAATCCTTTGTTTTCAGTGAACCCCAAATCCCGGTCGAGCGCCGCCAGCGCACGCCGATAGGCCAGGGTGACATCGCCTTCCGGCGCCGGGTCGGGCTCGCGGCGGCCGGTGGCGTTGAGCACGGCCATGAGCAGGCGGTTGTCGAACTTGCGCTGCGTGCCCACCCGGCGGCCGCGATACATGACCGGCACCTCCTCGCCGCACAAGGCGCGCTCGAAGCCGAGGTCGACCGACCGGCTCCGGCCCCAGCCCAGCGCCCTGTCCCAAGCCGCGGCGAAGCTTTCCGCGCCCGGCCGCTCGCGCAGCCGATAGGCGCTCGCCTTGGTCTTCCCCACCGCCCGCGCCGCCCAGGCGACGCAGCCGCCGAGCGCGAGGCGAAGGACGAAGCCCCGCTGGCAGGCCGGAGTCCAGCCGTCGTGCCGGACGCGGACCGGGACGGGCGCGAAGGCGAGCTCGTCGAGCGGCAGGTCCTCAAGGATGGCGGCGAGGCGCGGCGGCAGGGGGTGCGAATCGGCCATTCTCATTCTATCGCCGATTCGGGCGGCTGTGGGAAAGTTCTTTTTTTGTTCTTCCTGCTGCCGTGTCTGGAATTCGTCGCGGACGCATGAGCCGGGGAGGAAGGCGGAGGCTCCACTTCCCGTCAACCTTGACTTTTTGCACTGCAGCATGCATATGCGCTCTCAGCGAGGCGTCATGCAGCGTGAACGGGCGGTCAACCGCCCCGGCTCCGCTTCGTAATTTCCCAAAGGTTTCCCTTTTCACGCGGGTCACCAGAACCCGCTGCGTTGCGCGCGCCATTCCGGCTGCGCGCCGCGCCGCATGAATTGTGAGTTTTATCCATGTCATTCCAATCGCTCGGGCTGTCGCAGCCCGTCCTCCAGGCGCTCGCGCTCAAGGATTATAAGGACGCGACGCCCATCCAGACGCAGGCCATTCCGACGGTCCTCAAGGGCCGCGACCTGCTCGGCATCGCCCAGACCGGCACCGGCAAGACCGCCGCCTTCATGCTGCCGTCGATCGACCGGCTTCGCCAGTCCGACCGCCGCGCCGGCCCCCGCGCCTGCCGGATGCTGGTGCTCGCCCCGACCCGCGAGCTGGCCAGCCAGATCGCCGAGAGCGCCCGTTCCTACGCGCAATTCTCGCAGATCCGGGTCGCCACCGTGTTCGGCGGCACCTCGGTCGGCAAGAACCGCCAGGACGTCGCCCGCGGAGTGGACGTGCTCGTCGCCACGCCGGGCCGGCTGATCGACCTGATCGAGCAGCGCTACCTGACCCTTCAGGACGTCGAGATCCTGGTCCTCGACGAGGCCGACCAGATGCTCGACCTCGGCTTCATCCACGCGCTGAAGCAGATCGTCCGGCTGCTTCCGGCGAAGCGGCAGACCCTGTTCTTCTCGGCGACCATGCCGAAGACGATCAAGGACCTGGCCGACAAGTTCCTCAACGATCCGGCCCAGGTCTCGGTCGCGCCGGCGGCCACCACCGTCGAGCGAGTCGGCCAGTACGTCACCTTCGTCCAGCAGACCGAGAAGCAGGCGCTTCTGACGATGATGCTCCGCCACGGCTTTTCCGAGCGCGGCAACATGGACCGCGTCCTCATCTTCACCCGCACCAAGCACGGCGCCGACCGCGTCGTGAAGCTGCTCGCCGGCAACGGCATCTCCGCCAACGCGATCCACGGCAACAAGAGCCAGCCGCAGCGCGAGCGGGCTCTGGCCGCGTTCAAGCAGGGCCAGGTGAAGATCCTGGTGGCCACCGACATCGCCGCGCGCGGCATCGACGTCTCGGGCGTCAGCCACGTGATCAATTTCGAGCTGCCCAACGTCGCCGAGCAATATGTCCACCGGATCGGTCGGACGGCGCGGGCCGGCGCGGCCGGGGTCGCCATCGCCTTCTGCGCGGACGACGAGAAGGCCTATCTCAAGGACATCGAGAAGCTGACCCGCCAGCGGATCACGCAAGAGCCGCTGCCGGCGAACTTCATCGCCGAGGCGAGCCGGATCAAGGCGACCCGGACCGCGCCGCCGCCGCCGTCCCGCGAGGAGCGGCGCGAGGAGGAGCAGGGCCGCCGCCGGTTCGCGCCGCAGCGCCAGCAGCGCGGCCAGGGCCGCTATGCCGGCCGGGTCAAGCCGATGGGCGACAGCCGCCGGCGCGCCTCCTCGCGTTGACTTGGGGGACGGAGCCTTGCTTTTGCGCAAGGCTCCTGATAGGGGCACGCCCCTGCGCCGCGGAGTCCGCTTCGCGGCCGAATTTTTTCACGCAATCCGGCTTTTTAGAACAGGAAGAGTGGCGAGCTTTTATGCAAATCATCGTTCGCGATAACAATGTCGACCAGGCGCTGCGGGCGCTCAAGAAGAAGTTGCAGCGCGAGGGCGTCTATCGCGAGATGAAGCTTCGCCGTCATTACGAGAAGCCGAGCGAGAAGCGCGCCCGCGAGCGCGCCGCCGCCATTCGCCGGGCCCGCAAGCTCGAGCGCAAGCGCGCGGAGCGCGATGGCGTCCGTTGATTTTCTTCCCCGCTGAAGGGGAAGCTTCACATCACGAACGGGCGGCGATAGACCATCGCCGCCCGTTCTCGTTTGGGGAAAGCCCGCATGTCCGAAGTCACCGCCGTTCCGCTTCGCCCGATCGCCAAGGGCAGCGTGCTCAAGCTCTGGCTGGCGCTGATCCTGCTGGTCGCGGCCGGCGCGGGGCTGGCCTGGGTGGGGACGGCGCCGCTGCAGCGGGTGACCACGCCGAGCGGCCTGCAATATCAGGTGCTGAAGGAAGGCACCGGCCCGACCGTGCAGGCGCCGGACCTGGTGCGGCTCCATTATACCGGCCGGCTCGAAAACGGCACCGTCTTCGACAGCTCGGTCGCCCGCGGCCAGCCGATGGAGACCGGGATCAGCGGCATCATCCCGGGCTTCGCCGAGGGGCTGCAGCGGATGCGCAAGGGCGGCCGCTACCGGCTCTGGATTCCGCCCGAGCTCGGCTATAACGGCAACGTCCCGCAGGGCGCGCCGTTCGGCCCTCGGGACACGCTCCAGTTCGACATCGAGGTGATCGACATCGCCCCCGGCCTCGCCGCCGCCCAGCAGATGCAGCAAATGCAGCAGCTCCAGCAGATGATGCAGGGCGGCGGCGGCCCGGGCGGGGCGCCTGGCGGCGCTCCGGGCGAAGCGGGCGCACCGCCTCCGGGCGCGCCGCCCGGCGCGCCGGCCGAAGATGCCTCGGGACGCGGCCGCGGCGGCCGCTAGGCCGGAGCGCGCCGTTTCGGCCTGGCCCCCGCATCGGCCGCCGCGTCGGCCTCGTCGTCCTTCGACTTCTGCTCGAGCGCGGTCTTGATCATGGCCACGATCGGGTCGGCCAGCGCCAGGCCCATCAGCCCGAACAGGGCGCCGAACAGCAGCTGCGCGCCGAGCACGAGGGCGGGCGCCATGTCGACGGTCTTCTTCGCCACGTAGGGGACGATCAGATAGCCGTCGACCGTCTGAACGATGAAATAGACCGCCACCGCCCACAGGCCCGCGTCGACGCTGACCGAGAAGCCGGCGAGCACGATCAGCACGCCCGAGATGATCGCCCCGATATTGGGCAGGAAGGCGAGCAGGCCGGTGAGGATGCCGAGCAAGGCCGCCATCGGCACGCCGCCGATCAAGAGCAGCAGCCAGGTGCCGACGCCCTCGACCGCCATGCCGATCAGCCGGCCGAACATCAGCCGGCGAAGGGTGAAGCCCATCCGCTCGGCGGTGCGGTAGAAACGGTCGCGCTGCTCGAGCGGCAGCATCCAGGCGACTCCGCGCTGATAGAGCCGCGGCTCGACCGCGATGAAGATGCCGATCACCAGGATCATCACCATCGAGGTGACCGCGCCCAGGGCGCTCGACACGGCCGTGCCGAGCCGGCCGAGCGTGCCCATCAGCTGACCGCTCAGCTGCTCGACGCCGATGCCGCCTTCGACCAGGCCCATCTCGTTCGCCCAGGCGAGGATCCGATTGACCTGGCCGGTGACCGTCTCGCGCAGCCGCGCCGCCTCGCCGGCGAGCTCGATGCCCGCGAAATAGATCGTCCAGACGACGAAGCCGATCCCGGCCAGAGTGACGATGGCGAGGCGCCAGCCGCGGCCGATCGGCAGCACCCGGCCGAGCAGGCGGGCGCCGCCGTCGAGCATCGAGGCGAGGACGATACCGGCGAAGATGAGCAGCAAAGGCTGGGCGAGGAAGATGATTCCGACGACGATCAGGATCAGGCCGATCCAGACGCTGGCCCGCTTCAGCTCCTGCCGGACCACCGGATCCCTGAGCTCGATCGGCCCGGCCTTCTCCCCCCGCTCGTCGCTCATGCCCTACTCCTATTGTGCCGGGGGCCCCCGCTCCGCGTGCAAGGACGTGCCGGCGCGACCGCCGCGCAGGGCGGTGAACCAGCTGATCGGATTCCAGTAGGACGAGCTGCCGTCCAGGCTGAACGTGACGAACTCCGCCCGACCGCCGATATTCTCCCACGGCACCGGGCCGCCGAGGCCCTGCTCCTCGAGGCTGAAGCGGCTGTCGGCGCTGTGGTCGCGATTGTCGCCCATCAGGAAGACGTGGCCGGCCGGAACCGTGATCCGGGCGAAATCGTCGCCCGGAGCGGTGTCGCTGACGTCGATCGTGTCGTAGAAGCGGCCGTTCGGCAACGTCTCGCGGAACACCGGCATCCGGCAATAGGTGCGGCCGTCCGGCCCCCGCGCGCGGAAGTCGCCCCAGGCGTCGGGCTGGCAGGGCGTGTTGACGTCGACCGGAATCATCGTCGGCGGCCGCTCCCGGCGGGGCAATGGCCGGCCGTTCAGATAGACGGTCCCGTCGATCAGCTCGACAGTGTCGCCGGGCAGGCCGATCACCCGCTTGATATAGTCGGAGCTGCCGCCGGGCGGGGTGACGATGACGACGTCGCCGCGCTCCGGGAGTTCGCCCCAGATCCGCCCCTCGGCATGCGGGAAGATGTGGAAGCTCGGCGACACCCACGACCAGCCATAGGGATATTTGGTCACCACAAGCCGGTCGCCGACCAGGAGGCCCGGCATCATCGATTCGGACGGGATGTAGAAGGGCTTGGCGATGAAGGAGTGGAAGGCGAGCACGGCGAGGATCAGCCAGAAGATCGCCTTGATCTCGCCCCACCAGTCGGTCTGTTTCTTCGCGGGCCTGGCCGGCGGAACAGGCTCGGGCGGCGCGGCGCCGGCAACCGGAGCGACCTCCTCGTCGCGCGAGGCTTCGGAAATTTCGCGGCCGGCGGAAGCGGCGACCGTTTCGGGCGATGCCTCGCCGGTGGTGTCGGCCGCCTGCCTGCGGTCGGGGTCGGTCAAGATCTACGCTCCTCGGGTATTGCCTCGATAATCACCACGGCCATCGCGAAAGGGTGGTCGTCCGTCATCGTCAAATGGATCAGCGCGGCGTGGCCCGGGGGAATCATCGCGTCAAGCCTCTCCTTCGCGCCGCCGGCGAGCTTCAGCGTCGGCTGGCCGCTCGCCAGGTTGACCACGCCGATGTCCTTCATGAAGACGCCGCGCTTGAAGCCGGTGCCGACCGCCTTGGCGAAAGCCTCCTTGGCGGCGAAGCGCTTGGCATAGGTGCCGGCCCGGGTGAACGGCCGCCGCTTGGCCTTCGCCCGCTCGACGTCGGTGAACACCCGCCGCTCGAACCGCTCGCCGAACCGCTCCAGCGAATTGGCGATCCGCTCGATATTGCAGAGGTCGGAGCCGAGGCCGACGATCACGCTTCAGCGCCTTCTAATTGGGGACAGTATATATTTATCGGGGCGGCTGGCGTCACCTGCTCCACGGACAGGGGAATAAATATATACTGTCCCCAATTAATCACGCGCCGCGTCCATCAGGGCGCGCATCCGGCGCACGCTCGCCTCGAAGCCGGTGAAGATCGCCTCGCCGACCAGGAAATGGCCGATATTGAGCTCGGCGAGCTGGGGAATGGCGGCGACGGGCTGGACGTTGTCGAAGGTCAGGCCGTGGCCGGCATGGGGTTCGATGCCGTTCTTCACCGCGAGCGCGGCGGCGTCGGCGATCCGGCGGAGCTCCGCGCCCCGCGCCTCGCCGTCGAGATGGGCGTAGCGGCCGGTGTGGAACTCGACCACGGGCGCGCCGAGGCGGATCGCGGCCTCGATCTGGGCCGGGTCGGGCTCGATGAACAGGCTGACCCGGATGTTCGCGGCGCCCAGCCTGTCGACGTAATAAGCGAGATGGTTGTGCTGGCCGGCGGCATCGAGCCCGCCCTCGGTGGTCCGTTCCTCGCGCTTCTCGGGGACGATGCAGGCGGCGTGCGGGCGGTGGGCGAGGGCGATGGCGAGCATCTCCTCGGTCGCCGCCATCTCCAGGTTCAGCGGAATTTCGAGCCTCGCCATCAGCCGGTCGATATCCTCGTCGGTGATGTGCCGCCGGTCCTCGCGCAGATGGGCGGTGATGCCGTCGGCGCCGGCCTCGGCCGCGGCGAAGGCGGCGCGGACCGGGGCGGGGTGCCCGCCGCCGCGCGCGCTCCGGATCGTCGCGACATGGTCGATATTGACGCCAAGGCGCAGGGGGCTGGTCATTTGTTTATCGCCAGGAAGGCGGCGAGGTGTCGCAACCGATCGACATAGGTGAGTTCGGCAACGGTTTGCTGTTGCTCCGACGCCAGCACCGGCAGCGTTTTTTCGAACAATTGACAGGATTGGTAGATGACGGACGGGCTCGGCACATGCCCGTCGACGAACGGATTGAGGAAGTCCCGTACCGCCGTGATCAATCGCTTGGGCTTGTTGTCGTGCTCCTTGATATCGACGCCGGATAGGTCCGAAACGAACGTCTGGTAGCGATAAGCTTTCGCATCGAGAATCAGAAGGCTGTGGTCCGACTGCGCGGCATCGGCGTGGCGAAGGCCGATCGCCGCCCCCAATTCGAGCGGCATGTTGAAGCGCGGCAGCCGGGTGCCCGGATCCAGCTCGACCCGCGAGATATCATGGATGCTGTGCTTGCTCTCCTTGAGCAGCCGCAGGATCTTCAGCAGTCTGACATCGGCGCTGTTGGATTCTTCCAGCGCGCTGCGAACGTCAAAGCCGCAAAAGGTGATGGTGAAGACGAGCGCGTCGAAAAGCTTCCGATAGCGCCGGTCGAAGGGGCAATTCACGAATACCGATTTGGCGCGATTTCCCCCCATTTGCGGTCGATCGGTCAGTCGAATTCCTTAGCCAGGCCCGGATCGCCGCGGGAAGCCGCACCACGCTTCGACTTCACCGTCCTCGACACGACATCGTGCACGCCGTGAAGCTGGAGGGGATAATGGCCTCGCCTCGACCGAAGTTTTCCGCCCTTGCCCGACTCCGCGATCGCCTTGAGGGCACGCTGCATTGCCTCGGCTGACACGCGCAGCTTTGCCGCGTCCGACGCGCCGTGCACGATCACCTTGCCGAAACGCGGCTTGAGCGGCCTGCCGTCTTCCCCCGTGACGCGCCAGCCGAAGTCGTTCTCGCCGAATCCGACGATCGAAACGCTGTCTGCCGCTGGCGTTCGAGATGCTGCTGATTTGGCCATAGCCGTCCTACCTTGCGTCGCGTCACTCTAGACCAGAACGGTCCGTGGAGGAAACCCTCACGCGGCCTTCCGGCTCCCGGGCTTCTCGGCCGGCAAAGCTGCGAGCTCCGGCGGCAGCTCGGCCGCCTCGTAGCTCGGCACGTCGAGGCGGATCAGTGGGAAGAACGGCACGCCGAGATCGGCGGCTCCGTTGGAGCGATCGACGAGGGCCGCGGCGGCGATCGCCTCACCGCCCGCCTCCGCGATCGCCTTCATCGCCTCGCGCGAGGAGAGGCCGGTGGTGACCACGTCCTCGACCAGCAGCACGCGCTGGCCGGCCGCGAGGCGGAAGCCGCGGCGAAGCTCGAACACCCCTTGCGGCCGTTCGACGAACACGGCCTCGACGCCGAGCGCCCGGCCCATTTCATGGCCGATGATCACCCCGCCCATGGCCGGCGAGACGACGATGTCGATGCGTTCCCGCACCGCTGCCGGGATGGACGCCGCGAGCGCCTGGGCCAGCCGCGAAGCCCGCGCCGGCTCCATCAGCACCCTGGCGCATTGCAGGTAGCGCGGGCTGTGCAGGCCCGAGGAGAGGATGAAATGCCCTTCGAGCAGCGCCCCGGCGGCGCGGAATTCGGCCAGAACTTCCGCTTCGCTCATCATCATCCCCGGGTTGAAACGCCTTCCCGATTGATAGGGAACAGGAGGCGGGGCTTCAAGCGTTCCGCCTTGCGGCGAACATGCTTGAGCGTCTCTATTCCCCTGCCTATAAGGCGCCCGCAAGCGCCTCCGGGCGCCCGAATCCAGCCGCCCGGCCGGGCGGATCACAGGGGCCTAGATGAAGACCTTCCTGAAGCTTTTCGCCATCGCCGCCGCCTTCGCCCTGGCGCCGAGCGCGCTCCCCGCCCAGGCGCCCGCAGCCGCTCCCGCCGCGACCGGCACCGCCGCGCCCGCGGCCCCGGCCGCGAGCGAGCAGGCCGTCGCCAACAGCGCCGCCGCGGCGCCCGCTCCGGCCGTCCCGCGCACCGCGCCGACGCCCGGCATCGGCCAGCCCGACGGCCGCCTGATGCTGCAGGACCAGGTCAGCCCGATCGGCGAGGAAGCCGCCTGGTTCCACAACATGATCCTGATGCCGCTGATCACGGTCATTTCCCTGTTCGTGCTGGCACTGCTCGCCTGGGTGATGATCCGCTACCGCCGCGGCGCCAACCCGACGCCGTCGCGCAACACCCACAACACCTTCCTCGAAATCGTCTGGACCCTGGTGCCGGTGCTGATCCTGGTGGCGATCGCGGTGCCCTCGATCCGGCTGCTCGCCCACCAATATGATCCGCCGCGCGCGGACCTCACCGTCAAGGCGATCGGCAACCAATGGTATTGGGAATATGAATATCCCGACCACGGCATCAACCTCGTCTCCAACCTGATCCCCGACGCCCAGGTGCACCTCACCGGCGAGCCGCGCCAGCTGGCGGCGGACGAAAGGATGGTGGTTCCGGTCGGCGCGGTGGTGAAGATGATCGTCACCTCCAACGACGTCATCCACGCCTGGGGCGTCCCCGCTTTCTGGACCAAGATCGACGCGGTGCCGGGCCGGCTCAACGAGACCTGGTTCCGGGCCGATCGCGAGGGCGTCTTCTACGGCGTCTGCTACGAGCTTTGCGGCGCCCGCCACGGTTACATGCCGATCGCGGTCGAAGTGGTGAGCCGCGAGCGCTTCGCCGCCTGGGTCGCCTCCAAGAACGGCCATATGCCGGGGGCCCAGGCAGCGGCGCCGGCCGCCGCCGCGCCGACCGTCGCGGCGAGCGAGGGGACGGAAGCGACTCCCGCGCCTTCGAACGTCGTCGCCGCGACCGAGACTCCGGCGACCACCAATCAAAGCGCACAGACCCGATAAGGCGGCAGAGACACGATGACCGACACCACCGCAAATGCCGTCCATTTCGAGGCCGACCACGCTCATGCGGCGCATCATGACGCCGATCACAAGCCGGGCTTCTTCGTCCGCTGGTTCATGTCGACGAACCACAAGGACATCGGCACCCTCTATCTAATCTTCGCGGTCACCGCCGGGATCATCGGCGGCGGCATTTCCGGCCTGATGCGGGCCGAGCTCGCCGAGCCGGGCATCCAGTATCTCGGCACCTGGGCCAATGCCTTCCACTGGCTGCTCGGAATGCCGGCGGCGACCTTCGACGAGTCGCTGCACATGTGGAACGTGCTGATCAGCGCCCACGGCCTGATCATGGTGTTCTTCATGGTCATGCCGGCGATGATCGGAGGCTTCGGCAACTGGTTCGTTCCGATCATGATCGGCGCTCCTGACATGGCCTTCCCGCGGATGAACAACATCTCCTTCTGGCTGCTTCCGCCGGCCTTCATCCTCTTGCTCGGAAGCTCGTTCGTGCCGGGCGGGACCGGCCTCGGCGCCGGCGTCGGCTGGACCGTGTACGCGCCGCTCTCGACTTTGGGATCGCAGGGCCCGTCGGTCGACATGGCGATCTTCGCGCTCCACCTCGCCGGCGCCAGTTCGATCCTCGGAGCGATCAACTTCATCACCACCATCTTCAACATGCGCGCGCCGGGCATGACCCTGCACAAGATGCCGCTGTTCGTCTGGTCGATCCTGGTCACCGCCTTCCTGCTGCTGCTGGCTCTGCCGGTGCTCGCCGGCGCGATCACCATGCTCCTGACCGACCGCAATTTCGGCACCCATTTCTTCGACGCGCCGGGCGGCGGCGACCCGGTCCTCTACCAGCATCTGTTCTGGTTCTTCGGCCACCCCGAGGTCTACATCATGATCGTGCCGGGCTTCGGCATGATTAGCCAGGTGATCGCGACGTTCAGCCGCAAGCCGGTATTCGGCTATCTCGGCATGGCCTACGCCATGGTCGCGATTGG
>Ga0190274_10002204_pt1 | contig 11427 bp, 12 predicted proteins | sample Popmic531T_FD_133002 | JGI IMG/M metagenome (GOLD analysis project Ga0190274, IMG submission 133002) | Populus adjacent soil microbial communities from riparian zone of Yellowstone River, Montana, USA - 531 T | ecosystem: Environmental > Terrestrial > Soil > Riparian zone | place: USA: Montana...
CCTAAAATAAAAACAATCTAAACCTGATTTATAAATAAATATCCACCGGCTGTTAGTTGCGCAACAGCCACTCAAGGCAAAAAAGTAAACAGAGTGCCAGGAAACAATAAGGAGCTGAAAAAATCTACTCTCTTTTTAAAAAATAAAAATTCATCGGCCGGGAAATAGCAAACCCGAGCTGCTGGTAAATCGCAATGGCCCGCTCATTGTCTTCCCGTACATGCAGGAAAGGCTGCTGGCCTTGGTGCAATATGATCTGCAACTGGTGCTGCAATAAACTGTGAGCATAACCTTTTCCCAGGTGATCCGGGTGGGTACATACGGCGCTGACCTCTGTATAATTATTGGCATGCAGTCGCTGCCCTGTCATGGCTACCAGTTTTTCCTGGTCAAAAATTCCGTAGTAAGATCCAAAGTCAATAGTTCTTGATCCAAAAGGCCCGGGTTTGGTAAGGAATGCCAGGTCGATCATTTGCGGAACATGTATTTCCTGTAGTGGGACGATGTTGAAGAATTCAGCCTCGATGTCTTTTCCCTCATAGATGAACTGCAGCCCTTTTATCTCGTGTTGTAACTGCCAGCCTGCTGGTGGAGTGATAACAGAAGGTTTAGCATACAGGATCTTGCGGCCGGGAGGCAATAATTCATGAAGCCCTGAAAATCCTTTGATATAAGTTTCGTCAAAACCAGCGAAGGGAGAAACCTGTTCGTCAAAGAATTTTACCCGCTCATTACCCAAACTGAGATGCCGGTCGCCGGAGAGCAGCGCATGGTAAACAGGGTTTTGTAGCAGATCGTTCACCCGGCAAAAGTAATCCTTTGTTCGCGAGGCGTGAATACTGAACACCTAGCCGTTAGCTGAACTCGATTTATTCCAACCACTTCCTTATTTATTATTTCTTATTCCTTATTTTTTATTTTAGGGATTAGTTCTTAATAAACTTTAAAACCCCGTCCTCTGTTTTTATAAAATAGATGCCCGGGACCCAGGAACCGATATTGATTGTTTGATTGCCATTGATCATCCCAATGCTGGTAACCACCTGGCCGCTGCTGTTACTGATCGATAATTCCTGTTTCTTACTACTGGCCAGGGTAATGAATTCTGTTGCGGGGTTGGGAAACACCGCCAATTTTACGGTCTCATCATTATTAGTAATGCGGACAATATTGCTGTATTGTTGCCTGCCATCTGTATCCACCATTTTTAAACGGTAATAGTAAGTGGGGGTCGTGCTTAGAATAGCAGTTGAAAAACTATAGTTGTTATTACCATTGCCGGTAGCGTTTACAGAACCGGCAGCTTCAAACAGGTTTCCGTCGGTACTTCTTTCGATCACAAAATGCGATGTATTGATCTCGCTATAGCTCGACCAGCTCAGCCGTACATTATTTTGCGCTGTCTTTTGTGCGGTAAAAGAAACAAGCTTCAGCGGGAGAACGGATGAATACCTTGCCTGTATGTATAAGTTCTTTCCTGTACCGCTGCAGGGATCTCCAAATACGCCGTTATTGGCCCCGATACTGGCAGAGCTCTGACCCACAAAAACGGCAGCACAGATGCTGACACTATTGATAGCATTGCAACTGCCCAATGTAAAGCTACCACAGGACCCGGTTGAAGTGCCGTAACTGGCATATTCAATACTGGTGAAGACATTGCCCGCCGGGGCAGTAAGAGTAACCGTACCTCCTTCGGTTGCCGTGCCGCAAATAACCTGGGCATTGGAATAAAGAGTAAGGAGAATACTTAAGAGGGTAAAGATCTTTCTCATAGTGGCTGGATTTTACGAAGTGTAAAGTGGATAGAAACCATTAGTTAGCTGAAGAAGGAAACGAAGCTGCTCTTGTTTTCTTATAAGCCCTGGCAGGAGTTTTGAAAAATTAGTGGTTACCCCTTACCCTTGCAGCGCCTGGTTAAGCAAATGAAGTCATACAACTGCCTTTTCCTTTTTCCGCTTCTTTGACTTTGAAAATATATACGCCCGGTGATTCACACCCCAGTTGCGGAGTTCGATGATCACTTTTTCAAGTGTGCTGCTATACGGTGTGAGTTTGTATTCTACGGTAACCGGTGATGTGGGATACACGGTCCGGTCCACAAATTCATTCAGTTCCAGTTCCTTTAATTCCTTGGACAGTATCTTGGGAGTAATGCCTTCCACTTTTCGCTGGAGTTCTTTAAAACGCAGCGGTCCTTCTGATAACCCAACAATGATCGGGAGTTTCCATTTGCCGCTGAGTGCATAGAGGGCATCTTTCACCGCCACGAGGCTTTGCGTGCATTCTCCCTTGTTATGCATCTCTTTATATTTCTTCGAAAACATAGGCGCTTCTTGATGGTATCCAAAAGGATACTGGTTTCCTTTTGGATAGTAGTATCTGTTGGATACCAAAGGTAGGTAACTTTGATCTCTTAAATAAAAAATATGGAGATCCTGAAATTTGTCCTCGTTGCCGTTCCTGCCCTTTTCGTTATCCTGAGCGGGGTATTCAAACTGGTAAAGAATAAGAAAGTGGTGGAAACCCTGGCGAAGGCCGGTGTTGGGAAATACATACCGCTATTGGGAGTGGCGGAAATAATCTTCGCCCTGTTGTTCCTCTACCCTCCCACCCGGAATATTGGTTTTATTTTACTGGTCTGTTATTTCAGCGGTGCCCTGGCAGTTGACCTGTCGCATAAAAGCCCGCTTGTTGCCCCTTTTGTTTTCCTGGTACTGCTTTTTGTGGCCCAGTACGTGAATAACCCGGCGTTGTTCTTTTAGGGTTACTTTGTGAAGCGTGAGGTTGCTGGCAATTAGCCATTAGCTGTTAGCTGTTAGCTGAACTCGGTTATTTCGACCACTTCCTTATTTATTATTTCTTATTCCTTATTTTTCTTCCTCTATATTCAACGCATAATAAAGGGAATTGAGATAAACGATCTCCACAATAAGGATGGCGAGAAGCCCCACTAAATTCCAGGTAGTGCCCAGGTTGATGCCGGAAAGCGACCAGCCCGTGAAAACAAGGGCTGTAACAAATAAGGATACCCTCACCGGTCTTTTGATCGGTTTCGCGGTATCGGGATAGTCCAGCAACCCCATCATCAGGCTGATACAGGTAAGAAAGCAAGCCATAGCATATCCAAAGACATCACCCAATGAATTAATATGCTGGTGGGGATCAAAAAAGTAACTGAGGCAGGAAGCGATCAGCCCAAGCGAAATAAGGGTGGGAATAAAAAGAAGTTCGAGCAGGCTGGCGCGGGTGAAACCTTTTTTTGCGTCCCTGTTGGAGATCAGCGTAAAGAATATCCACCAGAGAGTAAATACAATAGAAAGCGCCAGCGCGAAATGCAGCCAGGTGGAGAAAAGTTGTATGTCTGCTTTACTGATCCCATTGACCACGCCCAGCACCACTTCCCCGAACACAATGATCGTGAACAGGCCCAGCCGTTCCGACATACTGGAAGATAAACTCAGGTCCAGCGAGGAACGCCGCAGCAATTGCTGGGAAATAAAGGGAGGCGCATAATTACAGAGGATCACCAAGGGCACGATGCACTTCATCCATTCCGGCGAAACAAAAAAACTCAACCCCATCAGCCCCAGTGACAGCAAGTAAAGTATGGTATAAGGAATATTATACCGGCGATGCGCCTTATCATAAAAGCCCACGCTCCACCAAAGATAGGTAATAAAGAGTTGCATGACCATGAGCACGATCGTGACATACTCAAATCGTTTTGCCGATGCATCATCGATTGTAACCGATAAGGCCGCGATGATCATTACCTGCCAGAGGGTCATCAGTCTTGTGCGCAGACCGGTAGTACCGTGAATATCATGGTAGAGACTGCCGTTCAGCCAGCCCCAGAAGATCAGGATGAAGAGCCCGCCATATTCGAGAAACCCGCTCCAGGTGATATGCAGGGCCAGGTGATGCGTGATACGGGCAATAGCGATCACATACACGAGATCGTAAAAAAGCTCGAGCCAACTGATCCGGCGTTCTTCAAAACGGGGATCGAATTTCCGGGGCGGCCCCCACCAGGCTGATGTATTTACTTTCAGTGACATACGCTGCAATAAAATAAAGATACGGAGCGTCCTTCTCATTGCGAGGCAAAGCCGAAGCAACCTTTCTTATTTCTCATTGCGAGGCAGAGCCGAAGCAACCTGCCCGTCCGTAACAATAGCGAAGGCGGGCTTATTTTTTACTATTTAATTTCCTACCTTGATCAAAGAACCGGTTGAATGACATAACGCCGCTGCAGAAGAAGCTGTTTTAAAACGTAATGTCAATGGTGAATAGTCAATAGTCAATGCTGAATAATCTCTTAATTGACCATTCACTATTCACCATTGACTATTCACCATACACCAAATCAACTATTATGAAACGACTATTGCTATTACTTGGGTTAGGCCTGATCATCTGGGGGATTCTTGGCCTCAATGAAATAAAAAGACAAAGGAATTCAATTCCGGACAGGGCAGGTTATGGTATACCTGAAAAAGACAGGGAAAATTTAGCCAAAGATAAAAGCATAGCGATCGGGCTTATTGTAGCCGGGGGACTGCTTTTTCTCTGGGGACTTATCCCTTCTTCTAAACCTAAACAAGCAACTCCAACCAAGGCAATAGCAGCTCCTGCTTCTCCTCCCGCCCCTGTAGTTCTTGTTACAGATGTTTCTGAAAATACCAGTCCCGATACTATTACACAATTGGAGAGATTGGCTAAATTGAAGGAACAGGGAGTGCTGACTGAAGAAGAGTTTCAGAAGGAAAAGAGTAAGATTGTGGGTTGATATGCGGAGCTGCCAGCTCACTTCCTTATTTAGTATTGCTTATTCCTTATTTCTTATTTTCCCTGGATCAACTCCTCCACCATATTAAAAACTATTCCACGCTGAGTGCCGAAGCACAGGTCGCCATGCAAAATTCTTTTGAACAGGTGGTGCTGCCAAAGAATGAGTACCTGCTTACAGAAGGCAGGGTCTGCCGGCATTTATATTTCCTGCAAACAGGGGCGCTCCGCGGGTATTACAGCCTGGATGGAAAAGAAATAACCTATTGGTTTGGTTTCGAGAATGCTTTTGTTACTTCTGTTCACAGTTTTATTACCGGGGCGCCGGCCGGGGAGAATATACAACTGCTGGAAGGCAGCGTGCTCTGGGCCATTTCTAAAGATGCATTGACCGGTCTATACGAAAAGCACCATGAAATAGAACGGTTGGTACGCATCATCTACGAAATATATTATATCAAACTGCAGGAACGTTTTGTAAATGCCCAGTTCAGGTCTGCCACAGAACGATACGAGAACCTGATACAGCAAAGCCCGCATATCCTGGAAAGGGTCCCGCTGGGTCATATCGCTTCTTATCTCGGCATCAGCCAGGAGACCCTGAGCCGCATACGGAATAGGTAACTGGGAAATTTTGGGGTTTTGGATTGGGAAATTGGGAAATCGCTCTTTACGCTAATTTCCCTTGATCTACACGCAGCTAATGAGAACGTAGGGGATTTTGCCCAGGAACAAATTTCGAAATTTCCCAATTTCCCAATTCCAAAAAGAAAGGCTGTTTTAACATTTACGAACCCGTTTTTTGACCAATGTCAAAAAAAAGCCGGGACAGCCCCGGTAGTTTTGAGTTCACTAAAATCAACAATTATGGAACCAAGACCACAAAAACCATCTGCCGCTTTTATCGGCGCTTCCTGGGTAGCATTGTTTATCGGTGTTATTGCTTTCTTGATCGGCTTATGGAATGCCGGCATGGAGCTCAACGAAAAAGGATATTATTTTACGGTGCTGATGTTCGGGCTCTTTTCTGCCATTTCTGTACAAAAAGCCGTCCGTGACCAGCTCGAAGGCATACCCGTCAGCAATATCTACTATGGCCTTGCCTGGTTCACCACGCTCCTGTCGATCGTACTATTGACGATCGGTTTATGGAATGCCGACCTCCTGAAAAGTGAAAAGGGCTTTTACGCCCTGTCATTTGTGTTAAGCATGTATGCAGCGATAGCTGTGCAGAAGAATGTGAGGGATATGAAGGTGTTTGAGAATCATGAGGAATCGAATCCGGTCTCTTAGTCCTGGCATTTTATAACGTCCTGAGTTGCAAACTCAGGACAGTGGGAAAAAAGTATATGGATAAATTTCAATATCTCCGTATATTAGAATATACCAAAACCTTATTATATGAAAAAGAACATTTCTCTCCTCTCCCTTTTCGGGGTATTATTCATCAGTATGATGATCTCCGGTTGTAAGGGCTGCACCAAGAGCGAGCAGGAAGCCTGGGACAAATTCATCAAGCATGCCAATGAATGCGCGGCCAAACGCGACGCTTTTTTAGCAGATTGCAAAAAAACAAAGGAAGCTGATGCATGGGCCGAACTCCAGGCCTGCAAAACCGCATGCCCGTTTAATATTGGCGCCTGCGGTATCAATCCCACCTGCATTACAGAAGCTATCAATGAGCGCCTCCGCTGTATCCTTGCCTGCGAGGAAACCTATCGCCAGAAAATAATTTCAAACGAGGAATGTGAAGCGAAGTGGAACGAGGAATTTATGAATTGTTTACAGAATAAACCGAGGTAATTTACGCCGTGGCGGGGTACAGAGCTTGCCGAAGTATCTCTTTCACCCGCCACCTGGCTTTTGTGAGACGCTAAGGCGTTAAGATGGTTCTTTACCTGCTCGTGTGGTTGGTGGATGCTCCTTCGGCTTCGCTCAGGACACCAACCACGGCGTGTTAGTTTTATTTTAGAGAACACCTGCCAAGGCGGAATATTTTTAACTCTTAAACTGTAGTATATGACCCAGACTGAGTTTCTTACGGTGGTTGGATTATCAATAGCATTGGCCACTTTCATTAATGGCTTATTGTATAATTATTGGGTACTTCCCAAGATCAACAAGAATTTAAAATCATTTGAGAAACTACTTACAAAAGAAGAATCATTGAGGGAGAACAAATGGCAAATTAAACGATCAGCCTGTTTAAAGGCGCTAAATATTGCTGATGCAGTTTTAAGTAATTACGAATACCCAAATGTTAAAAAAGAGGATATAAAACCTGGCAAAGTAACTACTGAAGAAGTAAGAACCTGTTTTAACGAATTAGCTTGCACATGTGATAAAACAGAAGTCATAGAAACTCTGAAAAAAATAATAAAAGGGAATGGTGTCTCACCGGACATCATAGTTGATCTGAGAAACACAGTTAGACGAGAGTTAGAATTTGATACAGATGATTTCGACAAAGATAGAGCAAATGCGTTTATAGGGAAGATAACAGCTGATCCTGAGTTGAAAAAACAATAAGGGAAGTGCTTAATCCCTGCTTTCCCGCTTGCCAGATGCTGTCTACAACAATATCCCGGTATTCTTTCCTGGTAAATACATCTACCCATTCAACCTATGAAATGAACAGCCTCCTTGTTCCGGATCTTATAACCACCGATACCCATAGTATGCTACCTGCTTTAGGGAAGCTGGCCTGAGTTTGCAACTCAGGCCAAACTAACCTTACATATTACTGTTACTAATAGTGATTAAATCTACCGATGGTCGATCTTCTTTTAATCAGAAAAACACCAGATCTAAAGTTTTTTTTCGGGTTTGGCAGTGACAGTAGATTGTTAGTATGACGGCTTTTATAAAGCCGGACCTGAGTTACAAACTCAGGCCAGCCATTCAAGATTTCTTTATTTATTGGAGACTTCAGACAGCCGGAGTGTTAGTTTTATTTTTGCGAACACCTGCCAAGGCGGAAAAACTACGGACAGCTAGAGATATGAAAGTGTTTGAGAAGTATGAAGAGACGAACCCGGTCTCTCAACCTTAGCATTTTATAACGTCCTGAGTTGCAAACTCAAGACAACGGGAAACACCAACCACGGCGTGCTAGGTTTATTTTGCTGAACACCGGCCAAGGCGGAAAGATCTACTGGTCAACCTTAGCCGATTGTTTTTTGATCATCTCCGCATAGCTCATCCCAGTAACTTTCTCCAGCATACCCAATCCAATAAAATTACTTAGCATGCCACCAGATCCATCACTTCCACCACCTAGAACCAATGTTTCGGGGATCAGCTTTACTCCTTTCTCCGCTATATTCTCGATCACTTTGATCATACCAAAGTTTTGTTCGCCCATCGCTTTTACCTGTAGTTGATACGCTTCGCCGGTTGATTTACCTTTTGCCAAAATAACCGCAGCTTCAGCAGTACCAACTTTAGAGATGGCTTCAGAATCTGCAACGGCATTCAATTTTGTGGCTTCAGCCTTACCTTCTGCCGCATTAATAACCGAGGCCCTTTCCCCCTCTGATTTTTTTACAAAGGCTTTTGCGATGTTCTCGGCAATATCTACATTTCTTTCCGACTCCACTACTTTGGGTTGCATATTTGCCTGGGCCGTTTCATTCTCCAGGAATTTTCTTTCTATCTGTGCCTGCTTTTGCGTTTGATAAGTTATTTTTTCCTGTTCTGCAATTTGCCGGTCGGTAACCGTTTTCGTTAATTCAGCAGGAAGTACCACATCTGCGATCAAAGTATCCCTGGAATCAATGTGATGCGCTGCCAATACATCTGCAATATGTTTTTTTGCGTTTTCCTGCAGCTCTTTTCTCTGCGTGTACAACTCAAGCGCCTTAATATATTGCGCTGCATTACGAAAATGCGAACTAATAGCCGGTTCAAGAACCTGCGAGATCATATTTTCCACAGAACCCAAATTGGCGATCACCTTCGGCGCATTTCGCATTTGAATGTGTACGATCACATTCACATCCATATTAACGCTGAACGCATCGGCTGTACGCAATGTAATTGTTTTCAGGTTTGAATCCAGTTTGTGTGCACTGGACCGGCTATCGGCCCAACTTAATAATATCTGCGTGGTGGGCACAATATCAACCTTACAAATTTTTGTATTCAACGGGTGCTTGCCCGGTTGCAATGGGTCAGCCCAAATACCTTTATTTCCGTTGGCTACGATCTTCGCATTCACTGCATCATCCGTAGTGTCCGCTCCTTCCGGTCCGACAAAACTTGTAATAACCGCGCAATAGCCGATATCAACTTTTACCATATCAACTTTCTCGATCGTGGCAAACCAGGGATTGATCGCATAATTACCGGCACGAAGCACGGGTATCTGCAGACCTTTCTGTCCACCTGCTTTCAAAAATGCATTGGCGTCCTGGAAATTATTATGGACATCCATTGGGAACTCTTCCGCTGCAATTTTTGAGGGATCCATGATCGGTTTACCCTCATTGATAGTAACAATTCCAACCTGGTCAGCGAATATATGTGTCCAATCGACAATATCAATGATCTTAAACATTATGGGATTGAGGCGATAGACGCCCGGCATCAGGACATCCAATTGACGCCCTTTTTCCCCGCCATTTTTTATGAAAGCTTCTCCATCAAAGAAATTTTGATGACCTTCCACTTTAGCTGCTAATAAACGTCCTTCAGGAATTCTTCCTCCGTCGGTTGCTTCCACTAACCCGACCTTACCACCCGGTATTTGCACTTGCTTGCGAATCTCTATTTTAAACATGATGGTGTTGATACGATAAAATCCCGGTTCAAGAAAGGCGATCTGCGGACCTTTCTGGCCAGTGTTTTCTAAAAAAGCTGCGGCATCCTGGAACTTGTTACATTCGACCGGTGAACCGAAGTTGCCACCTATACGGGTGACGGGTTGCCCGGCAATTGATTCAACATATCCCACTTCATCATCACCAATAATGATCGCATCAACAATTGCTACTTCGAAAAGATGGGGGTTGATCTTGTATTCACCATCTGGGAGTATCCCGAGTTGTGGACCTTTTTCTCCACCATTGCGAAAAAAAGCTTCTCCATCCTGGAAGAGATCGCAGTTGACAGATTTTGCCATTACATTTCCCGGTGGAATGGGTAAGCCGGTAATGGCCCGGACCACACCTACTTTATTTTCCGGTATGACCAGGAACCGATATTTTTTTACTTTATAGATAAAAGGAAATAAAAAATGAAGGCCCGGTCCCAATACCCTCGCCTGCACACCCACTTCATTACTTAAAGCAACGGTACGTCCATCCGGCATTTGTTTTCCGATCCATCTTCGTTCCAATACAATTATTTGGTACCCTTTTGCAATGGTGAACGAATTGAGTAAAATAATTAAAAGAACCAGGCCCGCACTTAGCAAAACAATGTTATTGTAGTCCATGAGTTTTTACTTTTGTTCTGTATTGTTATAAAATATTTTTGACTTTATCATATGCAGATACCCAAGATTCAGAACTCCGCCTGACGCTTGGGATGAAGAGAGAGATCAACAAATAGGATATGAGTATAGTGGCTTGTTCAATATATCACTTCAACCTTTTATCAATATCTAAGTTATAGCTTTTTACAGTTTCTTTGGCAATATCATATCCTGCATCCGCATGCCTCTTCAACACCCGGCCTTCCCAAGCCACTTCAAGGAGGGGCTTAAAGTCGCTCAAGATAGAAATGACCAAATTTAGTCAGCCACATTTATCAACTCCTTATCGCAAAAGGTCTGTAACTCTTTTGCGAATGCTTTAATCCTGTGCTTTTCTCCACCAAATAGTGAACGCTTTGTCAAAATGCCATCGCTATTTCCACCCGTTATTACTTCAATTCTTAACTTCCCTTTTTCCGCATCCGTGGTATCAACTCTTATACATACCATAGGACTATTTTTGTTCCAGAAACTGTAGTCTTCAAATACTCTTAAAAAGCCGCCGGTATACCTGCTTTCATAAGCGCTTTGGAAAAAATTCCGTACAAATTCTGCAACTTTTGTCTCAATGTTTCTCCCAGTAAGAGTATAGCTATTACTTATCATTTTTCAGAAAGTATCTGTTCTCAGGATGACAATCTTGATTTGAAATTTAGGTCATTTTTCTCCAGCGTTTCTTTAGCCTGCTCATACCCCGCATCCGCATGCCTTCCTTCGCTTGCTTCGCTTTGCTCGCAATGACGAACTCAGGATGACAACCGGTCCTTATAATCCAGCCCGTTCTTCTTTAAAGTTTCCTGGGCTAACTCATAACCAGCATCAGCATGCCGGATAACACCCATACCAGGATCGTTCCGTAGAACCCTTTTCAATCTTTCTTCCGCATCAGTAGTCCCATCAGCCACGATCACCATCCCTGCATGTATACTATACCCCATCCCTACCCCGCCACCATGGTGCAAGGAGACCCAGGAAGCGCCGCCGGCTGTGTTGACGAGGGCGTTGAGGATCGGCCAGTCGGCCACGGCATCACTGCCATCCAGCATGGATTCGGTCTCACGATTGGGAGAAGCTACGGAGCCGGTATCGAGATGGTCGCGGCCGATAACGATCGGCGCTTTTACTTTACCGTCACGAACGAGTTCATTAAATGCAAGTCC
>Ga0190274_10002205_pt1 | contig 11426 bp, 11 predicted proteins | sample Popmic531T_FD_133002 | JGI IMG/M metagenome (GOLD analysis project Ga0190274, IMG submission 133002) | Populus adjacent soil microbial communities from riparian zone of Yellowstone River, Montana, USA - 531 T | ecosystem: Environmental > Terrestrial > Soil > Riparian zone | place: USA: Montana...
ATTTCCTGCGCAGCTTCATTCACTTCGTGGGGCAATATTGCTGGGCGCTGGCGCTGACAATTCTTCCCTTCGCCACGGTATTCGCAATCGAGTTCACGCTGCCGGTCTGGGTTCTCATTCTTGCCATCTTCATACTCGGCGAAAAGCTCACCTCCGGCCGCATTGTAGTGCTCGTGCTCGGCTTTATCGGAGCGCTCGTGATCCTGCGTCCGGGCCTTGCAGCGTTTCAGCCGGCGTCGCTGCTCGTGCTGGTTTCCTCGTTTTGCTATGCGATCTTCAATGTCTATACGAAACAGATGACCGCGACCGACACGACCTTCGGAATCGTGTTCTGGATGAATCTCATGCAATTTCCGGTCGCCCTCGCAGGCAGCGACCCGCTGTTTTTTCTCAAGCTCGAACCCTGGCAGATCTTCCCGGCCATCGGCGTCGGAGTTGTCGGGCTTTCGGCGCATTTCTGTATGGCCAAGGCCTTCGGCTACGGCGACGCGAGCCTGGTGGTCCCGCTCGACTTCCTGCGGGTTCCGCTGATCGCAGTCGTGGGATGGCTGTTTTTTGGCGAATCCGTCGACGCGCTGGTCTTTGTCGGTGCCATGATCATCCTGTCCGGCATTCTGTGGAATTTGCGGGCAGAGACGAAAAACTCACGGAAAAACATCGCCCTGCCGGACGACCAAGGGCTGTCCGAGCCACAGTGACGGTTTTTCTTTTCTGCCCCTTTGCGCGGCCCGCGACCGTTTGATAACCATCGCGGCGCCTCATTCCGCGGTCAGAAGTGGGCAAAATGCACGGGATTCCATGAAGAAAATCACCCGCCATTGCAGCTCTGCCCTGCTCGCCTGCGCCGCCGCCATGGTCGACGCTACGGCTTTTGCCCAGCAATCCTATCCGCCGCCCGGCACGACGCTGTCGGCGCGCGACCAGTCGTGCCAACGGCTGGAAGCCCAGCTTGGAGCGATCGACCGCGGTTCAAGCGATCCGGCCAAGGCCGAGCAGGTACGCCAGCTGGAGGCGACGCTTGGCCGCCAGCAGGCCGAGCTCGATCGCGTGACACAGCAGTCGCGCCGCCAGGGTTGCGAGGCGTCCGGCTTCTTCCAGATTTTCGGCGGCGCGGGCCGTTCCGAACAATGCGGTCCGCTGAACAATCAGATCTCGCAAGTCCGTGCCAATTTATCGCGTGTGCAGAATGACCTGCAGCGGCTGCAAAGCTCGGGCGCGAATTATGAGCGCGACGGTCAGCGCCGCGCAGTGCTGGCGGCGCTCGTTCAGAATGACTGCGGGCCGCAATATCGCGCGCAAGCCGCACAGTCGCGCAATCTTTTCGAAACCCTGTTTGGATCGGGCTCGGCGCCCGGAGTCGAACAGAATAATCCGGGCGACAGTGGCGCCAGCGGCAGCGGCTATCGCACGGTGTGCGTGCGCACCTGCGACGGCTATTTCTTCCCGATCTCGTTTTCGACTTCGCAGGACCGCTTTCGAGACGACGAGGCGACCTGCCAGCGCATGTGCCCGGCTTCGGAAGTTGCGCTCTACACGCACCGCAATCCGGGCGAGGACATGCGTCAGGCGGTTTCGGCCAATGCCGGCAAGCTCTATACGGAATTGCCGACCGCGTTCAAATACAAGACGGAATGGAGCAATGCCTGCGTCTGCAAGCAGGCGAATGAAAGCTGGGCCAACGCGGTGAAGGACGATCCAGCGTCGCAAAGCGCGGTCGACCGAAACGACGTCGTGTCGGAAGAACGCGCCAAGATTCTGTCGGCGCCGCGTGATGCCAAAGGCCGCCCGATCCTTCCGCCGGCGCAAAAAGGCTCGCAAAAAGGAGCGGCCTCCGCTGCGGGTCCAGCGCCTGCCGCTGCACCGCCAGCGCCGCCCCCACCCGATCAACCCGAGGGTGAGAAAAAGCCTATCCGCTCGGTTGGCCCGAAATTCCTCTCGCAATAGCAGCGAGATCGATACGCCGCGCGTGATCGCGGCTCCTCACCCGCCGGTGACGCTCATGTGGCGCGACACTGCGGGTCCGCTATGGCGGCGGTCGATCACGAAGTCATGGCCCTTGGGCTTGCGCGCGATCGCAGTCTCGATCGCTGAATGCAGGAAATCGTCGGATTCGGAAGCGCGCAACGGCGCCCGCAGATCGGCGGCATCCTCCTGGCCCAGACACATGAACAGCGTTCCGGTGCAGGTCAGACGAACGCGATTGCAGGATTCGCAGAAATTGTGGGTCATCGGCGTGATGAAGCCGAGCCGCCCGCCAGTCTCCGTCACCCGCACATAACGGGCGGGGCCGCCGGTTCGATAGTCGATATCCTCGAGTGTGTAGCGCTCGGAAAGCCGGCCACGAACCATCGACAGCGGCAGATATTGATCGATCCGCGCCTCACCGATTTCGCCGAGCGGCATGACCTCGATCAGCGTCAGATCCATGCCGCGGCCATGCGCCCATTCCATCAGGCCCGCAATCTCGTGCTCGTTCACGCCCTTCAGCGCAACCGCATTGATCTTGACCTTGAGCCCCGCCGCCTGCGCGGCATCGATGCCCGCCATGACGCGAGCGAGATCGCCCCAGCGAGTCACGGCGCGGAACTTGTCCGGATCGAGCGTATCGAGCGACACATTGATGCGCTCAACACCATGCGCCTTCAGGTCGGTCGCATATTTTTCGAGCTGAGACCCGTTGGTGGTGAGCGTCAATTCGTCGAGCGCGCCGGAACACAGGTGTCGCGACAGCGAGCCGATCAGCGTCATGATCCCTCGCCGAACCAGCGGCTCGCCGCCGGTCAGGCGCAGCTTGCGAACGCCGCGGCCGATGAATGCGCTGCAGACCCGGTCAAGTTCCTCGAGCGAGAGCAGATCGCGCTTGGGCAGAAACGCCATATCCTCCGACATGCAATAGACGCAGCGGAAATCGCAGCGGTCTGTCACCGAAACGCGCAGATAGGATATGACACGCGCAAACGGATCGACAAGCGGCGCTCGGGTCGTGCGCTCGGTCAATTGAATCGGTTGCGGTGCAGCATTCATGGTCATACCTACCCCATCCATATAGGCTTTCCAGGCTGCCCGCAAAACCCGCGGGTGGTGAAAATAGGGGCCTGCGGCATCGCGATGAGTTCCGAAAATCCGACTGAAAATCGACCCTGGCCGACTGAATTACGACTCAGCAAGGACGGCAAGACGCTTGCGGTCGCCTTCGAGAATGGCGAGCGTTTCGAGCTTGCCGCCGAATATCTGCGGGTCAAAAGCCCGAGCGCCGAGGTGCAGGGTCATTCGCCGAACGAGCGCAAGACCGTGCCAGGCAAGCGCCATGTCATGATCACCGAAATCCAGCCGATCGGAAATTACGCCGTGCGGCTCACCTTCGACGACATGCACTCGACCGGCATCTACAGCTGGGATTATTTCGCCGAGCTTGGTCGCAGCCATGGGCGATATTGGCAGGATTATCTCGACGAACTCGCCGTCAAGGGGCTTACGCGCGATCCGGTCGCGCGCAAACCGTGACCCTGCCCGCGCGCTATTGGACCACGATCACCTTGGCGCCGACCTTCACGCGTTCGTAGAGATCGATCACATCGGGATTGGTCAGCCGTATGCAGCCCGAGGAATCGGCCTCACCGACCGAGTCCGGATCATGCGTCCCGTGGATGCGATAGATCGTCGAGCCGATATACATCGCGCGCGCGCCGAGCGGATTGCCCGGTCCGCCTTTCATGTGTCGCGGCAGATAAGGTTGGCGCTTGATCATTTCGGGCGGCGGCCGCCAGTCCGGCCATTCGCGCTTGTTGGTGACGGTGTGAATGCCGTGCCAGGTAAAGCCGTCACGACCGACGCCGACGCCATAGCGCATCGCCTGGCCGGGACCGAGAACAAGATAGAGCTTTCGTTCCTTGGTGAAGACGATGACGGTGCCCGGCTTTTCCTTGGTCTCGAACGGCACCACCCCGCGCTGAAGGGCCAGCATGTCGAACAGACCCTTGACCTTGACGCTGTCCGGCGTGCCGCCGCGGACACGGCCGTCCGGATCGGTCAGCGTATTGGCCTGCGCGGCGAACAAGCCCGAGACGGCCACGGCGAAAATCACAGCGATGAGCCCCAGCAGACGCAACGGCATGCAACTCCCCCGAAACAAAGCCCCCAAAACGAGGTCACCGCGCGGCCAAAAGGCACCTCGCCGCGTGCCAAAGATGCAGTTTTCGGTCGAAAACTTCAAGCATGTCCGCGGCGTGGCGATCCGACCGGCATCCTTGCATGCCTGCACCTAGCCCAATATGAAGCCGCTCCGGCGGGTGCCGCAACCCGCCATCCGGATCGGAGCAAAAAGCGGTGAACGCGTTATCTTTGTCACTCCTGATCTTCGTCTTGATTCTCGGCGGCATTTTTCTTGGCGCCTTGCTGCGCAAGATGCTGCCGGAAAATCATCTGAGCAAGGAAGCGCAGGACGTCGTGCGGCTAGGTGTCGGCCTGGTCGCGACCATGGCGGCCCTTGTGCTCGGTCTTTTGATCGCTTCGGCGAAGACTTCTTTCGACACGCAGACGAGCCAAGTGAAGCAGATCACTGCGAATATCATTTTGCTGGACACTCTGCTGGCGCAGTATGGTCCGGAAGCTCTCCCAATCCGCGTGCAGATTCGCAGCGGGATCGGCGCTTTTGCCGACAAAATCTGGAGTGAGAAGCAGCACCGGACGAATGCGCCGTTCGAAGCCAATGCGGCGACCGAGCAGATCTATATCGCAATCCAGGCTCTGCCTCCGAAGAGCGATTTGCAGAAACCGCTGCAAGCCAGGGCGGCGCAGGTCAGCAACGATCTCGTGCAAACCCGAATGCTTTTATTTGTGGGCTCGGGCGATCTGATCCCGACGCCATTCCTCGCCATTCTGGTTTTCTGGCTTGTGATCATCTTTGGAAGCTTCAGCCTGTTCTCGAATCTGAACGCGACGGTGATCGCATTCCTGTCGCTGTTTGCGCTGTCGGCGTCCTGTGCGATCTTTCTGATTCTGGAGCTTAGCCAGCCATTTTCAGGCCTGATGATGATTGCGAGCGGCCCGCTTCGAAACGCACTCGCGCCGCTTGGCCCATAGCGGAATCCGCATCAAGCCACTGACGTTGATCGCGATCGGATGAGGCTTGTGGTGCAAGCGTTCGAAGCGCGGCGAGCCGGACACGCTGCATCGCGGCCACCAGAACAAAATGGGAAGAAATGGTGGGCGCGACAGGGATTGAACCTGTGACCCCTCCCGTGTGAAGGGAGTGCTCTCCCGCTGAGCTACGCGCCCGGGAAGCACGGGACATAAGTGCCGCGGCCAATCAGTGTCAAGCGGCAGCCGCAAGGCTCCACGTCATGGGGTGCATTGAGCGCTGGATCAGCGCGTCTGGTTGGGTGCGGGCCAGGCCGAAGCTGCCGGCGCCGATCCGCCGCGCGGCGGAGGAGCAAATCCGCTGTTATTCGAAGGCACCTGCTGTTGCGGCGGCACCTGTTGTTGCGGCGGCGGTGCATTAAACCCGCTGGTCTGCGGTGGGGGCGCGAAGCCGCCATCGCCGGGCTCGACACCGGCCGCAGACGGTTGCGGCGCCGGGCGCTTGGCGACTTTAGCGGGCGATTTCTTCGGTGCCGGACCACGGCGTGCCTTGACAAGTTCAGCAGTGACCGGGCTCGGCGTAAAGCGCGGCGGCCCGGCGCTGCTACCGAATTCGCCGATCTCCCGCGCGTCATCCGGCGGCATCAACTTCACCGGCACGGTCTGCGGTTGATAGCCATTGAGATTGTAGGTGACCTGCATATCGGCTGCCGGGACCGCGAGCGCGCAAGGCGTCTTGCAGGTCTGACCGCCCGAGGTGCGTACTTCCGCGCCAGGAGGCTCAGACTCAAACTGCAGCGGAACCGTCGGCACAGCCGTCCGCATCAGATCGCCGCCTGCCGAGCATCCGGCCAAGGCCGCACCGCAAAACAGAAGCGCCAATGATCTGCTCATGGGTCGTATCCATACATGGGGGGCCCGTCCCGCGCCCCGACCCTTGCTTTGCCAAGACAATACGAGCCAACACATGCTCGCGCAACCGGACAGAAAACCCCGAATTACATTCATATTCTCACGAGACCGCCTGCGAACCTATGAGATCATTCGATTGTGAGCTTATTTGGCTATATTGTGGTTAATCGGCCTTAACCACGGAAAATCGCAGTATTTTCGTCCTGCGCAGCCCCGATGCGCGGCAAAAGTTCCATCACGGATGCCGGCAATTTGTCGAAATGGCCTATCAGACGGTCCGGTGCCAATTCCGCCATCGGCGTCTGGGTGTATCCGAAATCGACCCCGATTACCGGCACTGTGGCAGCGCGCGCGAGCCGCACATCGGTATCGGAATCGCCGACCATCACCGCCCGCGCGGGATCGCCGCCTGCGCGTGCGATGGTGAGACGCAGGGTTTCGGGATCAGGCTTCATCATTGGAAAGGTGTCCTGCCCGCAGATCGCTGCAAAGCGCCGCGTGAGCCCAAGTGCGTTGAGCAGCCGCAGCGACAAGGCTTCGTATTTGTTGGTGCACACCGCAAGGCGAAGGCCGTTATCGGCAAGGCGATCGAGTGCGGCTTCAACGCCGGGATAGGGTCGCGACCGATCCGCAATGTGATCGTGATAGTGCCGGAGAAACCGCGCAAACATCTCGTCGACCTGTTCGGCCGGAAGATTACGGTTCTGTTCGGCGAGCGCGCGTTCGATCAGCGGGCGTATGCCGGCTCCGATCAGCGGGCGCGCCTGCTCCAACTCTATCGCCGGCAATCTCTCCTCCGCCAAAACGATATTGAGCGTCCCGACAAGATCGGGTGCGGTATCGACCAGCGTTCCGTCAAGGTCGAAAACAACGATTGGGGCGGGGTTTGATTTGGCCATTGCGCAAACGGCTACCGGCCGCCTGCCCTGATGGCAAGGCCGAAGCCGTTTCCCCACCAGATCACGATGATTTTGGATCGACCCGATCCAAAATCATAAACGTGATCGATTCTAATAGTTTAGAGCATGATGTCGTCCGAAAACCGCTTCGCACTTTTCGGCATCATGCGCTCGGCTCGAAAGCCCTGTATTCCGCGCCGATAGCGGGCTAGACAGGCGCGCCCTTTTGCCAGACCCACGCCGACGCCCGATGACCCCCGAAACCCTGAAACGACAGGCTGCTGCCCGTGCGCTCGAATTCGTGCGCCCCGGCATGCGGCTTGGGCTCGGGACCGGCTCGACTGCGAAGCATTTCGTTGAGCTTCTGGGAGATCGGGTGCGCGCGGGGCTCGACGTCATCGGCGTACCGACTTCGGAGGCGACCCGCGCCGATGCGGTGCGCGTGGGAGTGCCGCTCACTACGCTGGACGAGACCCCACATCTCGACATCACCGTCGATGGGGCCGACGAAATCGGGCCCGGATTGGTCCTGATCAAGGGTGGCGGCGGGGCGCTACTGCGCGAGAAGATCGTGGCGGCTGCCTCCGACCAGATGATCGTGATCGCCGATGAAACCAAGCTCGTGTCGCTGCTCGGCACCTTCCCGCTGCCGATCGAGATTGTGGGTTTCGGGCAAGGCGCGACCAGACTTGCCCTCACCGATGCGCTGAAATCGCTCTCCCTGCCCGACCGGCTGACGCTGCGAATGACCAAGGACGGCCACGTTTTCGTCACGGATGAGGGTCACCTGATCCTCGATGCGGCGCTCGGAAAAATCCCTGATCCGCAGGCGCTGGCGGCCCGGCTTGCTGAAATTCCGGGCGTTGTGGAGCACGGCCTGTTTCTTGGACTTGCGAAGGTCGCGATTATCGCTGGCGCTTCCGGAATCCGTGTGATCGAACAATCATGACCTACGACCAACAGGAGTTTTCCTAGATGAGCGTAACAACGCCGCTCCGCCTGGCACTTGCCGGGCTCTCCGCCATGTTGATGCTGGCCTGCGCACCGGCCGCGCGCGCGCAACAAGAGCCCTCCGCCAATTCGCTCGCGATGGCCAATGAGATTATCGACATCAAGGGCTCGATGACATTGTTCGAGCCGCTGATCCCGGGCGTCGTCGAGCAGTCAAAGAATACGCTGCTTCAGATGAACCCGAATATGTTTAAGGATCTTACGGACGTCGCTGCGGCGCTCCGGAAGGAATATACTCCGCGCCTGACGGGCCTGCGTCAGGACATCGTGAAGCTCTACGCCACGCGCTTCACCGAACAGGAGTTGAAGGAGGTGCTCGCTTTCTACAAGTCGCCTATCGGCAAGAAGGTCATTGTCGAAGAACCGGTATTCGTCGACCGCACCATGAGCGCAGCGCAGGACTGGGCGATCAAGCTTAATGAGGAAGCGCTGCAGCGTTTCCGCGCGGAAATGCGCAAGCGCGGCCACGCGCTCTGATTGCTGAACGCGCGGTGGCGAGCCGATGAGCGATTTCGACGTCGACCTGTTTGTGGTTGGTGCGGGTTCGGGCGGCGTGCGGGCGGCCCGCATTGCGGCCGCCTACGGCGCGCGCGTGATGGTGGCGGAAGAATACCGGGTCGGCGGCACCTGCGTGATCCGCGGTTGCGTTCCGAAGAAGCTGTTGGTCTATGCCTCCCGTTTCGCCCACGAATTCGAGGATGCCGCGGGCTATGGCTGGCAAGTCGGCGAGCCGGTTTTCGACTGGGCTACGCTGATCGCCAACAAGGATCGCGAGATCGACCGCCTCGAAGCTGCCTATGTTGCCAATCTCGAGCGATCGGGCGCCAAAATCGTGCGCAGCCGCGCGGTGCTCGAAGACGCGAACCGCGTGCGTCTTGTGAAGACCGGGGAAGTTCTGCGCGCGAAGCATGTGTTGATTGCGACCGGCGGCGCACCATATCCGGGCGCCAGTATCGCCGGGATCGAACATGTGATCTCCTCAAACGAGGCCTTCCATCTGAAAGAATTGCCGAAACGCATCCTGATCCAGGGCGGCGGTTATATCGCGGTCGAGTTCGCCTGCATCTTTCATGGCCTCGGTTCCGAAGTGACGTTGGTCTATCGCGGCGACAATATTCTGCGCGGCTTTGACGACGATCTGCGCGAACACCTGCGCGGCGAAATGCAGAAGCGTGGCATCAAGATCGTTACGCGCAAGACGGTCGAAGCGATCGAAAAGGTCGATCACGGTTTTTGCGTCGAGTTGTCGGACCACGAATCCGTCACCGTCGATCAAGTGATGTTTGCGACCGGGCGGCGGCCCAATATCGCCGGCATTGGTCTCGACGCCGCCGGCGTCAAGCTCAACGACAAGGGCGCAATCGTGGTCGACCGCTTTTCGCGGACTTCGGCTCCGAGCATCTATGCCGTGGGCGACGTCACCGATCGCATCAATCTGACGCCGGTCGCGATCCGCGAAGGCCATGCCTTTGCCGATACCGTGTTCGGCGGCAAAAGCATCGCTGTCGATCATAGCGACGTTCCGACTGCGGTGTTTTCCGAGCCAGAGCTTGGCACCATCGGGCTGACCGAAGCGGAGGCGCGCAAGCAATATGTGCGGGTCGACATCTACAAATCGGGCTTCCGCACACTGAAAATGACTCTCGCCGCGCGTGACACGCGTTGCTTCTTCAAGCTTATCGTCGATGGAGGGACCGACCGCGTGCTCGGCTGCCACCTCGCAGGGCCCGATGCCGGCGAAATGATCCAACTGGTCGGGATCGCGATCAAGATGCGCGCCACCAAGGCCGATTTCGACGCAGTGATGGCGGTGCATCCTACCGCGGCGGAGGAGCTGGTCACCATGCGCACCATCGCTGCAAGCTATGTGCGGGAAGCTGCGGAATAGCCGTTAACGCTGTCGCCGCCTCTGGTTGGCTCGCCCGGTTGTTGTGTTAGAAATCCATCACATTCGATGGACGAATCTCGGGCACGATGAAACGGCAACAATTCGATTTTCGGCTGAAGACGGCGGCGCGGGGCGCTGTTATCGCAATATTGCTGGCCGTCAGCGGCGCAGCGTCTCCGCAAACACCGGTCGAGACGCTGCTTCAGCGCGAACTCGTGGTCGGCACCAAGGAAGCTGCGCCCTTTGCGATGAAGAATGCCGATGGCATCTGGACCGGCATCAGCATCGACCTGTGGCGGCGGATCGCAGAGGAAAAGCGTATCCGTTATCGTTTTGTGGAAACCGAAACGGTTCCGCAATTGATCGACGGGGTTGCGGCCGGCAAATTCGACGTCGCGGTAGCGGCCCTCACGGTGACCGCCGCACGCGAGGAGATGCTGGATTTCTCGGCGCCATTCTACACCACCGGCCTTGGCATCGCGATCGCTTCCGGTGGACTTGCCAATTGGGCGCCGGTGCTTCGTGCGCTGACTTCCCTGAACTTTATTCAGTCGGTACTGGCGCTCATCGGGCTCGCCTTGTTGGTCGGGTTGATCGTGTGGCTGTTCGAGCGCCGCACTAATGAAGAATTCGGCGGCGGCGTCGCCAAAGGCCTGAGTACGAGCGTGTGGTGGACCACGGTCGCGATGACGCAGCGCGCCATCGGTCAGGCCGGCCCCCGCACCATGCCGGGCCGTTTCGTCGCGATGCTATGGATGGTCGGATCGATCATCGCAATTGCGGTGTTCACCGCCGGCATCACCTCCGCGCTGACGGTGCGGCAATTGCAGGGCAATGTGCAGGGCGTGACCGATCTCTCGCAGGTGAAAGTCGGCGCCGTCGCCGGCTCCTCGACCGAGGAAGCGCTCGCCCGCATCCGCACCACCTTCACGCCTTTTCCGAACGCGCGCGACGGTCTGCAGGCGCTGCGCGCCCGCCGGATTGACGCCTTCGTCTATGACCGCCCCCTGATGGCCTGGATCGTGAGCCAGGATTTCCGCTCCTCGATCCAGATTTTGGATGCCACCTTCGACCCGCAAAATTACGCCTTTGCGCTGCCGCCTGGCAGCCCATTGCGAAAGCCGCTCAATGTCGCGATCTTGAATGCCGTTCAGAGCCGCTGGTGGGACGACACGCTGTTCCGCTATATCGGCAACCGGTAACAGGGTGCAAATTTGGCCGGCCCGGCGGCCACATCGATCGGTCGTGAATTGTGGCAACTGGCCCTGCGCGGCGCTATAAGGCGGCCGCGGCCCGGAAGCCGCAGGAGTGACGAATATGCCTGAGCGTTGGAAGCCCGAAAGCTGGCGCGGTAAGCCCGTGATGCAGGTGCCGGATTATCCGGACAAGGCGGCATTGGCCGCAGTGGAGAAGCAACTTTCGACCTTTCCGCCTCTGGTTTTTGCAGGTGAGGCCCGCAGCCTGAAGAAGTCGCTGGCACGGGTCTGCGCAGGCGAGGCTTTCCTGTTACAGGGCGGCGACTGCGCCGAAAGCTTCGCCGAACATGGCGCGAACAATATCCGCGACTTCTTCCGCGTGTTCCTGCAGATGGCGGTGGTGCTGACCTTCGCCGGCGGCTCGCCGGTGGTGAAGGTCGG
>Ga0190274_10002206_pt1 | contig 11422 bp, 10 predicted proteins | sample Popmic531T_FD_133002 | JGI IMG/M metagenome (GOLD analysis project Ga0190274, IMG submission 133002) | Populus adjacent soil microbial communities from riparian zone of Yellowstone River, Montana, USA - 531 T | ecosystem: Environmental > Terrestrial > Soil > Riparian zone | place: USA: Montana...
CCTCGAGCGTCTCGGGCGGAGCCGCGAGCGCGATCGCCACGGGTCGGTCGCGCGCGTCGATGTACCGCTCCGGGTACAGGAGCTGCTCGGTCGACTCGGGCGGATCCACGTACAGCGCGTTCACGCCCTCCCAGCCGTAGTCCGCGAGCACGCGCTGCACGAAGTACGCGCTCTCGAAGTAGCGAAAGCGCGTCGAGCGCCGCAGCACCTCCGGGACGCGCAGAGCGCCCTTGGTGCGCGACCGGTCGAGCAGTCCGCTCCGCTCGAACGCCACGAGCGTAGTATACGTCGCGCGCATGAACGGTCCTCCGAGGGAGAACGGCTCGCCCCTCCGCCACAAACCGTGGCCCTCACTCGCGATCGTCGCGTCTCCCTCCAGAACGCAGCGCAGTCCGTACTGGATGTCGGGCTGCTCGCGGCGCGCCTCGATCAGCGCCTCGTCGTCGAAGTGCTGGTCCTGCAGCGCGTGGACGATCTCGTGCGACAGCTCGGTGTCGAGGCTGTCGCGGCGCAGCGGCTCCAGGATCGTCAGCCTCTCGATGTCCGCCTCGTAGTACCCGACGACGTCGGCTGAGGTGACGTTCCCGGCGTACGACCGGAGGCTGAAATCCTCGGGAAACAGTCCGAAGCGCTTGTACGCTCGCTCAGCGTTCTCGTGGTCGACCGTCCAGACCTTCGCGACGCGCTCCTGTCGATCCTGGTTCGCGGCCGCGACGTCGAGGCTCTGCGTGCGGACCTCGCGCTTGAGCTCCAGGCCGCGGATTCTCGCCATCTGCTGCGAGACCTCTCGCGCCTGCTGGGGCAGGTCGCGGGCTCGCACCACACCCTCGGGAAGGGTCGCGCAGCCCGCGAGGAGGACGAGCCCCAAGACTGCTCGGCACATCCCGAGCCCGCAACGTGCCAGCCCCCCGCTCCCTGACGCCAACCTGTGCTGTACCTGCATCCGCGCTCGATGCCTCCTGACGGCGCGCAGCGAAAGACGCGGGATTGTAACCCGCGGCAGCCCGTGCGGGGCGCGGGTGATTCAGCTCGGCTGCCGATCACCCGGGCCCTCCTCGTGCATGCCCTGTCTCCTGAGAGGACAAACTGCTAGACGCGGGGCAGCTCGAAGCTCCGGACCTCGGGGGCGAGCAGCGGATGGTAGAAGACCGTGGCCATGATCGACACCATCTGGTCACCGCGCTCGAACGTGTGCACGAACAGGACCGTGTACTCGCAGCCGGCGAAGCCGCTGCAGTCCTCGGTCACCACGTTCGCCTGGAGCGCCACCTCGGCGAAGCCGGCCTGGAGCAGATCGTCGGCCTGCGTGGCGAACGCAAGCCGGTAGAACTTCGCATACGATGCATCGAGCGCGAACTCGTCGGCCTGTGCAACGTGAACGGGAACGGCCACGGAGCCGAGCAGCTGACCCACGAGCGCGAGACCCATCGCGAACCGACGAAAACCGACCATATCGAACGACATCGCCGTATCTCCTGCTGAGCCCCGAGTTTGTTTGTGCTGGCTTCGGCGGGGCGCGTCCGGTGCCATGCAGGATAAAGACACGCACGCGCGCATGTCGGATGAGCGCGCATCGCAACGCACCGGTTGCTCGACGCTCTCGCTCACCGAGCAGTGCAATCTCGGCACGTACCGCTACGAGGATTTCGCGATCGATCGGATGAAGCCCGAGTGATCGCGGGTGTGCAGCGCCTGCTCGAGAGCCGCTCGACCCAGCGGGTACCGCGTTCGAGATCTCACGCCACACGCATGCGCGCGCGGTCCATGACGCGACCCGGCGATCCAACCGCGCCATCGACCTCCGCCGCCTGGCCATGCTGAAGCGGCGAGCGCCCAGCGCCGGCGGGCGACCCAGCCACTCGCCGTCAGGCCGCGCTGCTCGCCCGGTTGGTCGTCGTGGACGCGAGCGCAGGGGCCATGCGAGCGACGGTCCCGCCCTCGACCGTGAAGGCGATGTCGGCCATGGGCAGCAGCTCGGTCTGGTGCGTCACGAGGATGCGCGTCGTCGACATGCGCTCGAGCGACTTGGCCGTGGCCATCACCAAGCCGGGGTCCAGGTGTGCCGTGCCCTCGTCGAGCAGGAGGATGCGCGGCAAGCGGTAGAGGGCGCGCGCGATCAGCAGTCGCTGGCGCTGTCCACCAGAGAGTGCCGAGCCCATGTTGCCGATCAGGCTCTGATAGCCCATCGGCATTGCCTGGACGTCCGAGTGCAGGTGCGCGAGCTTGGCCGCGGCCTGAACCTTCGCAGCGCTGACGTCCGGGTCGAAGCCCGAGATGTTGTCCGCGATCGAGCCCTCGAAGAAGTGGTCGTCCTGCATGACGCTTCCGATCGACTGGCGGTAGCAGCGCAGGCCGATGGTCTGCAGGCGGACTCCGTCGACGAGCACCTCGCCCTCGCTCGGGTGCAGCAGCCCGAGCATGATCTTGAGCAGCGTCGTCTTGCCGCCGCCGGAGCGGCCGACGATGCACGCGCAGCTGCCCGCACCGATGTGCAGGTTCACGTTGCGCAGCACCCAGGGGTCGTTCTCGCCGTAGCGAAACGAGACGTTGCGCAGCTCGATCTCGCCGCGGATCTCGTGCTCGGAGCCCAGCGCGTCGTCCACGAGCTCTGGTTCCGTCTGCACCACGTCGGAGATCCGCGCCAGGTGCACGTCGAGCATGCGGTAGCGGATGCCCCAGTCGAGCAGCGAGGTCATGCGATCGGTCCACTGCGCCTTGTACGACAGGAACGCGTACATCATCCCGATCGAGAGCTCCTGCGCAAGGATCATGTTACCTGCCCAGTAGACCAGCAGCAGGCTCTCGATGCCGAACAGGGTCGAGCTGAGTGCCGACGTGGAGAGCCCCCACTTGGCAGTACGAACGCCCGCGTTCATCGTCTGCGCCCGGCGGTTCTGCCACACGCCCACGCGCAGGCTCTCCGCACCGAGCAGCTTGACGGCCTGCATGCCGCGCAGCGTCTCCAGGATGCTCGTCTCCTCCTGTGCGGCCGAGACGATCTCCTCCTGCTGGATGCGCATGATCGGCCGATAGACGGCGAGACGCAGGGCGCTGAACAGGATCAGCAGCAGACCCGCGAGCGCCGTGAGCTTGGGGCTGTAGAGCAGCATCAGCGCGAGCACGACCACGGCCATGATGCCGTCGAGGATCGCGGCGATGAACCCGGTGGTGAGTAACGACTCGATCGGGTGGATCGAGCGCACGCGCGAGAGCACGTCCGAGAGGTGCCGCCGCTCGAAGTACACCATCGGCAGGCGGACGACGTGCGAGATCAGGTTGCTCGTCATCTGGAAGCTCAGCAGGCGGCTCGCGTACAGCACACCATAGTCGCGGAAGTATGCGGCGACCGTGCGGAAGCCGAGGATGAGCCCGAAGCCGAGCGCCAGCAGACCGAGCAGGTCGGTGTCGTGCTGGGCCACGGCCTTGTCGATGGCGAGCTGCGTGTAGAGCGGCGCCAGCAGCAGGGCGAGCTGGAGCAGCACCGACAGGAGGAACACGGTGCCGAACGCGCGCACGATGCCGTGCGACCGAGTCCAGAGGTCCCGGATCCGGAGCCGGACCTCCTCCTGGAGCGGGGCGAAGGCCGAGGTGGGCGTCAGCTCCAGCGCCACGCCCGTGAAGTACTTGCTGACCTCGTCGAGACCGTAGGAGCGTTCGCCGACGGCCGGGTCGTGGATCACGATCCTGTTGGCGGTCGCCCGCACCAGCACGACGAAGTGGGTCATCTCCCAGTGGAGGATGCAGGGCGTCCGGAGCGTGGCGAGCTGCTCGGGCTCGAGCCGCAGCGCCCGGCTCGACAGGTTCATGGCGGCGGCAGTGGTCATCAGGCTGCGCAAGCTGACGCCGCGGACCGAGGGCGGGAAGCGCCGGCGCAGCGTGCCAAGGTCCACCTTGTGGCCGTGGTGGTTCGCGACCATGGCGAGGCACGCCAGGCCACATTCCGCGGCCTCGCTCTGCAGGATGAGCGGCAGCGACGAAGCGCGCAGGCCGATGCTCTCGATCAGATCGCGGATGCGGCTGCGGTTCTGTGCGCCGGTCTTCGGTACGGCTGCGGACTCCATGCGAGCGGGCTCCTTTGATCGGATTGCGAGGAAAGGACAGCCCTGTGTGCGGGATCGGTTGCGCTCGACTCGGATCAACGCATGGGTGCGCAGCGTCTGTCCGAAATCCAGCGTGCGCGTGTCTTGATCAACGAGCCCCTGGCAGCGACCGAGTGGTCGCGATGGGCCGGGAAGCTCGATCCACCCATTGACGACGAAACGAGCTCAGCCATGAACCATCTGCTCCCGTACAGCGAATTTTCCATCGACACCGACGCCCTCGCACTCGACGAGCGCGGTCGGATCGTGATCCTCGACGACGTGCTGCTCGACAACGTCGGCGGCGGCACGCTCGACGGCGCTCCGGTGCGGCCGACCCCGCCCGATGCACCGCCGGTGCTGAATCGGCCGACCACCGAGCCGATCCTCATCGATCCGGTCGACTTCCCCCGGCCGTTCCCGATTCCGGTTCCGCAGCCGGGTCCGGGCGCCGAGTGAGATCGACGACGGCGAACGGTCCCCGCGGGGACGACCGAACGCCCGGAGCTCCACGGAGCTCCGGGCGTTCGCATTTTGTGGTTGGCGCTCGGCGGCTCGAGCGCCGCCTCCGAGCAGAGTTCTGAACGACGACCGCGCGCCGGACGCGAGGTCCGACGCGCGGCCGCACCGGCGGAGGTCGGCGACCCTAGCTCGCCGAGGCTTCGCCCCGTCGCCGCATGCCCTGGAGCGGCTCCAGGATCCACTCCATGAAGCTGCGGGTCTCGAGCGTGATGTCGGCCTCGAAGTGCATGCCGGGCTGCAGCGGGTACGCGCGCCCGAGGGCGTCGATGGTCTGGTCGTCGAGCTCCGCGAGCACGCGGTAGACCGGCTCCTGCACCACCACCGGGCCCTGCACCTCGTGCGGGGCGAGCACGGCCGTGTCGATGCGGTGGATGCGCGCCGACCGGCTGCCGAACTGCTGGTACGGGAACGCCGCGTACTTGATTCCCACGCGATGCCCCACCTCGATCAGGCCGGCGGCGCGTGTGGGCACCAGCAGGTGCGCCTCGAGCGCGCTCGTCTCCGGGATCACGATCGCGACAGGCACGCCCGGGCGCACCTCGCTGCCCGCCGCAGCCTGCAGCGAGGCGACGCGGCCGGCGATCGGCGCGACCAGCGCGTACGCCCTGCGGCCCTCGAGCTCGCGCAGCTGTGACTCCACCGCGAGCATCCGGATCTTGAGGTCGGCCTTCTCGGCCGCAACCACGGCGGGCGCGAGCTCGAGCTCGGACTCGAGCGTGCGACCGCGATCGTCGACCTCGAGCGCGGAGTAGCGCGCCTGGCGCACGCTCGTCTCGAGACCGAGCAGCACGTCCTTCTGATCCTGGTACTGCTTCTCGCTGATGATGTCCTTCGCGAGCAGCTCCGCGAGCGCCGTCTCGCGGCGGCGCGCCAGGGCGAGCCGGTCCCGAGCCACGCGCTCGAGGCCCCGCAGCTGCGTCCGGCGCTCCACCAGCTCCCCGAGGTCCTGCTGTCGCTTCGCCTGCCCGACCTCGAGCTGGCGCTCGACCAGCGCGAGCTTGCGCTCGAGCTCCTCACGCTGCAGGCGAAGTGAAGCCCCGAGCACCTCCTCGAGGCCCGTTCCGTCCTGCAGCGCGGACTGCGAGGCCACCCGCAGGAGCACGTCGCCGGCCTGCACGTGGTCGCCCGCCTGCACGCGCACCTCGGTGACGGTCCCGGGCCGCGACGGCAGGATCGTGCTCACGCCGCCGCGCGGCACGAGGTAGCCCGTCACGCGCTCGAGGCGCGCGTACTTTGCCGTCGCGAGAAACAAGATCCCTGCCGCGGCGAAGACCCCGAGAACCGCGAGCAGGACGTACACGTTCGTCGGCTGCAGGAGGAGCACGTCGCCGTCGAGCCGCCGCGCGTGCGCCTGGACCGCGGCATCGCGGAACAGTCGAAAATTTCCCGTGCGCGTCGCGACGTCACCGGGCGTCGATGGATCGTCTTCGATCTGCTTCATGGCTCTCACCTCTGGTCTGGGGTTGCAAGGAAGGATACCCACTGGAGGCGATCGGTTGCCACTTGGCCGATTCCGTGAGCGTTCGCGTCCTGTTGCTCGGAGCGCCGCAGGGAGCGGCCGCATCCATCGACCCGAACTCTCGACACGGAGAACGAACATGTCATCCAAGCGAATGCTCACGTGGGCGACCGCTCTCGGTCTCGCCGTCGCCGGCCCGGTCCTCGGCTCCGCGCTGCTCGTGCCGACGCACAGCGCCGCGGCCGCGGACGAGGACGAGATTCCCCTTCCCTACAACGACCCGATGCTGGCGTATCTGACCGACACCACCGCCGACGCGGAGGTCCGTGCGCTCGAAGAGCGCGGCTACGTCGAGAGCTCGCTGCGCACCGTCTCGCTCGGCAGTCGCTGCGACGTCGAGATCTGCTTCGCCCGAACGCTGGTGATGCACACCTTCAAGACGCGCGGCGTCGACATACGGACGCAGTCGATCCTGGCCGAGGTCACCACGAACGCCACGGAGGTCACGGGCGTGCGGCTCGTGGAGCTCGTGCGCCAGCCCGGCACGGAGCCCGTCTTCGGCACCTCGATCCTCCAGGCCTACATGCAGGAATCGACCGTCGCCCGCGCGATCGAGCGGCTGCGCGCGTCCTACCGCGAGGCCTTCCTGGAGACGTTCGAGATCGCAGGCAACTGCGGCGTTGCGGGCTGCAGCTCGGAAGTGCTCGTCGTGCACAGCTTCCGCCCGCTGTTCGCGCCCGCCGCCACGACCTCGATCGTGGCCCTCGTGTCCGTGGAACCGATCCGCCGCATGGTCGAGAGCGTCAACCTCGTAACGCTCGCGGACAAGTAGTGCGACCACGCCAACGGCCCTCCTCTCCCGCTCCGCCCCGCCGAGCAGGAGCGGAGGGTCTCACGAGCCTGTGCGAGGGACGAACGCGGCGCCGAGCGCCGCGTTCGTCTTTTGGTGTCCCCGTCGACGCGATCGATGCGCAGTGCGCTGTGCGCTGTGCGCGCGACGCTGCGCGCGTCTCGAGCGCGCGCATCTGATTCTCCGTGCTGCGTGTCTTAAAAGGCGTGGACGACGAAGCGAGCCTCGCAGGATGCGGGCCGCAGATCTCCGCAGGATGCCCGGGTCGCGCCCTCGGGTGTCGCAGGAAACCGGCGCGACCCAGAGGAAGACGAACATGCGCAACGTAGAGATGAACGGGATCAACGTGGACGAGCTCGGTCGTGTCGAGATCATGGATCTGAATCTGCTGAGCCAGATCTCGGGTGGCGACCTGGTTCCCGACGAGCCGCACCCTCTTCCGATCCCGGACCAGGGCAACCCGGCCCATCCGCGCCCGCTGCCGGATTTCCCGTTCCCGGGCCCGGTCCCGTTCCCCGGCCCGATCGTCGTGCCCGGCCCGGTCACCGGCCCCGGCACCGGCGTCGGCGACGTGGTGGTGCCGCTGCCGGGCCCTGGCTCCAAGTGAATCGAAGGGAGCGTCGGGTGTCGACCGACACCGGGGCTCGAGAATCCCGGTGTCGGTCGACCCTTCCCCCCGACGGCTCTCCCGGTCGACCGGCGGGCCCCGGTTGCCCTGATCGAAGGATCGAGCGCGCGCGCGTTCCCTGGGGACGGCGCGCGCAGCCTTTTGCTGGAACCGCGCAATGCGCGTCGTCTGAAGGCGGACAACGCCAGCGCGGCACTCGCCATTCCAGCGCGAGACTGGGTTCGCCGAGCGGAGCAGCCGACGGAAGTCGGTGCCCCGCTCGCACGGATGCACCCCGTCACTGCGTTGCGGCGCCCACCACGAGACGAACCCGGTCGACATCGACGATCTTACCGAGCGGATCCACGGACACGACGGCAAGAATCGAGAATGAGCCGTCGGTGCGGCGGGGCAGCAAGAAGGGCCAGAACTCGTGCGCAACCAGCGTGCTCGAGCTGCAGCCTGCCGTTCCACAGTCCCTGGAGATCGGGTACATGCGAAGGACTCCATCTCCGAACCCGGAGCTGCGCAGCCGCTCGAGCTCTGCCGCGATCTCCTCGTGCGACCGGTATGCATCGAGAACCGAGCTGCTGTTCTCGTCGAATGCGACGTCGATGCCCGAAATCGTCTCGGTCCGGACGAGCTCGACACGAATGCTGGTCTCGGTCTCCCCCAGGAAGCTCGTCTCGACCCGGTCGACTGCGGCCAGAATCGCTCTCGTCTGCGTGTTGGCGTCACCCGTTTCGAACGTGTGCACGATCAGAGTCCTGGAGGTGTACAGGCCGGGAGCCACCTGCTGCATCACCGGGACCGCTCGCAGCGCGTCCTCGGAGTAGCCCAGCGCCAGCAGGGCCTCGATCGCTGCACGGGCAGACGCGCTCGACAGATACGCCTGCAGCTCGGGAGTGCTCACCACCTCGGCCGCACCGGCGCTGGCGAGCGACGAGCCCAGGAGCTGGGCGCCGCCGTGGCCAGCCGATTCCCCCAGGAGCTCAACGCGGTCGACATCGACGATCCTGCCGAGCGGATCCACTGCTACCAAGGCGAGAACCGCGAACGACTCTCCGGTCGGGGCGACGGGACGGAATTCGTGCACGACGAGCGAGCTCGAGCTGCAGCCTTCGCTTCCACATTCTCTGCTGATCGGATACGTCTCGAGGATGCCCTCACCGTACCCCGCTGTGCGCAGCCGGTCGAGCTCCGCCGCGATCTCCTCGTGCGACCGATACGCGTCGAGAATCGAGCCGCTGCTGGCCTCGAACGCCACGCCGTCGTTCGACACCCTCACCGGGCGCACACGACGCACTTCGACGAAGTTACGACTCTCTTCGCCTTCAACCTTGAGCTCGAGGAAGTTGACCTCGGCCAGGATCGTGCGGGTGCGGGCGTTGGCCCCTTGCGTTGCAAACGTGTGCGCGACCAGGGTCCTCGACAGGCAAGAGAGAGGATTGCACTCAGCCCGCATCAGCGTGGTTCGAAGCGCAGCCTCCGCAAGGCCCAACTTCTGCAGCGTGTCGATCTCTTTGCGAACGAGCGCGTCCAACCGGTACGCCTGCACGGCGTCGCGGACTGGTTCGGCCGCTGGGACGCTGGCGCTCGGCAGCAGCAGCAGCAGCGAGCCCAGGAGCTGGGCAGTGGTCATGAGACTGAGTTTGGTGCGGATCGAGTAAGCCATGGCGTTCTCCTCGCTGCGGTGCTCGAGTCGAGACCGCAGTGACACGCGGTGAATCACGCCGCCACCTGCTGTCGGCGTGGTTGCTCGCGGGACAAGACAAGCGCGCCCGTGAATCGGCCAATGCGTACGCCAGAAAGCAATGCGTCCGACGAGCGAACGCCCATCCGATCCGACGCGCGCGCTTGTCCTGTCGAATGCGGTCGCAGGGAGCGACCGAGCCGCCTCGTTTCACGCATTTTCGACCAGGAGAATCGTCATGTCCGTCCAGCAAACCCTCTCGTGGGGCACCGCACTCGGTCTCGTCCTCGCCGGCCAGCTCTTCGGATCCGCACTGCTCGCCCGCAACGCGCTCGCGACCGACATCGCCACCACACCCCAGCAGGCCTACCTGGCCGATGCCGCCGCCGCGGCCGAGATCCGCGCGCTCGAGGAGCAAGGCTACGTCGCGAGCGCGCTGCGCGGCATCCAGCTCAGCTACCAGTGCAACGTCGACTTCGGATGCATCTCCCGCACGCTGGTGATGCACACGTTCGAGACGCCCGGCGCCAACACGCAGACGCAGTCGATCCTGGCCGAGGTCAACATACGCTTCGACACGCCGCTTTCCATCAAGTACACGGGCGTGCGGATCCTCGAGCTCCGCTCTCTGAAGCGCCCGACCGGCGCGATCGCATTCGAGCCGGTGAGCAGCTCGATCCTCGACGCCTACCGGTCGGACCCCGCGCTCGCCGCAGAGATCGAGGCCGCGCGCAAGGTCTCGCGCGAGCGGTCGCTGCAGACGTTCGTGATCGCGGGCAGCTGCGGTGTCGCGGGCTGCGGCTCCGACGTTCTCGTCGTGCACGCCTTCTCCCCGCTCCTCCAGCCCGAAGCATCAGTGTCGATTCTCGCGCTCGTGTCCGTGAGTCCGCTGCGTGGGCTGATCTCGGGCGTGGAGCGCGTCGAGCTCGTGCCAAAGTGACTCGGCGCTCATCCGCTCACACCAGGATCTGTGTCTTGACTAGCATGAAACACGCAGCGGCCCGCAGGTTGCGCTGCGCTGCGGTTCCCCGGCACCCGGGCTGCGCCCTCGGGTCCCCGAGCGGGAGCCCGACGAATACACGGCGCCACCAGAGGACAACGAACATGCGCAAGGCAAAGCCGACCCACGTGCAGGGCATCCAGGCCGACGAGCTCGGCCGCATCGTGATCACGGATCACGAGCTCCTGAACCAGATCGCGGGCGGCGACCTCGACTCCGGCGAGCCCTACCCGCTCCCGATCCCGACACAGCCTACCTTCCCCTATCCGCTGCCCTTCCCCTTCCCGGTCGGCCCCTTCCCCCGCAGCCCGATCATCATCCTGCCTGGCCCGGGTCGCCCTGGCGGCGGCGACGTCGTGGTCCCGCTGCCGGGGCCGGGCGCCGACTGACCGAGCGGAACACACGGACTGCCGACACCAGGGGCTCGCGAGAACCGCTCGTGTCGGCACTCCCCTCCTCCGCAGCGATGCAGCGCCACGCCGGTGACGGCCGAGCGGCGCTGCAGCGCACCCGCGCTCGCCGGCGCGATACTCGCCACTTGTCGGTGTCATTCGTTGGCGAGTGCTGCGCGCGGCCGCAGCCGATTCGCGCACCTCTGCCGTCCTTTCCCTCGCAACCGGCATCGACCGGGAAGGAAAGGAAGCCCATCAGTCCTGGTGGATGACCTGCTGCTCCGGGCCGTTCGGGTCGTAGCCAAACGCCTCGATCGCCCGGCGGGTTAACCTCGCGTTGGCCATCGAACCTCTCGCCGGCCCTCCGGACAGCCAAGTGAGCAGGCGCCGAGTGGCTGGTCAGACCGCATTTAAAGGGGCACCGAGCGGCGAACGCGTGGCGGCCACAGCTGAAAAGTTGAGGTTTAACGGGCCCACCGGCTGAACGTTGCGGCACACGACGGCGAGCTGGGTCGGACTGAAAATGCGCGTGTCGCGGGTTCGACTCGCCCCTGCGCCGGCATGGATTCGGTTTTCGAATTCAGCCTCTTGGCGCTCTGCGCACTTGCTCGAGATCGCCGACTGCGGGACCGAGCCACCCCACGGCCAGCGCGCGGAACGCTTTGGAGCGTGCCCGTCTGCCTTGTCCGGTAAATGTCCCCCGAACGCACCTTATGAGGAGTCGGGACATCGAGCATCAATACAGGCGTTGATTCGGTGCCTGCTGCTCGAGGGCGCAACGGGGACCGGGGCAACGGAACGGGGGCTCAGATGCAGACGC
>Ga0190274_10002207_pt1 | contig 11421 bp, 8 predicted proteins | sample Popmic531T_FD_133002 | JGI IMG/M metagenome (GOLD analysis project Ga0190274, IMG submission 133002) | Populus adjacent soil microbial communities from riparian zone of Yellowstone River, Montana, USA - 531 T | ecosystem: Environmental > Terrestrial > Soil > Riparian zone | place: USA: Montana...
ACGGCACCTTTTTTATTTCTTTCAATCAGGTGAAAGATACTAAGGTCCTGCGCCTGGATACCCTTTTCAGCATCTATCATCAACAGGCATATGTCGGCTTCTTCGATGGCACGCACGGAACGCAGCACAGAATAAAATTCTACGTCCTCACTTACTTTGGCTTTTTTTCTCAAGCCGGCAGTATCCACCAATAAGAAATCGTGTCCGAATTTTGAATAGCGCTGATGGATGGTATCCCGGGTGGTACCGGCAATAGGTGTGACGATGGTGCGTTCTTCCCCGGTCAGAGCATTCAGCAGCGATGACTTGCCAACGTTAGGTTGTCCGATGATAGCAAAGCGGGGAAGCCCTGCAGTTTCGTCGACAACGTCGCCGGGCAATTTTTTAACGACGGCATCCAACAGGTCGCCGGTACCGCTGCCGCTGATGGATGAGATAGGATACGGCTCGCCCAATCCGAACTTATAGAAGACGCTTGTATCCGGTATGCGTCCATGGTTATCGACCTTGTTGGCTACCAGCAGAATTTCTTTTCCTGATTTTCGAAGGAGGGCAGCTACTGTTTCGTCGTAATCGGTAATTCCAAGTTCCACATCAACGACAAATATAATCAGGTTGGCTTCTTCGATGGCCAGCTCTACCTGTCTGCGGATTTCTTCTTCAAATACATCGTCCGAACCCCGCACATATCCGCCCGTATCGATTACTGAAAATTTCCTTCCGTTCCATTCGCAAAACCCGTAATGCCTGTCACGTGTTACACCACTTTGCTCATCCACAATGGCCTTGCGTGTTTCGGTCATGCGGTTGAACAAGGTCGATTTTCCTACATTGGGTCTTCCAACGATGGCTACTATAATTCCCATACTATTCTCTTATTGATTTACGATGTAACCGAAGCGTTTCAGCAGGTTTTCATCTTTCCGCCAGTCTTTCTCGACTTTCACGAATAGCACAAGATGCACTTTTTTACCGAGGAACTTTTGAATTTGTTTGCGCGACTCTGTTCCGACACGTTTAATGCCTTCTCCCATTTTCCCTATCAGGATAGCCTTCTGGGAATCACGTTCCACATAAATGGTGGCGGATATATGTGTGATCCCGTTTTTCTCGGCAAAGGAATCAACAGATACTTCAGAGGAATAGGGTATTTCCTGCTTGTAATGAATGAAAATCTGTTCCCGGACCATTTCCGAAACAAAGAAACGTTCATTCAGATCGGAGAGTTCATCCTTCTCGAAATAAGGAGGTGATTCAGGAATAGTCTCCTTGATAAGTTCAAGGAGGGCATCGGTATTGAATTTTTTCAGTGCCGATATAGGAATGACAGCAAGCGGCTTTAGGTTCTCTTTCAGCCACTCGGACTGTTTTTGTATGATATCCTGCGTGGAGAGATCGGCTTTATTGATAACAACAATAAGCGGCACTGTTAGCGACTTCAGTTTTTCCAGGCTTTCAGCATGAATCTGGGTTTCACCGGCTTCCCTAATAAAGAGTACGAGATCGGCATCTTCCAGAGAAGCACTCACAAACCCCATCATTTTTTCCTGCATGAGGTAGTTAGGCTCAATCATGCCCGGCGTATCCGAAAAGACAACCTGGTGGTTCTCATCGTTGTAAATGCCTTTAATCCTGTGACGGGTGGTCTGGGCTTTATGTGTGACAATAGACAGATGCTGACCTAACAGGCTGTTTAACAGGGTCGATTTACCCACATTGGGCTTGCCAATGATACTTACAAAACCAGCCTTGTGCATGAGAGAGATTTATTTTACCGCGGAATGCGAATGCAAAAAAACTAATTATATCTTTGCGCACCAAAATAAAACCGGGTAATCGTCCGGATTCCTTGAAAAATCAGTTCTTTAAGACATTTAGATACAGTGCGGGGTGGAGTCCCGAAGGATCGGGAGTAGCTCGTTGGGCTCATATCCGCCGCGGCGGACGTCAGTTCGAGTCTCGTTTAAGTTGATCTAAGTTCTTTTAAAAATACAGTGCGGGGTGGAGCAGTTGGTAGCTCGTTGGGCTCATAACCCAAAGGTCGTCAGTTCGAGTCTGGCCCCCGCTACCTTGGAAAGGCTGCAGTAATGCAGCCTTTTTTTTTGAACTTTAATGCAGTTGATAGCTCGTTGGGCTCATATCCGCCGCGGTGGACGTCAGTTCGTCCCGATAGCTAACGGGACTTAGAGATTGAGCTCTTATTTTTCCAAAATAAGAACAAAGAGCCTGAGTAATATTTACCCATGTGGTGGTTTGATCCCCAATTTTCGTAAATTTGAAGGGGATAAGATGATACCATTACGTGAACTTTTCTACCGCTTTAATAATCGATGACGAACCGGATATCTGCTTCCTGCTTGGAATTGTCCTCAAGCAGAAGAAATATTCTGTCGTAAATTCCAATTCGCTGATGGATGGAAAGCAAAAGCTGTCTTCTGTCAGACCGGGGCTGTTGTTTCTCGATAACCAGCTTCCTGACGGGTCAGGGTTAGGGGAAATAATATCGATTCGAAAGGAATTCCCGGAGATGAAGATTATCCTTATGAGCGCTCACGACGGAAGTACAGAAAAGAAAACAGCCTTGCAGAATGGCGCCGACTTATTTTTAAGCAAGCCATTAAGCCAGGAGTCCATAGAAAGTTCCATTGAAAAATTGTTTAAGAAATAATCTAATCAATAAGTATCCGATATGAACCGAATATTAATTGCCGACGACGACCACGATATTTGCCTTTTGCTTAGCCGGTTTCTTACCAAGAATGGGTACGAAGTGGTCCAGGCACATACGGGCCGATCCGCATTAAACCAGATACAGGATAAAAAATTCGAACTCATCCTCTGCGATTTCCGCCTGGGTGACCTCGATGGTCTTGAAATGCTTGCCGGCTTCAACGAAGTGGCCCCGGAAGTACCGGTCATCATTATCACCGGTTATTCCGACATCAAAACGGCGGTGAATGTGATCAAAGCCGGCGCCTTCGACTACATCACCAAGCCCCTGATACCCGATGAAATCCTGATGACTATCAGCAGGGCGCTTGCCGGGGAAAAGAAGGTGCAGAAAGATGAAAAAGCAAACGGAAGTAGTAGTAAGGCAGTGGCCAAGAACAACGCCGAAGAGGAGTATATCATAGGCGACAGCAAGGAAGCCAAAGAGCTTTACCGCCAGATCGACCTGGTGGCACCTACCAATTACAGTGTGATTATTTACGGAGAGAGCGGCTCGGGCAAGGAAGCGGTGGCACGAAGTATCCATACAAAGAGCCCCAGGCACAGCAAACCGTTTGTGGCGCTCGACTGCGGAGCGATCTCACGCGAATTGGCCGGCAGCGAATTGTTCGGTCATGAAAAAGGTTCCTTTACGGGAGCCTTATCTCAAAAGGTAGGACACTTTGAAATGGCCAACGGCGGAACCTTGTTTCTTGACGAAGTAGCCAATCTTCCCTTTGAAGTACAAACCTCGTTGTTGCGTGTGGTGCAGGAGCGAAAGGTAAAACGTATCGGTGGCAACAAGGAAATCGACCTCGATGTGCGTATCGTCATTGCTTCCAATGAAAACCTTGCCGAAGCATACCGTAAGGGCGTGTTTCGCGAAGACCTGTACCATCGCTTTAATGAATTCAGCATCCACGTGCCCCCGTTACGTGAACGTAAAAAGGACATCATGGTATTCGCCGAATATTTCCTGCGGGCGGCCGATCAGGAATTGAAGAAGGATATCACTGGATTCGATCATGAGGTTATCGACTGCTTCATGAATTACAACTGGCCCGGCAACATCCGGGAAATGAAAAATGTAATTAAGCGTGCCGCACTCCTCAGCGACGGAACGCTTCTTTTTGCCAAGAGCCTGCCGGTAGAAATTTCTAATTATACCAAGTTCATGCTGAATAATGGCTCGACGGTCATCGACAGAAACCAGGGAAAGAGTCATAACCTGAAAGAGGTGGCGCTGGAAGCTGAATACGAGACCATCCTCAAAGTACTGAAAGAAGTAAATTTTAATAAGTCCAAGGCTGCAAAAATCCTGAACATAGACCGCAAAACTCTTTACAACAAGATGAAGGCCTATAAACTCTGACCGAAACCAGCACTCCTGTCTTGCTTTTCGAGAATAAATACAACATCCCCGAAAGAATAATCTGGCTCGTGCTGCTTTTTTGCATCAGCCCGGTCATCTTAACCATATTTGGATTTAATTTCGGTCTCACTGCAAATGTGATGGATCCTTACCGGGTGATGAAGATGTTCGATTTCGAACACGATGATTTTATCCGTGAGATCCTGAAAGGCAGAGCCATCCACACCATCGTTGTCAGCTTTTCAATTGCCATAGCCTTCATGACAATGATCCTGGCGTTTGTGGACTTCAGTATCAAAGGCGAGGTAAGCACACCGATTGTAGGAGTGGCCTTGTTTTGTGCGGGAATGTTCGAGGCTTTTCACGTGCTGATATCGACACGGTTGATCGAATCGGTATCGCAGTCATTTCAGATTACCTCCTTTACCTGGTTTTTTAGCCGGGTGTTTCATGCGTTGATCCTGATTATCGGTGTGGGGATTTTTCTCATCCGTTGGGAATTTTTCAAAGACCAGTTTAACAGGGGGGCGCGGCGATTCGTTTATTTAATATCGGCTGTATTTGTCTTGTTGACTTTGTTGACCATGGTGATCCTGTTTTTCTATACGGAACTTCCACCGGTGAAGTACCCGTATTGGAACATTGCACGTGTCTACGACCTGATACCCCTGGCATTATATCTTATTGCCGGCCTGTACCTCTTTCCCTTATTCTATAAGAAGTTTCCTTCTGTCTTTTCCCAAACCCTGCTGCTGAGTGCTATACCGGCCGCTGCAGCGCAGTTGTATATGGCCTTTGGATCGATAGAGTTGTTTGACAACGAGTTCAACATCTCCCATATCATGATGGCATTCACCTACTTTATTCCATTCGTGGGTCTGAGCATGAACTACCTGCAAACGCACCAGAACGAAAGGCGGGTGAATGAAGAACTCAACAAGGAGGCAAAAATCCGGAAAAGTACAGAAGAGAACCTTGCCGGTGTATTAAACAGCACGCTGAGCGGCATCGCTGCCTTTGAAGCGGTACGGGATACTTCGGGAACCATTGTAGATTTCAAATGGATGCTTGCTAATCCGGCCGTAGAAACAGTGATTGGTGTACAGCCATCGCAGGTGATCGGGCAAAGTTTCCTGGCTACTTTTCCCTACGCACGGGAAGAAGGCCTGCTGGAGTTACTGAGGCCTGTCGTAGATAGCGGCGAACCGCTGAACCAGGAACATTATTCCGAAGGCAGGGGCCGCTGGTACCTTCTCTTTGGCACCAAACTTCACGAGGGTGTTACTGTGACCATCTCCGATATCTCCAAGCGAAAAAATGCCTTGCTGGAGTTGATGAAAACGGAGAAACTGGCGGTGGCCGGCCGGATCGCCCGTACCATAGCGCATGAAGTCCGTAATCCACTGACCAATATCAACCTGGCTATCAGTCAGCTGAAGGAAGAGATGGAATCCCTTCCCGGCGAACTGAACCTCTATGTGGATATTGTGAAACGCAACTCAGATCGCATCAACCAACTCATCACGGAGCTCATGAATTCTTCCCGCCCGTCGGAAATGGAGATGATTGTGTATCCTGTGAACAAGCTGCTGGACGACACTCTCAACTGGGCGCTGGACCGCATCCGCCTTAAATCTATAGTGTTGACGAAAGATTATAGCCCGGAAGATTTGAGGATACGTGTCGATGTGCCCAAAATGAAAACAGCGCTGCTCAATATTATCATCAATGCGGTTGAAGCCATGGCAACCACCAATGGCATGCTTACACTCAGGTCAGGAGTTATAGGGAATAAATGCAGGATAGAAATAGAAGACAACGGGCATGGCATCAGCAAAGAAAACCTGGAAAAATTATTTGACCCGTTTTTCAGTGTGAAAGAAAAGGGGATGGGACTCGGTTTGACGGCCACGCAGAATATTATCCTTACCCATAATGCAACCATCGATGTGAAAAGCGAGTTGGGCAAGGGTACCCGGTTCATCCTGGTTTTTGACCGCGCTGTGGAATCGTGAAACGCCCGGCAAGATTTGGTATTAATAAATATAGCGAATTTTTTAGCTGCAGAGGCCACAGATTTTCATCCCTCCTCTGGAGGGAAGATCACCGCTGATCTGATTTTAGTAAACGACAATATTGAAAACCTGGCGAAATCTAATCTACGCAAATCATGACCATCTTGATCCCGCACGTGCGGGACTGTGGTCACTTTTTTTCAAGTCAACCAAAAGCAACCGAATGATAAGCTGAGTAAATAAGCCAGGTGTTCAGAAGAACATACAAAATCAGCAGCCCCCAGCCAGGGATTTTTATTCGTCGGACTACACGCTTTAAAGCAAAAAAAACTCCCCTCAGGAAAGAGGGGAGTTTCTTTGAATTTTCCCTTGTGTAAGGGAACCGTTGCTTTGTTATTTGTCGATGACAACAACCAGGTATTTAGATGCTTCCCAGAATTTGTCAGGATTGGTGATCACCAGCTGAGACACTTCTTTGCCTTTATGTTCGATCGTGTAGGAGTCGGAAGGATGTGAAGTCAGCACAACAGCATCTTTCGCTTGCAAAGGAATGGTGGACGTTTTAGTGATATCAATATTGGTAAAGGCTGTATTGTTTACGTCAGGAGTCATTTTCTTAGACTTGCCGATTCCAAGGAAACCGCCTTCTTTGGTAATGACTTTCTTAGTTTCCAGCTCTTTCGCAGTACCGGTGGTATAATAAGCGGTATGGAGGCGGGAGGTTTGATCTTCGATTACCTTTTGTTTGTCGGTATTCTCAGTAGTCAGGGTGGTGACGTTGGTGTTCAGTTCTTCTACCTGGGTATTCAGTGTAGTTACTTTCACATTCATGTCAGCCAGTTGTTTGTCTTTTTCTTCAACCTGAGCCTGGAGGTTCGCCATCATTTTCTCAAGTCCGGCAACCTTTACGTTTGAGTTTTTCAACTTTTTGCTCAGAGAAGCCATTTTCTCTTTGTTTTCTTTCATCAGTTGGTTGATCGTACGGATGTTTTCATTGATACGATCCACTTGTGATGCCTGCAGTTCTCCCCCTTTAGATTCCTGTGCAACCTTGGACTGAAGTTCTTCTATAGTAGCAAGATTGTTTTCGATTTCATTCATCGATCCCATATAAGTATTGATGGTGGAATCCTTGTAAGTAGAGGCTTGCAGTAAAGCTTCTTTTTCATTTTGTAACTTTGCAATGTCCGCTTTGTAATCGTGACAACCGGCCATTACTACCGCTACGCTAATTGTTAACAATAACTTTTTCATATGATTTTGGATTTTAAGGTTTTTAGCTGAATATCCTGGGAGATGAAACTATCATGCCGTTTTTCTCTTTCCTGATTTTTTTGCTGAAAGGTGCTGTAGATACGGGACTTGGGGCCTTTTGTTTCAGGAGCCAAATAAAAAGGTCGTGTAAAAATTCCACAACTTGAGTAATCCCCGCTTCGCTGAAAGCCCTTTCCACAGTTGGGTATTACATCATTTATGCTGAAACAACGATGTTGAATGGATTTCTGCGTAGTCCGGCGTCCCTAGGGATTATGGCAGCATTTTTGAATGGTATACTAACCAAAAGGGAGATTTATGATAAAAAGTTGGATGGTGGCTGCGGCAATAGCAGGGAGTGCCTTGTTAATGAGTAGTTGCAACGATGATGATGCAACAAATGAAGGAACGGCATTTCTTGCCGTACGTATGACCGATACTACAGCAAACTACGACTCGGTAATGATTGATATTCAATCGGTCGAGGTCAAAGGCGCCGGTGGAACGGTATTATTAAATGCCAATCCGGGGATGTACAACCTGCTTGATTTTACAAACGGCAAAGATACCCTGATAGCCTCGGCTGATATACAGGCAGGCCATGTGAGCCAGGTCAGGCTAATCCTGGGTTCCAATAACTATGTGGTGATAGGCGGGGTGAGATATAATCTCGCCACACCCAGCGCACAGCAATCGGGGCTTAAACTGAATATTCAGACAGATCTGACGGCAGGTGTATATTATACACTATTACTTGATTTTGACGCCAGTCGTTCCATTGTCACAATGGGCAACGGTTCGTATAGCCTGAAGCCCGTGATCCGGGTGGTTAGCATCGCTGCAACCGGCTCCATTGCGGGAACGGTTAGTCCTGCCGATGCCCTGCCAGTGCTGGCCACTGCCACGAACGGTACCGATACAATCACCACCTATACCGATTCTGCCGGGCATTTTCTTTTCCAGGGAGTTCCTGCAGGATCCTATACTGTAATTCTTGAACCTCAATTGCCCTATATACCCGACACTGTTCATGCTGTCTCCGTTAGTGTAGGCAGTATGACGGATGTAGGCCTCATTAATTTTTAGTTAGTTTTTTAGTTCATGTTGGTTAGGGAAGGGCGGCTTGTTAGAGGAGCCGCTCTTCTTTTTTTTTAAAAGATTAACTTTGCTGCATAAACATTCCTGTATGCAACTCCGACTGAACAAAACCGTTTCCCTTATTATTTGTTTTTGGCTCCTTTCCCTGCCAGTAGTTTTTAGCCAGCCGGCCACCATCATAGTTCGTGGCGACAGCCGTCTCGCCACATCCATCATCGTGGATAAGTGGTATCTGAATTCCATAAAGGATACCATGACAGGTAAGAAAACAGAAGGGGAGACGCACTTTGAAATCCCGGTTCGCGGCACCCTGACCGCCATTTTCTGGCAAGGCCAGTACACGGTGCCGTTGTTCCTGGAAGCAGGCGACGAACTGGTTATCATGCAGCGGGGCCTGGAAATCATGACGGATGGCAAAGGCGCCGCCAACAGCAATATGCATAAGCTATTCTACAAGCAGTTTGCCGATGATTTCAACGATACCATGCAGTCCCAGGTGATGTTATCGAAAGGCATTGATGCTTTTGAGATTGATTTGTTTTCACAGCGTAAAAAACAGCTCAGTTACCTCGAGGAAAACGGGAACCGGGGCGCTACGCCGACATTTCTCGAATACCTGAAACAAACCATTAATTATCATTACTGGTACCTGGTATTGGCGCACCCGATCGTCAATGCCAATGCCAACACCTCCGTGATGAAGGTGAGCCCGTTGCCGCCGAGTTTGCTGCAAGGATTTGATAAGGTTAAAATAAACGACCCCAGGCAGCTTTCTTCATTGTCGTACCGGAATTTTCTGAAATACTATGTGACTTATTTTACCTCCGAGGCGAACGGGTTTAATAAATTCACGGATTATTCCACGTCATCGGAAAGAAAGCAATCTTTGGCATCCTCTCGTTTGAAAGGAGAAGCATATACCTGGTGGATGGCCAACCATTTGTTGGAAGAATGTCCGCGCCTGTCGCCATTCCTGGTGAAGAAGTTCAAAGGACTCATAGAAAAAAACGACTCAACAGGCCTGTACAAACCGGTCATGGTGTCGTTATGCGATGCAAAGCAGATGCAGAGCAGTGCTTCCGTCGCACAAAATCCTGCGACCAAGGCAGCAGGTACCGGCCTTGCCCAAACCGGCACCGGAATTAGCTTCACAGACCTGAATGGGAAAAAAGTAAGACTGGAAGATTTTAAAGGCAAGGTTGTATACATTGATTTCTGGGCCAGTTGGTGCGGGCCGTGTCGCAAGATGATGCCCTACTCAAAGCAGCTACACGAACAGCTCTCCGAAAAACAGAAAAAGCAGCTGGTGTTTCTTTATATCTCTATTGATGCTGACGAAGCCTCCTGGAAAAGTTCAATCAAAGCACTTGATATCCAGGGTGTCAATGTCATCTCACCGGGGAACTGGAGTTCGGAGGCCTGCAGGTATTTTCAGATCAACAGCATTCCACGATACATGATTATGGATAAGAAGGGTGATATCGTGGAAACCAATGCTCCCCGTCCCAGCGACGAAGCACTGATGGGTCTGTTGTTAAAGTATATGGGTAACTAGAGCAGTAAAATCCACTCACCCGGCCTTCAGTTTCCCAGCATCAAGTCAACATTTTTCTTTAACAGATCTGTATCTACGATCAGATCGTTATTCTGTATGACTACGCCGGCATGTACCGATCGGCAATTCTGGTAGAAATAATTGACGGCCAATTCGGAGGCTAGCGTGAAATAACAATTGTTCTTGTTGTCGGTCTCCTGGCGCAATTCCAATACATTACTTCCCGGCTGCATAAACAAAATATTGGTGAGCCCACCTCCATGTAAAGCAACCAGGTATTTGGCATGAGCGGCAATGGCTATTTGTTCTTTCAGGTCGTAATCTTCGAAGCAGATCTCCCGGAATCCTCTTTCGTCCAGGAGCCTGATGACGTCTTGTTCGTTGACGATTTTTCTACGTACGGCTTTTGTCCGGCTGATGTATATGCGATCTCCGAAACCATGGTTTGTTGCCGTTTGCCTGAACAGGTCGCCGATGTTCCGGATAATCCCGGGATTGTAATTTCCCATCGTGCCCTGGTGATGGCTCAGGTACAGGTTTTTCATATAGGTAATCGTATTCTTCTTCAACCTTTTGATTCGACGTATGCCAAGTACTTCCAGCGATTGGCTGTGATAAGGTTCGTTGTAACCTTCCGGAAGCAGAAGCACAGCATCCTTTGCCTGGGACATGCCAAAAAATATCCTGGGCAAAGCATCCGTCATCCAATGAAAATATCCGAATGACCAGGCATCGAGTGCAAGCAAATAATTCCTGGAATCCAGGATAAACCGCCATTTGTATGAAAGTCGTTCCCGGAAAAAATAACGCCAGCCAAAATGTTGATCGTAAGGTCCGATAGGAAGACTTTCTTTAACCCGGTGTCCTTTGTGAAAGCAGATGGCATTGCCCAGGACAAATGAATGCCTTAGGTAACTGACTTCAGGCTCGGGAACTTTTCTTTCCAGTTCACGCTCGAATAAAATCAGATCTTCGGGAACAACATTCAATGGCTTGGTACGTCTGGTGGTAATCATTCTGGCTGCTGGTTACTGGCTTCTGGATGCTGGCTTCTGGCTGCTGGACACTGGTTGCTGGATTCTGGCTACTGGACTCTGGCTGCTGGATTCAGGCTTCCTCTAAGTTCCAGGAAGAGAATTCAAAAATACGGAAAGTGTACTTCAACTGTAAGAACGGAAAAAAGCAGCTAAGGTTCTTTCAGACCACCGCTTCGAAGGAAATCAAAGCAGTCCGGTGGCAGATTCAAAGTTGATTCATCAAGTTGTTAAACGCCGCCTGGCCCCGGAGAGTTAGAAACGACTCTTCCATTTCAATTTTTGTTCGGTCCTTTAGTCCCAGTGAAATGGCGGCCTGGAGTGCTGCGATCGCTTTGTCCGGATTCCCTTCACGTGCATATACACAAGCTTCGAGAAAGGGCT
>Ga0190274_10002208_pt1 | contig 11421 bp, 8 predicted proteins | sample Popmic531T_FD_133002 | JGI IMG/M metagenome (GOLD analysis project Ga0190274, IMG submission 133002) | Populus adjacent soil microbial communities from riparian zone of Yellowstone River, Montana, USA - 531 T | ecosystem: Environmental > Terrestrial > Soil > Riparian zone | place: USA: Montana...
ATTCGGCTGAGATTTGATCCGATGAAGCCAGCGCCGCCAGTGACTAATACTTTGCTCATTCCTCTTTCGCCGCAGCCTTCTCCAATCCCGCGCTGAACGGTCTATGCAAATAACCAAGCAGAATTTTTGCCACGGTTGAACTAACATTCTGAACCAGATATTCCGGAGGTATGGTCCATGCACCTGGTTGATCGAGTACGGTCTTGACGCATCGCAGGATGTCGTCCGGGTCAGCGCCGGAAAGCATGTTGCTTCCGCATTCCAGCGTCTCTGGCCGCTCCGTGACATCGCGAATGGTTACGTTGGCGATCTTGAAGATACTGCATTCTTCCTGGACGGTTCCGGAGTCACTCACTACGCAAAAAGCATTTCGTTCCAGTTCGACGAAGTCAAACCAACCAAGCGGGGGCAGCAATTTGATCCCCTCGCTTTTGACCACCAGACCGTAGCGTTCCATTCTCTGGCGCGTGCGCGGGTGCAAACTGCACACGATTGGCATCGCATACTCAGCCTGAAGCTGCTCGAGCGCGCTTACTAATGAGCGCAACCGAATCTCGACATCAACATTCTCTTCACGATGCATGGTGACGAGAAAATACTTCCCTCGCTCAACTCCCAAATCGGCGTGAACAGTCGACCGAGATATCGATTCGTCATAGTAGCCGATGACTTCGCCGATAGGATTGCCGGTAACGTAGACGCGGTGCCCTTCAATTCCCTCGTGCAGCAGGTTCTTGCGGCTGCGTTCGGTATAGGTCAACAACACATCGCTGCTGTGGTCCACCACCCGTCGATTGACTTCCTCGGGCACGCGGTCATCAAAACAGCGATTCCCGGCTTCCAGGTGATAGGCCGGGATGCCCAGTCGCTTGGCGACGACGGCTGACAAAGCGCTGTTGGTGTCACCGAGAATGAGGAGCCGGTCGGGTTTTTCCTGGCGCATCACCCTCTCTGACTCAGTTATGATCTGGCCGAGTTGCTGGCCGAAGGTTTCACCGCGCACACCGAGATAGTGATCGGGTTGTCGAATATTCAACTCTTTAAAGAATACATCACTCAACGAGGCGTCGAAATTTTGTCCGGTGTGTACGAGGACATGACTACCAGCCAGGCGGTCAAGCTTCTCGATGATCCGGCTGAGCCGGATTATTTCGGGCCGGGTGCCCAGGATCGTCATGATTCTCATGCGAGCATGTCTTCCTCATAGGTGAGCCGGTCGCCAATCATTAGTTTGTGTTTCCGTAGCAGATTGCTGACCTCATCGAGCTTCATCAGATTGTCGGCTGAACTGTACTCGCGTCCGATCGGGTTCTCAATCTTGCCTCCGGCCAGCAGCTCGGGCAGCATCGGCCGGATTACGTAGTAGTCCTTCCGCTCGACCGTGCGATGAGCCTCTTCCTCGGAGACCAGAATTTCGTGCACTTTCTCGCCAGGCCGGATGCCCGTCACCACGGTCTTTATATCTCTGTCTGCGACGAGCGCAGCGGCGATGTCCGTCACGCTAGCAGAGGGCACGCGCGGTATATAAGTTTCGCCCGGCTGCGCCTCGCGCAAGGCCGCAAAAACAGTATCGCAGGCTTCTTCGAGGCTGAGCAGAAAGCGTGTCATTGCAGTCGTGGTGATTGTCACCGGACCGCCGTGCCGGATTTGTTCATGAAAAAGCGGGATGACTGACCCACGAGAGGAAAGCACGTTGCCGTAACGCACGCAGATGAAGCGGGTACCGTTACCGTCGAGGTTGGCGCGCACAAACATTCGCTCCTGCACGGCTTTAGTCATGCCCATAACGTTGACAGGCTTGCATGCCTTATCGGTCGAGAGCGCCATCGCGGTTTCGACAGGCAGCCGGTTTTCCCGGATTGCACGGATGATATTCTCAGCCCCGGTGATGTTAGTCTGCACCGCTTCGTAAGGAAAATATTCGCACGAAGGCACCTGTTTCAACGCGGCTGCGTTGAACACTACGTCGGCGTCGCGCAGCACACTGCAAACACTGTGCAGATCACGTACGTCTCCGATGGTGAATTGAAGTAGGCGTTCGAAATTATGATAGATGACTTCATCGGTAGCGGACCTCAGGCGCTGGAAAGCAAGGCGCATCGATTGTTGCTTCGCCTCGTCGCGCGAGAAGACCGTGATCTGGTGTGGTAAGCCAAGCTCGCCTGCAAGCAGGCGCCGCACAAGTACATTGCCGAGCGATCCTGTGCCGCCCGTGACTACGACCCGTTTACCTGTCAGCATTAATACTCCGCAACTCGTTATATAGAGTCGAATCGTCCCGCATACGCCGGATCATCTCCGGCCACGATGAAGGCGTGAAACCTGTGATCTCGCGGAAACGCGCACCGTCGAGGGAGCGATCACAGTTGAAACTTTCGTCCGGCTCAATCTCGACGTTCAACTCGTAAATGTCTCTGATTAAAGAAAGCAAGTCGAACTTGTTGATGGGCACGGCCCCCACGTGCCAAACGCCGCTTAGTTCCGGGTACTCGCTGATTATGCGGGCGAGCAAGCCGGCGAGCGCCTGAGTGGTGAAGCCGCTGAAAACAGCGCGCTTGAACCCGCGTACGCGTTGTCCTTCTTGTGCCAGAAACCATTCCACCAGACCGTCCGCACTACTCAGCTCGCGCCCAATCATCGATGTGCGCACTGTCAAACAGTTTGCACCTTCCACCTCGCCCAGGAGTTTCGTGCGCCCGTACAAATCTTCAGCGTCAGGCGTATCGGTCTCGGAGTAGTTTCCTTTGCGTCCGGAGAACACGCAATCGGTGCTCAGCTGAATCAACCGGACGCCCTGCCCGCCGCAGAGTTGAGCCAATTGATGCGGAAACAGAGCATTGACCGCGATGCTCGCAATCGGATCGTTGGCTTCTGTTTTCTGTTTGACGATGCCTATGCAGTTTACAACTACTTCGGGCCTTACGACTGAAAAGGTCCGCTTGAGCGAGTCGACGTCTTGTGCGGAAACGCCGCTTATCGAGCGCTCCGGGTTGAACAAGCGGGCGCCGGTGTAGCGGTCTGCGGAACCTCGAAAAGTAACATAGGTGTCGAACCGCGGCGCGAAAGTTTGCCAGAGCTTATGTCCCAGCATACCTGAGCCGCCGAGAATCAATACCCTCATGTTTCGTCACCCACCTCTTACCGGCGAAGCTTTTATTACCCGACTTTTAATTCAGCTGCGGTTTAGCCGGCCTGGTCCAATCAACCGGCTCGCTTTTGACTTGAGCCGGCCCAGCCAGTTGTTGTCAGTCGCTTGCTGATTTCTAAGATTCGCGCCGCCGAACACATGTTCGAATGCATATTTATCAGCCCTCCGATTCACAAGTACAGAAGGCGGGTGACGTAAAGGCCCAATGTTCCCAACCGGCCGGTTAGCGAGTCCCGGGATTTCCTGATTTGTGTGGGTTGCGTCGACTCCCCAACCGATGTTGGAAACGAGATTAACATGTGGCACAACTGAAAGGCCGCTTTGCGCTAAACAAGCATATGACCACATGTAATCCCAAATCTGATCATCGCCCTGAAATCCCACCTCAAATGCCCCGACAAAATAATCTCTCTCAACCTCGTCATCAAATGAGTCAGCGATGCTGGTTCTGGTTTCCGGCCACGAACTCATATTCACGTCAAAGAGCTCCCATGCTCTGCGCCACGTGGCCCAACCCCAGACATGAAGGTAGCGCGAGAAGTAATAGCTGTATGGCGTCTGGTGGTCCTCATCTTGAAAGTTACAGCCACCAATGTGCATCACGCGCTCGTCGTGCCGGTACTTCTCAAGCAACTCCTGGCAGAAGGTAAAAAACGATAATGAGGCCACGCAATCATCCTCCAATATGATCGCCTCTTCGACCTCTGAGAATACCCAGTCCAGACCACTCGAGATGCGGCGTCCGCAGCCAAGGTTGGTGTCGGCGAAATTTGTCAGGACTTCGCAGGGCCAATCCACGCGTTCGATGATCGCTCGGGCTTGCCGGCATCGCTCAGTCTCTTCCGGAGACCGGGGACCGTCGGCCACGACAAATAGTTTTTCCGGCTTAGCCTGGGCGATTGCCGCGAAAGTCCTGGCAGTCAGTTCGGGACGATTGAAGATCATCAAGGCAACGGGCGTGGCTAGGCGTGTCGACATAGTTGCCAATAAGATGAGAAATCAGGGGCCTATGGAGTTAATTATCGCTTGCTTAAATCGTTTCGTAGCCGATTGCAACTTTGGAGTGTCCCTACAGAAACTTTCCAGCCCGACGGCAGGGAAGGTAGTATGACGATGATTTTGATGTGGCCCATAGCGCTCGGGAGTTTATCGAGAGGCTTATGTGCGGTCAACCGGCAGTGCTCCATTAGTGTGCTGGGTTAAGAAGGAGCGACTGGAAGTGCTGTGGTCAGGGTAGCAGATGGGGCAACTACTTGCGGATTGTCGATGTTTCAATTGGTATTGGCGAATTCAACTTTCAAGTCCAACATCGGAATTGGTTTTCGCTCCGGCGGAGCGAGATGTTTATAGAAAGTACTACTACCTTGAAAACTCGCGCTCCAGCGGAGCGCAATGTTCTGGCACTGGTGCTTGGTGACAGAATTATGTTTCGCTCCGCTGGAGCGAGGATTTTTTTGGAGGTCGTGCGTTCTATAAACATGTCGCCCCTAATGGGGCGAAGAACAACGGTGGGCCCCAACCGTACGCATTTCCTTCGGAACGCCAATAGAAAAGGTCACAGATGTCGACAGTGAGACGCAGCCTCGGTAAGCTCAAATATCGCATTCAAGAGAGATTTACGAAGCACTCATTTGCGCAGGGTCAACAGGATATAAAGCTAAAGCCGTATCTCAATTTCAAGAGGGGCTTTTTCATCGAAGCAGGGGCCAACGATGGGATTACCTGCAGCAACACGCTCTATTTCGAGAAATATTTGAAGTGGCGGGGCCTGCTGGTTGAGCCAATCCCCGAGCTGGCCGAACGGTGCAAGACGAACAGGCCGCAATGCATTGTTGAGAATTGTGCTTTAGTCCCATTCGACTATAAGCCTGCGGAGATCGAGATGAGCTACTGCGATCTGATGTCGGTGGTTAAGGGAGGAAGAAAGACCCTTGAGGACGAACTCGATCATATTCGGAGAGGCTGCGAAGTTCAGGCGATCCAAAGCTATGAGTTGAAAGTGGCGGCGAGAACGCTCACATCAATTCTGGACCAACATTCCATTCGGAATATTGATTTCCTTTCCCTGGATGTGGAGGGTTTTGAGTTGAGCGTTCTGAAGGGAATAGACTTCGATAAGTACCGGCCCAAGTTTATTTTGATTGAGGCAAATTATCGCGAAGAATTGGATTCGTATTTGCATCCGTTATACGAGCCTATTGAGGTAGTCTTTCACGAGGACGTCTTATACAAACTCACGAAGCTATAGCTCGAAGCGCAGACGAGCGGCCGGCGTTCCCTGGCGCGGTTCATAGAGGACTGATGGTCCATTCCGATGGCGGACGAACAAATCCTTCGGTGGGTAGGACAGGCAGGCCCTCCTGCGACACTTCATCTATATGAAAACCGAACGCGTTCTGGATGTGATCCAGGCTCCGATCCCCGGAGCTCCAATAACCTCCGTTAGGTTTGCCAAAAAGACTGACGCTGTAACGCCCGGGCATTAACGGCACGTCCACCATCATTTGTGCGATGTAGTTACCCGGCTGCAAATTCAGCAAGCTGAGCCTGTTGTCGTCCGTATGGTGAACCGCACAAACAACGGCTTCGTCAAAGTTGTTGATCGCTATTCCCAGCCTTCCATCGACAACCTGCTGCTGCACACTAAAATGAATCTCGAACCGGAGTCGGCTGCCAAAATGGGCGGCCCTGACGGCGATGCCGTTGCGGTCGAGCATTTTGATCTGAGTAAACACCAACTCCATCGGGTCATGTCCGTGCATCTCAGGAGTGATAACACCGTCTGTGTCATGCTTCGGGTGAAACGACGACAGGTAGTCGGTAACTACCTTGCCGGAGGCGCCGCGTTTAACCAACTGGCCGTGGTCTATCCAGATGCAGGTGGCGCATAATTGGGTCACGGCCATCATGTTGTGGCTAACGAAAAGGACTGTACGGCCGGCCCGGGCCACCTCGTCCATCTTGCCCAGACATTTCTTCTGAAATTGCACGTCGCCAACTGCAAGGACTTCGTCCACTATCAGGATCTCCGGTTCAAGATGTGCCGCAACAGCAAACGCCAGCCGCAGGTACATTCCCGTCGAATAGTACTTCACGGGCGTGTCAATAAAATCGGCAACTTCGGCAAAGGCTACGATCTCGTCAAACTGCTGCTTTATTTGGGTCTTCTTCATCCCGAGGACGGCGCCGTTTAAATATATGTTTTCCCGCCCTGTCAGCTCAGGATGAAAGCCTGTACCCACTTCGAGCAGACTCCCTACCCGCCCGCGAATCCGCACGCGCCCGTGAGTAGGTTCGGTAATGCGCGAGAGGATTCTGAGTAGTGTGCTTTTCCCCGCGCCGTTGCGCCCGATGATGCCGACCACCTCGCCCGGCAACACATCAAAGCTAATGTCTTTAATTGCCCAGATACTCGGCTCAGGGGGGCGCGGTTCTGACCGCAGCTGATTGAGTGGGGCGCGAAACATCGTCATCAACGACTCTCGCAGCGTGCCATAAGGAGCTTGAGCTCTACCAATAAAATACTGCTTGCTCAGGCCCTCAACTTTGACGATTGGATCCATGCGTTGGCTAGACTATGTCAGCGAAACCTCTCTCCACTCGGCGAAAGGCATATGCGGAATAAACGAGCAGGGTGATGGTTATGATTGCTGAGATACCCAGCGCCGCCCAGTCGAACTCTCCACCAAACAACGAGGCGCGAAACGCCTCAATAATCCCGGTGAGAGGATTGAGACGCACCAGCCACCGCCACGTCCCGGGCAACATGCTTGACGGGTAGATTATCGGCGACGCAAACATCCAAAGCTGCACTACGAAAGGAACAGCAAAACGCACGTCTCGGTATCTCACGTTCAGTGCCGAAAGCCACATCCCGATGCTGGCAGCCAGCAGCACAGTCTGCAGCACGATGACCGGCATCATTAGAACGGCCCAATTCAGGTCGACTCCGTAGTAGAACGCCAGAGCGGCGAGCAAAGGAAATGAGACGATCAGGTCGAGCAGTCCGGCGCCGACCGCCGCAATTGGGATAATCATTCGGGGGAAGTAAACCTTCGTAATGAGGTGGGAACTGCTGACCAGACTGTTACTACTGGTGGTCACCGCGTTGGAAAAAAAGGTCCATAACAGCAGACCGGAAAGGGCGAAGATGGGATAGGGAATGCCGTCCGACTTGATCCCGGCCAGTCTGCCAAACAGAAATGAGAAGAGGATCATCGTTAACAGCGGCTGCAGAATGGCCCACGCGATTCCGAGCATCGTCTGTCGGTAACGAATCTTGATGTCGCGCCATGCCAGAAAGTAGAGTAATTCGCGATACTCCCACAGCTCTTTTAGTTTTAGCGAAGCCCAGCCGCGGGAAGGCTCGATGAGTACCTCTCTGGTGGCCACGGAAGCCGCCGTTCCGGTGGGTGTCACGTCTTCGATCCCTTCACCACTCAACATAAGATTTGATTTGGTTTCCGTGCCTTATGATCAGCATGATTGGCACTCGGTAAGCGTAGTGTTTTGTCAGCAATCGTAAGCATCCGATTCAATTGTGTAGAGCAGTCGCGATTGTACACTGTCCGACATGCTTCAGCTTGTCGTCGAGATTCCAAACACTCAAGCAATGGAACTAATGGCGTCGCACATTGAGCGTTCTCAATCTACACGACAAGCTGAAGCATATCGGACGTTGATTAGCCAGAGTCTCCTAAACTGTATCTGGCTTCGGTGTTCGAACCTGCCATCGCGCGAGCAGGTTCATCAATCCGTGAACTCCAAGGATGATCACCAGAATAAAAAAACCATACCGGAAACGGTATAAGGCGCCGAGGTTGATCACCGCTAATGCCAGAGGCACTACACCTGCCGCACAGACAAAAAACAATAGCCACACTCGCAAGTTTGATCGGGAGCGCCACAAACCAATCAGCGCCAGAATTTCAAAGATATACAATGCGGTCATTTCGAGCCCGCTTAAGAGTCGACCTGTCATACCAACGATTTTTCCGCTCTTAAACCACTGGTTGGGAAAAGGAGCCAGGAACCCGATTTCAGTCGCGCGCGGAAGATACCGGACCACATCCATAGGAGTAGCAAATTCTACATTGGCGTCGATGTCCGAACCCGAATTCATGTTCAGATCGAGAAAACCTTTTCGCATGAGCGAAAGCCGTTGCGCGGCAAACTCTCCCCGAGACCTCAACGTTTGGACCAGTCGTTGTGGTTGAGAAGCAACCCGAGGTGCTGCCGGCGCGGCAACCCCAGGTGCTGGGGAGACAGCCGGAGCGGGTGCAAACACAATAGAGTCAGCCAATTTTTCCGGGGCCAGAAAGAAAATCGCACTAGTAACCATAGCTATCAAAACAGCGCTCAGAACGTTCCCGACCAGAATTCGCTTCTCGCGGATTTGGCGGATCACCAGGAGGCTGGTACCAATCAGGACAATCGCCAACATTAACACTCCCCAAAAGCCGCTCCGGGTAAGACTAATCATGTAGGAGGCTGCTCCACCTGCAATCGCCGTCGTCAGAGCTGTCAGCCAGGAAAAACTCCTGGTTAACCAGCACGCCATGATGAGGACCAGGATTAGAAGTCCGACTATGAAAATCTGGTCTTTCAAAAGTTGAGTTGTGTGTAGCAACCATGATGGCCATAGAGCAATGGTTGCAGCCGCCAAAAATCCGACCTTCCGGTCAAACAGTTCTTCTCCCAGTTTTAACGCGAGCCACACAATTGAAAGGTAGGAAAGTAAGTTGATGGGTTCGACGCTTAGAATATTCGCTCCGAGCACGGATCGCAGCAAAGCGAGACTCAGGGAATAGAGTTTGACATGAAGATTTCCGGGGGCTCCCCACCAGATCACTGGCCCACGCTCAATCAAAACGTCAGCCAGGAAATTGGCTTGAGATAGATTGAAGGCACCGTCGGGACTGAGGGCTATCACGCAGCCATGCCTGTCAATGCCCTGGTAAGTTCCAAGCCGGCCAATCGCATAAACGCCGGTAGTAATGATCAGGTGTACCACTGCTGCGATCACCAGCAGTTTCGAGGTGGTTAGTGTTTGCAGAATTTGAGGTCTCGCGATCATTGACGCTCGTTCCGTGTATCAGGACACTAAAACAAGGGATAGATGCTCAGGAGTCTCCTGATGTAGTCTAGAGTTCAAACTTCAGGAGTCTCTGAACAAGTGCTTTCGACGCGTAGCGTCGGCATGAATTTAGCCCGGCCTTTGAAGGGCATGAATATCCTTGGCGAATCAATGTCCGATATGCTTCAGCTTGTCGTCGAGACACAAACACTCAAGCAATGGTACTACTGGCGTCGCACATTGAGCGTTCTCAATCCACACGACAAGCTGAAGCATATCGGACATTGATTCGCCAAGTATGTTGTTGCCCTTTGAAGGCCGGGTAAGCTCAATAAGATATGTGCGTCGCGTAGCGACGCCTGAAATTGGCGCTCGATTCAATCGTCGCTACGCGACGAGGCATACTATGCATTTGGTCCCGGCCTTCAAAGGCCGGGCTAAATTCATACCGACGCTACGCGTCGAAGACACTTAACCCAGAGCGTCCCTCAGTTAGCGTTGCGAAACCGCAGCCTTAAGGCTACCACCCCACGCGGGCTGCCCGCGCGGGGACCCCGGCTGAACTCTGAACTGCCGGATTCAAACTGCATCAATTCCCTCCAAAGAGGATCTCTCTAAGACTCGAGACTTTCATGCTAGCATTAGTGTCCTAATCTGAGTGTGTACCGAAGAAAACCAGAGACCGATCCACTAAACCACACGAAACAGCACCAAAGTATTTCTTAGTGAAAATTGGGTTTCGTGTTATTTCGAGTGATTTAGTGGATCGCTCTTTTATCTACCGACCCAAAGGAACGCCAAAGAAAATTAGGACACCACCTGAACAGAAGACCAGATGACCTTACAGCGAATCTATGAAAAACTCGATCGTTTAAGCATCGCTCTGTTCTCAAACGGCTGGTTGTTCATCGTTCCTTACCTGCTTTTATATCTATTCTTCAAAAGCCTGCACCTACCTGCGTCGTTGTTGAAGACAGTCTTCATTGCCTTCCACTTGTGCATCATCCCACTCTTAATAAACTACGTGCTCAGGATTTCCAAAAAGAGGGAAGCGTGGGATTTTGTGTTCTGGATTGGTCTGTTCTTACTCTTTTTAATCCCCGGCGCTTACCTTGAGTTTCCAGCCGATCCCTGGGAGCACTTCAGACGAATCTATGCCTGGCAGGGCTTTAGTTTCATAGACGAAAATCCGCTGAGTAATAAGTTCTCCTATTTTTGGGGCTGGACCTTTGTCTATATGGTCCCACCGTTACATCGAAGAACTGCTCTAAGTATCTATGGTGCGTTTTGGGAACTCGTACTCGCCTATCAGTTTTACCTCCTGGCTTTACGTCTGGGATTTTCAAAGTCGTGGGCACGGATCCAAGTGGTAGCGACGGTATGCCTTTTTGGTGCGAGTGTGTTCAGCTTTTATCGTTACTATGCGCTGTCGTCCACCATTCTGGCCTACATCGCTTACCTGGCAGCACTGATAGTTCTAATGGACTTTTTGGATGGGCGGAGAAAGCGAGCGCTTTTACTTCCGTTTCTGGTTCTGATTATCTACTTCAATCACCTGCAGGAGTTTACGTTTCTCTTCATCTCAGCCGCTGCTCTGTTATTGCATAAAGCATATGAGGCTGGGCGGTATGGTCGAGTCCTCGCGTATCTCCTACCTCTGGTCCTAATGGCTTCCTGGATACCTGGCGCATGGCTGGTATTGAATCCTCAGTCCATTCCGGTCCGGAGTTTCAATCCGATCAATGTTTCATCCTGGGGAGTTTTCCGACTTTGGGATCTTCCATATTCTGAAGCCATAGCAGTGCATGGGTTAGTGGGTCTGACGCTGGCCATTCTGTTTTTTAACAAATACAGGAGAGTGGCATTACTAACCCTGGTGCCAGTGGGCCTGATGCTGTTTCCGCCGTTTGTTCTGGTTTTCCTGGCCGTCCTGGGAGATGACTATTCTATCGCGTGGAGGGTTCTATATGCCTTCCCCGCTAGTTTCATGTTGGTTGCCGGGCTGAAGGAAGTCATTGGCTTCCTGACCAGGGTTCTGCGTCTTGAATCGAAAACTGTTTTGGTCCAGGTCGCTGTTGTCACGATTGTGGTGTGCATTTCTTTCGTACCGATCTTTCCTTATCGCGGCAGGCTATGGTTCGTATTACATAAACCAGCTCCTGAGCTCTCGCTTGATCGCATCGATACGGCAGCCCAG
>Ga0190274_10002209_pt1 | contig 11419 bp, 5 predicted proteins | sample Popmic531T_FD_133002 | JGI IMG/M metagenome (GOLD analysis project Ga0190274, IMG submission 133002) | Populus adjacent soil microbial communities from riparian zone of Yellowstone River, Montana, USA - 531 T | ecosystem: Environmental > Terrestrial > Soil > Riparian zone | place: USA: Montana...
TACTAAGTGGTTTTTCTGCGGGTTCAACTTCCTTATAATTGTCATCAATGATAATGGAATACTGAAGTGTCTTATTATTAAAAGCTTGTTGAAAATATTCATTAAGATTATTCCGTTCCTGTTCAATAAATTTTTGCTCGAGATTGTTATTGCAGATCACCACAAAAGTACTGGCATCGATAATCTTCAGGCGCGCAATATCAAAACTTTGAGCAGCCGGGTTCTTTTTATCCCGTAATTGCTGCGTATAATTCTTCCAGAGTTCCTCTAATCTTTCCTGGCTCAATGGAATGCTATTTTCCAGCGGGCCGCTTTGTTTGCCGGAAAATTGCTGACGAATATTCTGAAGCATCGATATTTTAGGAGAAGCCGCGGCGATCACGGGCTGATCATTTCCAACATCGGATGTTGAATAAAATTCGGGGTTAGTTTCAGAAACAATAATCTCTTGCTCTACCGGATTTTCGATAATCAGTTTAGCGGTTGTTTTTTCTTTTTGTTTTTTGGGTGAACCAGTTGAAGCTTCTTTTTCCGAAATTCCTATCGGGGCTATTTTGCGAAAGGCAACCGGTTTAGCTTCCGCTACCCGTTTTTTTTTAATAAGATTTTCCTCCCCGACACTCAGTTCAAGCGCCTGTTGCAGGTAAGAAAGTTTAATTAGCGCGAGTTCTACATGCAGTCGTTTGTTGCGGGCAGCCTTATAATTGATTTCGGTTTCATTCAAGATATTCAAAGCGCTGATGAGCCAGGCAGCGGGAATCTTTTTACCAGTACTGATATATTTGTCTTTAAAGCTTTCTACTACTTCGAGGAGGCCAGCAACTTTTTCATCCTTGCAAATAAGCAGGTTGCGGATGAATTCGGCAAATCCATTCAGTACCATATCCCCTTCAAATCCTTTCCGGTTAATATCATCATACAATAACAGCGCACCAGCCAGGTCCTGTTGTTGCATGCTATCCATCAGTTTAAAATAGTAATCGGCATCAAGAATATTAAGATGCTCGAGGGTATTGGCATAATTCAACTCGCCATTGGTGAAACTTACTATTTTATCCATGATGCTGAGCGCATCCCGCATACAACCTTCACTTTTTTGCGCAATAACATGCAGTGCAGCTTTATCAGCTTTGATATCTTCTTTCTTACAGATATCCTGCAGGTGTTCCACCGTATCGTTGGTTGTAATGCGTTTGAAGTCGAAAATCTGGCAACGACTTAATATGGTGGGTAGAATTTTATGTTTTTCCGTGGTAGCCAATATAAAAATAGCATAGGAGGGAGGTTCTTCCAGCGTTTTCAAAAAAGCATTGAATGCTGAAGAGCTTAGCATGTGAACCTCGTCGATGATATATACTTTGTATTTACCAGCTTGCGGAGCGAATCGAACCTGGTCAACCAGCGAACGGATATCATCTACCGAGTTATTACTGGCCGCATCCAATTCATGAATATTCATGGATGTTCCTTCATTAAAAGAAACACAGGAATTGCATTTATTACAGGCTTCTCCTTCCTTGGTTTGCTTTTCGCAATTGATGGTTTTAGCGAGAATACGAGCACAGGTGGTTTTACCTACCCCTCTTGGACCACAAAATAAGAACGCGTGCGCCAGTTGCTGGTGCCGGATCGCGTTCTTCAAAGTGGTGGTAATATGAGATTGACCTACTACTGTATCAAATAATTGTGGTCGGTATTTTCTTGCGGAAACGATAAATTTATCCATAACTCCATCCCTTTCCGGGCATTGGTGATTCCCGGTTCATTTGACTTGCAAGATAAGAAACCCGGCAGTTACCCGACCCAAAGAAATTTTGCTGTTGATAAGTTTCCGTTGGCGCCATCAAACCCGATTTTCTGCGGTCATTATCAGTTACAACGATCCATTTTTGCGCGTATCAGTAGTTGCTCGGAATGTGAGCTGGTGTATTGTAATGCCAATTCGAAATATTTTCGTGCTTCCGTTTTTTGCTCCAGTTCAAGATGAACTTCACCCAGCGATGCATAATAAAGATGGTGATTCTCCAATCCTTTTATTTCTTTCAGTTCGATAATGGCCTGTTGCTTGCTGATAGCATACGCAGAAGCAATCGCTTTATTTAACGCTACTACGGGATTGGGTTTATACTGGTATAGCAATTCATATAAGTGATAAATACTTTTCCAATCCGTTTGCTCAAAGGAAGGTGCCGATGCATGCAATGACGCGATAGCAGCTTCGAAATGATAGTTACTGGTTTCAAAAGGCTCTGCCGCATGCTCCAATAATTCAAATCCCCTGCGGATCAACGATCGGTTCCAGTGACTGCGGTCCTGGTTCTTCAATAAAACAATATTATGATTGTCATCCAATCTTGCCCCGAGTCGGGATGCCTGGAAATGCATCAATGCGAGTAAGGCATAGGTGCGCGGAAAACGTGTTAGCGGATGTTGACGGAGCAGATCAGTCAAACGAATAGCCTCTTCGCAAAGATCTTCACGAATCAATTGATTGGGATGTGAAGAATTATAACCTTCATTAAATAATAGATACAACGATTTTAACACCGCATCTACTCTTTCCGGCAATTCGTTATCCCCGGGAACTTCCAGTTCAATTTTTTCTGCTTTTATTTTTTCTTTTGCGCGGTAAATTCTTTTGCTGATTGTTTCATCGCTGGTTAAAAAAGCGCGGGCGATTTCCGATATACTCAATCCACAAAGGGTTTTCAGTACCAACGCTACCTGCGAATCTTCGGGAATGGTGGGATGGCAGCAGGCAAATATCATTCTCAACTGGCTATCCTGTATTTCGTTTTCGATAAACAAATTGGTAACCGTGGATGAAAGTGAATATTCTGACTGCAGGAGATAAGCGTATTGCGGGCTGATATCACGGAATTTTTTTTCCCGCCGCAAAAAATCGATGGCTTTGTTTTTTGCAACCCGGTATAACCAGGCGGAGGGATTATCAGGGACAGATCCATAGCTCCACGAGTTCATTGCTTGTAAAAGGGTATCCTGAACGATATCCTGCGCGGCTTCCAAATTTTTTAATCCAAGCAACCGCGACAGTACGGCTACCATTCTTCCCGATTCGTGGCGGAAAAGATGGTCGATGAGCTGGTTGACGTTGCTTGTAGGTAACATTTTTAAATGTAAAATCTAAAATGTAGAATGTAAAATGTAAAATGAGGCGCCCGATTAAATAAGAGACGCGTTGCATTTTACCTTTCACTCTTCAAATTGGTAAATTCTTTTGTGATAATGAGGCTAAGATTTAATGTAAGATGTAAATGAGGGGCTCTCTCAAAACGGAAGGCCCCTTTTACATTTTATATTTTACATTCTATATTTTACATTTCAAGCTTCAACACCTGCCTCACCTGTATCTTTCCTCCCAAATCATAATCCGGGTAGTCGTCGCAAAGTGAGACGGCTTCGTTATAATCGGCCGCGTTAATGATAAAATATCCCCCCACTACTTCTTTTCCTTCCGTAAAAGGTCCATCGGTTACTGATTTTTTCCCTGTTATCAATTTACCTCCAGGCAATAAGGGTTCCCCGCTTACATACTGATCTTTTTTCGCGAGTTTATCAATCCAGGCCATCCATTTCCCCATATTCGCCTGCATCTCTTCAGGACTAGAAGCGGGATTCATTCCTCCATGAAAAATAAGCATGAACTTTTCCATAACAATTGATTTAATGCGTTTAAAATTGAGTGTTTGGAATGATGACGAACGAGGAAAGGGTTTTCGGACAGCTAGAAAAATAAAATGTAAAATATAAAATGTAGAATGTAAAAATGCTTCCTGACGATCATTAACAACAAAATGATTTTTAAGAAACTAATTTTACATTTTACATTCTATATTTTACGTTCAACATTTAATTAACTGCTTTCTTCTCTCCCTTCAAATGCTTATCCAAAAACTGCAATATCTGTCCATACCCCTTGATCTCATTTTCTTTTTTGATAAATCCATGCCCCTCATCCGGGAATACGGTGTATTCAACCGGTACTCCGTTCTTTTTTACAGTTGCTACTACTTCATCACTCTCAATTTGCAATACACGTGGATCATTGGCGCCCTGCAATACCAACAGTGGTTTAGTGATATTGGAGGCATGCAGTAATGGTGAATATTGTTTCAGTCGTACGGTATCCGCTGTATTTGGATCACCGATCTCCTCGTACAAAGCATTCTTGAAAGATTCCCAATACGGTGGAATTTCTTTTAATGTTCTCAGCCAGTTGGCTACACCAAAAAGATCTACCCCCGCTTTAAACTCATCGGGTTGAAACGACAATGCAGCGAGCGTCATATATCCACCATAAGAGCCGCCGATGATTCCGATTTTGGAAGAATCGATATATGGCAATGAAGCGAGATAATTCTTTCCCCATACACAATCTTTCAAATCCTTATCGCCATGATTGCGATTATCCATTTTATAAAATGTTTTTCCGTACCCGCTGCTGCCACGATTGTTTACAGCAAGAATAGCATAACCATGATTCACGAGGTATTGTATCAATGAAAAATACCCGGCTCTTGATTGTCCACCCGGACCGCCATGTACCCAAACCAAAGCAGGCACTTTATTGGTTGCGCTGGCCTGGTGGGGTTTATAATAAATAGCGGGAATTTCCAATCCGTCGAATGATTTATACCGAACGATTTCTGCCGATACCAGGTCATTGGCATCCATTTCCGGATTTAGCGTGTTAGTGAGTTTTTTTAGCGATTTATCTCCAAACTCGTATACGAAAATATTATTGGGCGATTTGCCGTCACCGATACTCAGCCGCATTTTATTTTCGCTGCGGGCAATGTTTACAGATTGTACATCACCATCTTCAATTTTCGGAAAGTCAACAGGCTGGCCTGTCTTATGATCGAAAATATAGAGCTTGTTTTTTCCATCTTCATTCACACCAATCACCCGGTATTTTTCATTGTAGGATAAATACATATACATCACGTCCCAATTAGTGCCATAGAGTTTTTCTTTTGCGCCCTTTGCCACATCGTATTTAACGACATACTGGTATTCGCCTCCTTCATCTGTAGCATAATAAAGAGTATTATTATCGGTAGAAAATTGCAAGGGACTATTACTGGCTTCTACACTGTCGGAATTTAATTTTTTTGTTTGTTTTGTCTGCTGATCTACCAGGAACATATTGGTAGAAGAAGTAGTAACAGGTTGTATTAACACCAGGTAACGTTCATTGTCAGAAATGGCACCGACATCGAATCCATTATCATTCTTATAAATCATGCGGGCGGTCCAGTTAGCGGTATCCATTTTATAGAGGTCAAAAAAGCGGGGATCCCTTTTATTAGAACTGTAGTAAAAGGATTTATTATCGCGGCTCCAGCCATAAAAATTTGCTTTCTCTTTTTCGCCGGTAGTCAGATCCTTAACAGAACCATCCGTTTTCAGCAGGAAAAGATGATCATTTTCATTTCCACCTTTATCAGAACTGTAAATAATATTCAGCGTGCCGGGTACATAATCGTTTCCAAAAATGGATTCCTTGGTGGAATTGGTCAGTGCCTTTTTTTGTCCGCTGGCAATATCAATTTCGTATGCGTTATAAATACCGCTTTCATTACTGCTGATCAGCAATTTAGTCTCATCCGAAGAGAATGCTCCTCCACCGGAATTGGTGCTTTTATAAAACTGCTCAATTGTGTATTGTTTTACTTCACGGGCAACGGGCTCCGTTTTGGTATCCGCATTGTTACAGGCGGCGACAAACAGCACTAATAAAATGAACGGAAAGATTCGTTTCATAATGTTTTTTTTGATTATTGAATGTTGGGAGTGAATGATAATATCAGTTTTGGATTTTCTTGCTTGCCTTCTCCGCCGCAGCGGATTCGGCGAAGCAAGGCCGGGCAGGCGGGAAGACGGTAAATTAATTTTGGAGTTAAAATTGATAATTACCGCCTTCCCGGCTTACCTGTAAATTTTTGAAACTGAAGTACTAGCGGGTATGGAAAAGAAAGATAGGAAATTAAGCGGGGGCAAAAATGATTATTTAGCAGGCGGTAAAATCTCAATTAAGAAAGGGCCACTTTCGCGACCCTTTCAAGATATAAACGGTAAGCACATAGCCATCTACGGAAAAAGTGGTTAAGAGGTTTGCTGACCGGGAAAATCTCTAAGATTGTTCTATTCAAACGTAAAATCACCAATCAGTTCGACCTTGTTTTCGCCGCTTGCATTCATTTGCAGAGTAACCAGCTTTCGCTGCTCTTTTTTTGTACCATAGTACATATAGATTTCGGCCTGGACTGTGGCGGGTCCCGAAAGCTTAAACTGGTTATCTCCGTAATAATTTACCTGTATTGTATATTTTCCCTTGTAGGCTTTGCGCAACATAAACTGCTCAGGTCCGTAGCCACTTGTCTGGTCGTCGGATATTCGTCCCCCTGCCGTTGTTTGTGGATGACTGTAATAGCATTTTTCATTATCCGGATCAGTTACCCACAGATCTATATCAGTTGCCGATTTATTCCAATTTATGACAACGCGGATATCAACCGGGATAGCTTGTATGAGTTTTTTATCAATACGGGATATATTCAGTTCGCTTTTATGCAAGGTTATAAGCTGATTTATTTCAGTGATGATTATTTCCTGAATGCCTTCAAAGCGCTGATTGGTTTCATCGTCGAACGATTTAGTGAGTGCAGTATAAAATGTATCCAGTGCACGCTGGTAATATCCGGCTTCTTCTAATACCCGTCCGTAGTCGCGATAGCTTTGTGGTTCCATCGGACGCCATTCCATTACTTTCCGGAAAACATATAGCGCGAGTTCTGATTCATTTATCTCCTGCAATTTATAACCGAGCATTTTATAAACTTCATGATCTTCCGCTTCGGTTTCTGCAATATTACTGAGGATTCGGAAAGCGGTGGCTGTATCTTTTTCCAAAAAGAAATAGTTAGCGACTTCAAAATAAAAAACGGGTTGTTCTACATATTTTTCACGAAGGGTGAGGTATTTCCGGTAGCGGTCTTTTGATGCTGCGGCGGCAATTTGCTTCAGGTAAGTTCGATCAGGAACCCAGCTTTTAGTAGTCATGATGGCTTTCGATCCATCAGGATCAGCGGTCCAATCAGGAACCTGTCGCTGTTCATAAAAATTGGATCGTGTGCCTGTGCCTTGGGTGATGGTTAATCCCGGAACCCGACCCTCAAGCCGTTGCTCTAAAGAATTGCTACGGACGGTTGAAACGCTGCTGCTCACTTCACGTCTCCTTACTTCTCGTTCTTCGCCTCGTGCGCTATCACGGGCGACACTATTATAACCGACCACTACTACTTCCTCAAGCGTTCTAACAACCTCGTTTAAACTCACCGTAAAGTTATTTGCATTAGCAGTATTGATTTCCACAACCGAATAGCCAACTGCAGAAATAACCAATGCAGGTTGTCTTGATCCGGTGCGGAGCGAAAATGTTCCATCAGATAAAGTTGCTGTTCCGGTGTTCGTTCCTTTGATAGAAACGCTTACTCCACTAAGCGGTCTGTCTTCCTTATCAACAACCTTACCGGTAATTAAACCTGCTTCTTGCCATCCGATTGTGGTGCTGCTGACCACATTTTTTGCATTCTTCTTAGTAACCGCTTTGGGATTGAAATCCGTTTCCCACCATTTTACGAGTTTATCGAAATAGCTTGATGTATTGCTGGCGACAAAACGTAATTGTCGTTGGCGTGCGGTGACGCGATCCTTCATAGCGCGGTCGTATTCTTCGCGCAGTTCAGCGGGTGGTTCGATTTCATATTGAATATAATCGCTTACCAATTCCAGTACAATAAGTGAAGTGTTGCGGGTGACAATGCCATACTTTTTTCCCAGGTGTGCTATCTCTTCTTTATTATTTTCATACTGAATATCCAGTTCTTTCAGTTTTTTTTGTGCCCATATACGTTTGATATTTACTGATGACTCTTTTTCTGTATTTGCTTTCAGTGAAATGATCTTTTCCTCAATAACGGTATTGCCATATCCGAATTGCAGTGTTATGGATGCTTCTTCTTCGGTGGATATCCCGGCGATGGAGAAACTTCCTTTAACGATTGTACTTATTGAAGGATAGGTTTCGCTGACATCATCATTGTTTTTTATTCCGATAAACTGGAGTTGTTGCTCCGTCAATATAACTTTTGCTTCATTGGTATTATAAGTAAGGAGGTTAATAAATACGCCCCCGGTTTTGCCGGCGATGTATTCCAGCGCTGAATAGTCGGAGCGGGGCGATGCGCTAATGGTATAAACGGGTTTTGCGGGTAGTTTTATTTCGCTGTTGCTGCTGATTGACGAAAGGCCATCGCCAAAGAACAGATATTCACCGGCACGTGGCCATTCAATCTTACTATAATCGGTAGCACCGTCGTAATGGAGCGATTCTATATCATTTTTTAATGATGTCCAGTTTCCGTCGCGAATAATATATTCTTTACTTTTCGAAGTGACGATTCCGACCTGTGTAAAATGTATACTCAGGTCTTTTTTGAAATGGATATAAGCTCCCAAAAGTTCCAGTTCTTTTTTATGGTCGCGATGCAATCCACTGAGTGAAACATCCCACATTACCCCAATTTCTCCAGGTATGTTTTTCGGCCGTCTTTTTTGCGTGGGGAACAAATTCAACAGGAAATAATAATTGGCTCCATTTTTTTGCATGATGATTTCCTTGCTATCAGAAATTTTAGGGATGGAAAAACTTACTGCACCGGTGTATTTAAAGTTAGTTTTGCTAATGGCGGCCGTATAATTGTTATTCCATTCGGAAAAGTTGAGATCGTCTGGCTCTTCTTCGAGAGCCGGTTTGCCGGACGAATTAAGGACAGCAATATTTAATTTAAAATGTTTTATGGGAGTTTTATAATCCATCGGAAGGTAGTAGCGGATCGCATTTTTATCATTCATCGTCAGTTCCTGTTCGTAACCTATCAAAATAGTTCGTTGGCCATTGGCGGGAATCGGATATATCCGTGTACGGAAGCTGTTGCCGTCTACTTTTTCAATAAGGCCGGGGTCCACATTTCTCCTCTCAATGGATTCAAACACCTGAGTTGCTTTTGCTTTTTCCACTGGAACCGCTTCACGCATTTTGCCGTTAATATCCAGTGCATATCGCGAAACGGATACACCTTCCGGTAAGGGAATGATAAGTTCTCCTTCCAGAATACGGTTATGGCTGTTGAAGAAGGTCATCTGTAGTGTAGTCGTAGCAATCGTTCCTACAACCTTCACATCAACGGACAGGTCGCGGAGATATACTCCTTTATCTTCTTTGTCAGCGATCTTTAAAACTGGGATTTGTGCATGGATCATTGCTGGTAGCAGTACAGCGAACGACAGGATCACCTGAAGGGGCAGTTGTTTTCTCATGTCCGTTATTTTATTAATGATGCGCAGCTGAAACAAATTACACATTCCGATATTCGACGAGTATGCGCCTCGTTAATTAAATAACTCCCATACCGACCAATTCATGTCAAATAATCTGTTAATTCTAAGTTTACCTTCTTGCTTTTTTTTACTTTCAACCACTAAACCAAAACAATGTTGCGAAAATTAATGAGTGGGTTAGGCGTGCTGATCTTATTATTAATAGGAGTACTTCTTTTCAATACCTTCCGGTCAAGCCCATGGCCTGTTTATCCGGCAGCGGCAGAACATCCACTTCCGGATTCCGCAATAAGGCATATGAGCCAGGCCATACAAATTCCCACTATTTCCATCAGCGATACTTCTGCTATTGATACGATTGCATTCAATGCTTTTGGAACTTTAATGGAGCGAGCCTATCCACTGATTCATCAACAACTCTCAAAAACTGTTATCAATCAATTTGCATATGTGTATGAATGGAAGGGACAAAATTCAAGGGCACCAATTATATTAATGGGACATTATGATGTGGTGCCCGTGGAAGCTGCGGCATTAAGCAAATGGTCCGTAGCTCCTTTTAGTGGAGCCATTACGGATAGCTGCATATGGGGAAGAGGAGCTACCGATGATAAGTTTGGTGTTATTTCAATTTTAGAAGGAGTAGAAGCGATGCTTCGAAAAGGATTTGTCCCAAAACGAACAATCTATTTATGCTTTGGGTACGATGAAGAGATAAGAGGTCGAGGCGCAAAGGCCATTGTAGATTGGTTAGAACATAAAAAGATAAGAGCTGAAATGGTGTTGGATGAAGGTGGACAAGTTACTGTAGAGAAAACAAAAGAGATCAGTCGACCCGTTGCGGTGATCGGTGTAGCGGAAAAGGGATATGCAACTTTTGAACTGCTGGTTGAAAAACCAGGTGGACACTCATCAATACCTCCTAAAGAAACAGCGATAGATATTCTCGCGAATGCACTGCACAAACTAAGAACACAGGAGCCCCCAGCACGATTAACTCCTCAATTAAGAGAATTCCTGGGCAGGGTTGGACCTTCCTCAAATAAATTCCTGAACCGGATGGCATCAGCCAATATGTGGTTGTTTGAAGGAATGGCAAGATCCGTAATCGAAAAGGAACCGGAAGGATATGCTATGATGCATAACACAATTGTTCCTACGATTATCGAGGGGGGTATAAAGGAGAATGTGATTCCAACAATTGCAAAAGCAATAGTAAATACAAGAATACTAAGCGGAGAAAATTCGAAAACAGTGGAAGAGTATATCCGAAAAACGATCGGTGATGAAAGGGTAATAATCAAGAAAATGGGTGATATGAATTCGGACCCTTCTTCTGCCACCAGCTCGCAATCCCCTGCTTTTAAAAGAGTAGAAAGTGCTGTGTGCAAAACTATACCTAACGTAATACCTGCACCTTACCAGATGGTGGGAGCCACCGACTCAAGGTATTACCGGCGCATTTCGGATGGCGTGGTGAACTTTTTTCCAATGACTGATGCAAAGGGCTTTCATGGCATTGATGAGAGATTAATGATCATTGATTTAAAACGGGGGATCCAATTTATTATGACCATAATTGAGGAGACGGATAAGGAATTCGGGGAGTAAGTCGGGAGTTGGGAGTTCGGAGTCAGGAGTTTCCCGGGCTCCCGACTCCGAACTCCCGACTCAAGACTTCTATTTATATTCTTCATTTTACATTTTTCATTTTACACCTGCTCCCTTACCTTTGCGGCCGAATTAAATGACTCTTTTAAATATACTTTATGGCTAATGTCGGAAAGATCAAACAGATCATTGGTGCGGTAGTGGATGTGCAGTTTGAAGGTAAGCTCCCCGAAATTTATAACGCATTGGAACTGAAACGCCCCAACGGCGATTTGTTGATTCTTGAAACACAGCAGCACCTCGGCGAGGATAGTGTTAGAACGATCGCGATGGACGGCACAGAGGGTCTTGTAAGAGGTATGGTAGTTACAGATACTGGTAA
>Ga0190274_10002210_pt1 | contig 11414 bp, 10 predicted proteins | sample Popmic531T_FD_133002 | JGI IMG/M metagenome (GOLD analysis project Ga0190274, IMG submission 133002) | Populus adjacent soil microbial communities from riparian zone of Yellowstone River, Montana, USA - 531 T | ecosystem: Environmental > Terrestrial > Soil > Riparian zone | place: USA: Montana...
ACGCCAATGCAGGCATGCGGCATTGCTGATTTGATTCGTGAAACTTTCTCACGATACAATGCAGTCAGATAACGCCTTCTCATTTTTTTGAGGATGTTATCAGAACCGCTTTGAAGCGGGATGTGAAAATGAGGAACAAAAACCGATGAAGCTGCTACCAGATCAATAATTTCATCCTGCAACAAATTGGGCTCGATCGATGATATACGGATACGATGAATATTCTGAAGATTGTTGAGTTCCTGCGCCAGTTCATAAAATGCAGACTGGTGCTTCGGATCTGAAACATTGTAAATTCCAAAGTCGCCAAGATTGACCCCTGTAAGCACCAATTCCTTCGCACCTGAAGCAACTAGTTCACTTGCTTCGTGAACTACATTTGAAACGGTATTGCTTCTGCTTGCACCACGCGCTTTTGGAATTGTGCAAAATGTGCAAGTATAATCACAGCCATCCTGAACCTTCAGGAAAACACGTGTGCGATCACCCGCAGACCATGAACTGTTAAAACTATTTACATCTGAAATTTCACAAGCTTTCACCAATGCAGCCCCTTTCTCAAAAAGCTGATCCAGGTAAACTGTGGCGTTAAATTTTTCATTCGCTCCCAACACAAGATCTACTCCTGGTATGGAAGCAATTTCATCAGGCTTTAATTGTGCAAAACAACCTGTTACAGCAATAATAGCAGCAGGGTTTATGGCCAGTGCCCGCGAAACAATTGTGCGGCATTCTTTGTCGGCATTTTCAGTTACGGAACAGGTGTTGATCAAAAAAACATCCGGATTCTGTGTGAATTCAACTTTTTGATATCCGGAAGCAGTTAATTGCCGTCCAATAGCGGAAGTTTCTGCAAAATTCAATTTACATCCTAATGTATGAAAAGCGATGCTCCGGGGCTGATTCATGGCGCAAAAGTAGTAAAAATAGTAGGCAGTCGGCAGTTGCCAGTAGGCGGTGTTTCCATTCAATTAGTTGTGAATCATTTAACCAAAGCTCCCCGAAGAGACACAATACCTTCCATCTCGAACAATATGCCGGTATAACCCTGAAAACAATTAATTTCGCCGCATGATACGTTGGTTCCCGGTAGTAATGGTGTTTGTGGTTTTGCTTAGTGGATGCGGAAGCAAGAAAAAGCATTCCGGTGAAGGCAAATCAATTTTCAGATACAACGAGGCTTCGGGTATCACTTCGCTTGATCCGGCTTTTGCTAAAGGACAAGCCGACATCTGGGCGTGCAACCAGTTGTATAATGGTCTGGTTCAAATGAACGATGCCCTTGAAGTTATTCCCTGCATCGCTGAAAAATGGGAAATTTCGGAAGATGGGAAAGAATATACTTTTCACCTCCGTAATGATGTCTGGTTTCACAAGGATGGTGTGATTGAAAATGGATCATCCAGAATAGTGACTGCTGTGGATTTTGTATACAGTTTCAATCGTATTCTTGATCCACTTACAGCATCTCCCGGTGCCTGGGTTTTTAATGCAGTCGCAGTCGATTCCCTTACGGGGAAACCTGCTTTCGAGGCTCTTGATAAAACCACTTTGAAAATAAAATTGAAGGAAGCCTTCCCTCCTTTTCTGGGCATACTCACTTCATTGTATTGTTCTGTAATTCCTCATGAAGTTTTAGAAGCGTATGGTAAAGATTTCAGAAAACATCCTGTTGGAACCGGACCGTTCAAATTCAAATTATGGGAGGATCGCACAAACCTGATTTTTCTGAAAAATGAAAATTACTTCGAAACTGAAAATGGTAATAAGCTTCCTTATTTTGATGCAGTTTCAATTTCATTCATCAACGACCGACAAGCTGCTTTCCTGGAATTTGTAAAAGGGAATCTTGATTTTCTCTCTGGAATAGATGCGAGTTACAAAGATGAACTCCTGACCCGAACCGGTTCATTACGCGAAAAATACCGCGAACGATTCAAAATGGAAACGTGTCAGTACCTGAATACTGAATATCTGGGATTTCTTGTGGATACTGCTCAAACCGCTCTCAAAAACAACCCTGTTGCAGATGTGAGAATCAGGAAAGCAATCAATTATGGTTTCGATAGAAAACGGATGATGACTTACCTGCGAAATGGTATCGGAACTCCCGGTATTTATGGAATGGTTCCACCGGGGTTGCCATCGTTTGATTCGGTTTCGGTGAAAGGTTATGAATACAATCCTGCAATGACTGCACAACTCTTGAAAGAGGCAGGTTATCCAAGAGGAAAAGGCCTTCCGGAAATTGTGATGTCAACGACAAAGGAATACCAGGATTTGTGTGAATTTATGCAAGGTCAATTGGCGGAATCAGGAATCAGAATAAAACTGGAAGTGAACCAGGGTGCCGCTCATCGTGAAATGGTAGCAAAACAAAAACTTACTTTTTTCAGGGCTTCATGGATTGCTGATTATCCCGACGCTGAAAGTTATTTATCCCTTTTTTACAGTCCGAATTTTGCACCGGTTGGACCGAATTATACACATTACAAATCGAAGGCTTTTGATGCACTCTACATTGCTGCAGGTGCGACAATCATTGATTCAGTACGCTACTCAAATTATCGCGAAATGGACAGACTCATCATTGCCGATGCCCCTGTTGTGGTGCTTTTTTATGACCAGGTAGTACGATTGGTGCAGAACAATGTGGAAGGACTGGGGAAAAATGCGATGAATTTGCTGAGTATTAAAAAGGCACGAATCGTGACGAGTGGCGAGTTGCGAGTGACGAGTAAAAAGTAAAAAGTAAAAAGTGACAAGTGTAAAGTGTAAAGTAAAAAGTGACAAAATATGGATTGATGTAGGGACGCATTGAATGCGTCCTTTCGGAATTTGACAAGTGACAAGTTTAAAGTGACGAGTAGCGAGTGAGGAGTGACGAGTAAAAAGTGGAAAGTGGAGGATGTGTACCTGGTAGCGGGATAGTTCGGCTCCCTGCCTGCCAGCGCAAGTCAAGCTTGCTTGGCGTAGCAGGCAGGCGCTCACTTTGACAGTTACCGGTCTCGGCTCCGCTCGACGTCACTAAGCTGATGTTAACACTCCTTTTAAGTTCATCACCTGACTACGCTGAACTTGACAACCTCCCTGTAGTTTTTTCCGGTGACAACAATGAAATAATTGCCACTTTGCAGCCCTGATGTTGTCAGAGGAATTTGATTCCAATTATTAGAAATATCAGCCCTTAAATACTTCACTTCGGATCCAAGCTGGTTATAAATGTGAATTTCGACTTCACGAGATTTATCTGTGAATAATTCCAGTGTGAAATTATCTGTGGAGGGATTTGGGTAAACTGTAATGTGTTCTACCCTGGAAGTGTGTTCCTGTAATCCTACAGAAGTTACAACCTTGTTTTGTACCATGTTGGTATAAACAGGTGCATTAAAATCAAAATAGATTGCTGCGTTATTATTAATGAAAGTGCCTAACACGAGCGTACTTTTAGGCTTGATCCTGTATTCGACAAAACCATGACTTCCCGGCTCATCAACACTTGCAGCAGGAAGGTTAATGCCGGAAAAAGTAAATTCAACATGGTTAAATCCTGAAAGTGACATGGAGCATGGAAAACTTGACGCGACTAATTCCAATGATCCAATTTCAAGATCCAGATCCAGAAAGTCAGAAATCCGAACTTCCTGAGCAGGTGCATTTCCAAGATTTTGAAAGTGTACTCTATAGGTTATCCAATTTTGTGCAACAACAAAGGGTAACCCAATATCGCCTGAAGGAGAAACTTCTTTAGCGTTTGGATCAAACGGTGCAGCAACATGATCATTTATGTAATCGGAATTATTGGCGGGACTCGCATCATTAATCACAGGAGTAATCGAACCCGAACACTGTACGCTTGAATTAGGGATTGCTGCAATATCTACCGAAGTCATGATGTGGATATCTCCGGTAGCAAATGGATTGATGGAAGGAATTGTAAACGTAATGGTATTTCCGGTTACATTTGAAGGCGATTGATTCGCCGATACATATTGAAGGTCAGCATCAAGTGTGACTGTAATATCAACATTTGTCTGGGTAGTGGTTCCGGTATTTTTATATGTGACAAAGAGCTGATAAATCTGACCTGGCACAGGGCTACCTGCATTGTTCATGAATATCTCCAGGTCATTTATGTTAGAAGTGAAAGAACATATAAAATTATTGTTTCCTGAGAAAGTAATGGAGTTTGTATTTACACTGATTGATGACGGTGTAAATGACATGTATAAAGGTGGATTGGGTATGATGATGTTCCATATACCGTTGTTGGTTAAAAAATAGTATTCACCCTGGGTGGAAGTTGTTGCATTCAGTGATGGATATGCCAATTGCAAATTCACATTGGGAATGGCTACATCGCCTGCATCGAATGTACTGTTCGAATTATTATCGACGAAGACCCGGCCTGCAATAGAATCAGGATTGGTTATGACACCCTCAACTGCAATCTCATCATCTATTCTAACAGTACTTATCAGCTGACCATTCCGGTATTCACTAACCAATAAGGCAAGAGCTGACATCTGGTTCATGGAAGGTGTAAAATGCAAATATCCGTAAAGTGAATCCAGGTAAGTGCCCGTAAATGATGCCAGGGGCTGATCATATGTATATCCAGCTGATAAAGGCACTATAACATTAGTATCCTGGAGAACCGGCACGAGTTCATAGTATATTGAATCACCGTCAGGGTCAATAGCACTGTAATCTTTTAATGATGGTAGTCCGGAACAGTAATAGTTGAAAGGTAATGTATTAAAAGCGGGTGAGCTGTTACCCGGGAAATTAAGGTTATCAAATTTTGTTTCAACATGGCCGTTATAAATATCAGGGTTAACGATATTGGTAATCCAAAAGTCCCGACAGCATACCGATTTAGTAACAACCCAGTCGGCACATGGAGGTACTGTTACAACTCCAACATAATCGAGTTGTTCAAAAGAAAGGTCATTTCCACCATAGCAGGCTGAAACGATTAAACCCGCACATGGGTTTGAATTAACTACTGTTGTACTCTGAAGTGTTAAGGTTGCCATGAAATTTAATGCACAGGAAGCACTTCTGAATTCAACCTGCTCTGAACCCCATGCAGCGGCACCAAAACAATTGCGGTATAACCTTAATTTAAAAATATAATCGTTACCAACACCTGTCCATTGGTAAGTGATATTCATACCTGCATAGGTAGTGGCATTTGATGTTTCGAAATAACTTAGGAATAACACTAAAAACAACAGTAGTTTTGTTTTCATAAATCATTAGTTTCAGCACCCGGCATAAATGTCACCGGCTTGGTGGTTAACAAGTAATTGACCCAATACAAGTTTGATTTTAAAAGTCGCAAAGAGGATTGATTAATATGCGAATATATTAGAAAAGACTAATCCTGCAAAAGGTCGCTGAATAGTTTGACTCCGCTCGACCTAATACTAAGTTTGCTTTCGCAGACTTAGTTGCTCAAGTTAAATCCGTATATCCGTAAAAATTCGTAATTCGTTGCCTTTATAAGATAAAGCTCAATTGAAAAATCATTTTCAATCCTTCCAGTCTGCTATAAAAAGATTGGTGTCGTGTGTGCCGTTGTTGTTGCGGTTGGAGGAGAAAATAAGTTTTTTGCCATCGAAGCTGAACATAGGGAAAGCGTCGAAGAATCCGTCGAAAGTGATTTGTTCGAGGTTGTTTCCGTCGATGTCGATCATGTAGAGGTTAAATGGAATTCCTCTGGTTGCTTTGTGGTTGGAAGAGAAAATTACTTTGTTCCCGGAAGGGTGAAAAAAAGGAGCCCAGTTTGCACCACCCAAATGTGTAAGTTGTTTCAGGTCGGATCCGTCGGCATTGCAAGTGAATAATTCCATTTTAGTGGGCATCACTAATCCTTCAGCAAGTAAATCCTTGTATACTTTAATTTCATCTTCAGTAGTCGGACGTGATGCGCGGAATATCAGTTTTGAACCATCCGGTGAAAAGAATGCTCCTCCATCGTATCCCAAACCAAAAGTGATTTGCTTCACGTTGCTTCCATCAATATTCATGGTGTAAAGTTCAAGATCGCCTGAACGCATACTGGTAAATACAATTTTATCTCCCTTTGGAGAAACTGTAGCTTCGGCATCATAACCCGGAGTATCGGTCAGTCTTTTAGTGATTTTGCCCTTAAGGTCTGCAACGAAAATATCGAATGAATCATAAATCGACCAAACATACTTTCCATCAGTTCTTCTCGGAGGTACTACAGGACAAGCAGGATTGGCAAGGTGGGTTGAAGCGTAAATAATTGTTGAGTCGCCAGGCATAAAATAAGAACAGGTGGTTCTTCCCATCCCGGTACTGATCTGAGCAGGTCTTACCCTATTCATAGCTGAAGTGGCAAGGTTTACTGAATAAATCTGATCGCAGGAATCTCCCCAAGCCTTATTATGAGCCTGAAAAGTGATTTTTTTGTTGTCGAAACTAAAATATGCCTCCGCATTATCCCCACCAAAAGTTAGTTGCTTAATGTTTTTTAGGTGCTTTTCCTGTGGATACAGGATTTCAGTGCCTGGAGTTCTTGCTACTTTATTGGTATCAATCTCATGAGCAGATAAATACAAACTATTAAAAATCAATAAAATAGCTATAATAAATTTTTTCATAAATTCGCAGTTAGGCTTTTGGATAAAGGTAAAATCGGCAAATCAATCATTTGTCAAGCCAACGTAAAAAAGCAATGCCCCAAAAAAATAAATTGCTTTTTAATGGCTTTTAGGGTATATTTGAAAATAATTAACCATTTCCACACAATATCGTATCAAGGATATCGTTTATTTCTATTAAAATTCGTTTTATTCACACAACACTAAACCCGGGAATCGCATAGGATACACTCTACTCTGAACACATTTACTAAAGTTAACACTTTAAACAGAGGAGTTATGCGCAAAACGGAAGTTAGTGACAACGAACTAATTACACAATTTTTACGGGGTAACGAAAACGGTCTGGAAGAATTAATTACGCGCCACCAGCGTAAGGTATTCACCTCAATTTTATTGTTAGTTAAGGACAAGGAACTGGCTGAAGACCTCTTCCAGGAGACTTTCATTAAGGTAATTAACACCTTAAGGTCCGGAAACTACCATGAAGAAGGTAAATTTTTGCCATGGGTCATCCGTATCGGACACAACCTTGTAATCGACTACTTCCGCAAACAGAAGCGGATGCCAATGGTACGTGACACTGAGGAATTCAGTGTGATGGATTCATTGAAACTCACTGATGAAAACATTGAGGATAAGATGATTACCAATCAAATCCATGTGGAAATCCGTCAATTGATTGAGCATCTCCCACTCGATCAGCGTGAAGTTGTGATTATGCGCCATTACGCAGATATGAGCTTCAAGGATATTGCGGAATCAACCAATGTGAGCATCAATACCAGTCTTGGAAGAATGCGTTATGCGCTAATCAACCTGAGAAAACTCATCCAGGAAAAACAACTGGTACTGGTAAAATAATTTCACCGCCACATACTTTCCTGCCCGGTAAGTCGTTTATGAATTAAAATCTAAACAACTGCCGATGAGCAAAACCTCTACAATAGAAAAATTAGTCCTTTATCTTTTTAACGAAACCGCAATGACGGATTCGGTGTTGATTCAACGTGAAATTGACAATGATGATGAAGTGGAAATGGAATTTACCAATATCAAAAGGGCATTCCGTTTTGTCGACAGAGCCCTTGTGGATCCTTCACCATCCAGCGTAAGCAACATATTAAAGTACGCAGCACGCACTGCAGAAAAAGCAAACTAATTAAAAGGCCTGCCCGGATCAAATCCTTGCAGGCCTTTTCTTATTTTTGGGCATGACGCGAAAAGACCGCTTTCAGGCCTTTGTTGCCTATTTCAGTGAACACATGCCAGTGGCCGAGACGGAACTCGTCTACCGTAATCCTTATGAATTGCTGGTTGCGGTTATTCTATCTGCGCAGTGTACCGACAAGCGGGTGAACATGGTTATGCCTTCTTTGTTGGTAGCATTTCCCGAACCGGAAGTTATGGCAAGTGCTTCCGCAGATGAAATTTTTCCTTTCATTAAATCCATCAGTTATCCAAACAATAAAGCAAAAAGCCTTGCCGGGATGGCTCGTATGCTCGTGAATGAATTTCACAGCGTGGTACCATCTGAAGTAGATGAACTTGTGAAACTTCCAGGTGTAGGTCGAAAAACTGCTAATGTAATTGCATCTGTTGTTTACGAAAAACCGGCTATGGCAGTGGATACACATGTATTCAGGGTTGCTGCCAGAATCGGTTTGACTGTAAATGCAAAAACACCGCTTGCCGCTGAAAAACAATTAATCAAATACCTGCCTTCAGAAATTGTGCATAAGGCGCATCACTGGCTGATCCTGCATGGAAGGTATGTTTGCATTGCGAGGAAACCTAAATGTGAGAGTTGCGGATGTAGGGCTTTTTGTACTTTTTATAAAAAAACGCAGACTAAACTTCACCCAATAAAGAATCGTTAATAAGTCATGTAGAATAATTTGGCAAATTGATACACGTCATAACATGGTTATTCTATTTTTATCATCTTTGTCAGTGAAATTCCCTTTGCTATGAAAATGAAGTTGCTCCCGGGGTTAATATTATGCCTGTTTACTTCCGGATTATTTTTTAATCAAGGATGTATATCAGAACCTGATTTGGAAAACATTCCAGTTGTCAGTTTCGACAGCATTGTCAGACCATTGATTGCAGGTAACTGCACACAGGCCGGGTGTCATGACGGAGGCGAAGAATTTGCGTTGTTCACTTACGAAGATGTAAAATCAAAAGTCAAACCGGGTAATGCAAGAGAAAGTGATTTATATAAAGTAATCACAGGAAGAGGTGAAGAAATGATGCCTCCATCCCCATCTAATCCGTTAACTGAAGATCAAATCCGGTATATTTTTGTCTGGATAGAACAGGGTGCCCTCAATAATTAAAAACATGAAAAGATACCTGCTGCTATTTGCATTACTGATTTATTTCCCGGCATGTTATTACGACAATGCATCGGAACTTCATCCGGTAATTCCTGAATGTGACACAACCAATGTGACATATACTCACTCCATTGAACCTATTTTCAGCACCAATTGCGGAACCAATAATTCCTGTCACAGTTCCTCAATGGCTGAGGGCGGAGTGGTACTTGATAATTATCAAAGTGCTGCACAAGTCGACAGTGCGATTCTGGTAAGTTCCATTGAACAAACAGGATCTTCAATCATGCCTCCTACTGGAAAACTCAGTGATTGCAATATCAATCTCATTAAACTCTGGATTCAAAACGGAAGACCTCAGTAATTATGAAGCAACTTAATACTTACAAATGGGCCGGTGTTTTCGTGATTATTTTTTGTTGCTTCCTCATTCCTGCAAAGGCACAGGAAGATGCATGGAAAGCACTTGACAGCCTCGACACAGGAGGGGACAATCTCACTTCAGCAACATTTAAAGGAACCCGACTTATCAACTTTCAAACAATTGAAGTGGATGGAAAACGTACTTTGGATTTCAGAATTTCACATCGATTTGGAGAAGTAGGTTCAGGTTCATATAACTTGTATGGTATCGATGGACCTGCGAATATCAGGCTTGGACTTGAATACAGTTACGATGGCAGGTTAATGATTGCTGTTGGAAGATCTTCTTACCAAAAGCAATATGACGGATTCCTGAAATACCGTTTACTGCGTCAGACAACCGACAACAAAATGCCGGTTAGTGTAACGCTCTTTTCTTCAATGTTCATGACACGATTAAAGGATCCTAACAAATCCACTACGGGGTTTGATAAATATGATCCTTTGAGAAATCGATTGTCATTTGCCAACCAGATTATTATTGGCCGAAAATTCACTCCTGCCTTTTCCCTGCAAATTGCTCCGGTGATGGTGCATTACAACATGACTGAAAATTTCACCGATTTGAATGATATGTATTTTCTGACTGCAGCAGCTCGTTTGAAATTTACAAAAAGGATGGCAATTACCGCGGAGTATGGTTTCAATCTCAATGAATATTCAATCGGAACTTCTTACCAGGATCCACTTGGAATCGGTATCGATATTGAAACAGGTGGTCATGTGTTCCAGGTTCACGTAACGAATGCTTTTGGTATTACTGAAAATCAGTTTTTGCCATTCACCACATCAAAAGTAACCAGTGGTGGAATGCGTATCGGATTTAACGTATCAAGAGTTTTCACCCTCTGACAAACCGGAAATTTTTTCGTGTTTCTTTTTATGCTTGAGCACTTTTGCCTCAATGTAAAAAATAATTTCTTCCGCAATATTTTTACTCTGATCTCCTACCCTTTCCAGTTTCCTGATAATGGAAAGCATGTAAAGGCTTTGGTTTATTTTATCGCTGTTGTGCAGAATGAATTCTGCCACAGAAGCATTCGCTGCCATGTTAATTTCATCCAGTAATTCGTCCTTCACGAATACGTTCCGCGCAAGCGTTGTGTTTTCAGTTTCGAAAGAAGTCATCACATCCCGAAGAATGGAATTTGCAGTATCAAACATTTCAAGAACCCTTGATTTACCAAGCAATTCTTTATCAGGTTCATTGTTGATGCTCAACACAAATTGTGCGATACCTTCGGCAATATCCCCAATGCGTTCCAGGTTAGAATTAATTTTCAAAGCTGCAAGTACAAAACGAAGGTCTATAGCGACCGGGTTGAACAAAGCAATGATGTTCTCACAATCACGATCGAGTTTTAACTCAAAAGAATTTACACGTTTTTCATTCACTCTTACTTCGCGTGCAAGGTCTTTGTCAAAGCTGACAAGTGCGCTCTTCGCTTTTTCAAGTTGAGAATCAACCAGGCCAAACATTTCTGTCATGTCCAGCTTGAGTTTTTTTAATTCTATATCGAGATGAGTCATGTGTTTTTAAGTTTTATCAGCCAAATCTGCCGGTGATATAATTTTGAGTTCTGATGTCCTTAGGGTTGGTGAAAATTTTCTTTGTGTCGTCGTACTCTACGAGTTCTCCGAGGTAAAAGAATGCGGTGTTATCACTAACGCGTCCCGCCTGTTGCATGTTGTGGGTTACGATTACGATTGTATATTCAGATTTCAATTCATAAATAAGCTCTTCAATTTTGGCTGTAGAAATCGGATCAAGTGCCGATGCAGGTTCATCCATGAGCACCACAGAAGGTTCAATTGCAAGTGCACGAGCGATGCAGAGTCTTTGCTGCTGTCCGCCTGATAATTCAAAAGCAGATTTTTTCAATTTGTCTTTTACTTCTTCCCAAAGGGCAGCCTGTTTCAGACAACGTTCCACACGCTCTTCTATAAACGTTTTGTGCGTGATTCCGTTCACTCTTAATCCGTATGCCACATTTTCAAAAATCGATTTTGGAAA
>Ga0190274_10002211_pt1 | contig 11414 bp, 19 predicted proteins | sample Popmic531T_FD_133002 | JGI IMG/M metagenome (GOLD analysis project Ga0190274, IMG submission 133002) | Populus adjacent soil microbial communities from riparian zone of Yellowstone River, Montana, USA - 531 T | ecosystem: Environmental > Terrestrial > Soil > Riparian zone | place: USA: Montana...
CATCTGCTTAATAGCTTCGTTGCCAGATATGTAACCTGCCACCTTGTTTATTACGCCGAAGTCGTTTCCATCTCCAAAGATGAAGCACTGCTGCGGGTTAGCTTCTGCTAATGGTTGCGCAGACTCCAAAGCACGGAGATTGGCGACCCCAGTTAGAGCATCGGTGTTCGCTTCACGTTCTGCCTTATTGCGACGCTCCATTCCTTCGGGCCAAACGAGGTCGGCGATGATTTGTCGTATAGCTTGCATAGTTAGCTTGATGGGTAGTCGGACCCCTACCTTTCCAATTGTAACACAGGAACCCAGCTTCTGTCAAGTCCCCCGTGGTACACACGTTTAACCGTGTTAAACACCCGGGCTCCCGGAGGTATTGACAGGAAAGGCCCTCCTGTGGTACACTGGTCCCCTCTGTGGCCCGTCTGGCGCGTTACCCCGTCTCCGAAGGAGTATGTCGAATGGTTCGAAAGAAGAAAAAACGACCCGAGATATCTGTCCGCACTCCCGACCCCGAGCTCAAGAAGCGGCTCATTCGAGTGGCTGGTGCTATCTCTCGTCCCATGGCCCAAATCGTTCGTGACGGAATACTCCGGGAACTGAACGACATTGAGACCAACCATCCAAAATTCGCTAACCACAGTCCGAAACCCGATACAGCGGCGGCTGAGTGAAACCTACATACCTAATTAAGAATTGGGATAGGGATTTCGAGAACCACGAGAGTCGAAAGATTCGTAAGACTCGGTGGGTCTCTGTGCCTAACAAGCACGACGGAAAGACCTATAAGCGCATCGCTCGGCACCCCCGGGCCAATGATCTTTTTTGCGCGTGGAGTCTGATCGTTCAGGTGGCTAGCAAGATGCCTGTACGGGGGGTCCTTGCAGATGACGATGGACCGCTTGACGCGGACGATCTCGCCGACCAGACCAGCTTCGAGGTCGAGATTTTTGAATTGGCATTTGAGGTACTAGTACAACCCCGGTTCGGATGGTTGGACGTCATGACCAATGGGATGTCTGTCGTCCCGGCGGCAACGTCCGAGCCGGGAGATTTGGGGCCTTTGCCGGGAGAAGAGCCGCTCCCAGCGGGAAACGAGGCCCCTGCTCCGGGAGACTACGGGGGTCAACGACCCTTGCTGGGGGCAGAGTCTCCCGGGGCTACCAAATCTACCTATGATCTGCCCTTCAACGGGGAAGAATTCAGGAGAGAGTGGTCCGACTACGAGAAGCATCGGGCCCAAATGAAGAAGAAGCTGACCCCAATCGCACGGCATCGGCTGTTTAAGCAGTTCGAGGGTTGGGGTGAGGTCCGTACTGTCGCGGCGCTCCGGTATTCCATGGCAGATGGTCGTACATGGCAGGGCGTGTTCGAACCTCGGATTCCCGGTGCCGCTCCCCAGCGTGTGGAGATGCGAGCCGCTATGGAGTCGGAGACCGAAAAGACCCTGCGCACCAACTGTCGGCGCTGTAATGGTACAAACACTGAGCTCGTACCCGGGAAAGGTGCCCGGCCATGCGACCACAAACCTAAGGAGGAAACTGAGTACTGATGAGCGAATCCATTAGAGAACACAGCCTCGAGCGCTCCCTGCCGCATAGTAGCGAAGCAGAGCGAGCCATTCTGGGCGGAGTTGTGATCGACAATGGCCTTATTGCACAGGCTATCGAACTGCTCCGACCCGACGATTTCTACGTGCCCTCCCACCGTCTCATCTTCAAGGCCATGTCAGCCGTGTTTGAGCGGGGTGGCGAGATTAACCCGATCATCATCGGCGAAGAGCTCAAGAAGGAGAACTCGCTCGAGATGGTAGGAGGCATTAGCTTCATCACGAATCTGACATACGGCCTTCCCCACTCCACAAATATTAGCCATTATGCGAAGATCGTTCGGGGCAAATCGATGCTCCGTCAAGTCATACGCGCCTCGAGTGCGAACATTCAGGAGGCGTTGGAGGAAGCCGACGAACCAGAGGTGATTCTGGACCACGTGGAGAAGCGAATTTACGAACTCGCTGATGCGCGAGTACGAGAAGGATTCTCCCACGTGACCCCGGTGGCCGAGATGCTGCTGGACAAAATACAGGCTATGGAGGGTCGTCCCGGCGTAATTACTGGTCTCCCTACGGGCTGGATTGAAGCAGACAAGATGCTTTCCGGCTTGCAGAAGCAGGACCTGATTATTCTGGCCGCTCGACCCTCCATGGGGAAGACAGCGGCAGCGATCATGCTCGCTGAGAACGCGACCTACCATGTTCCCGGTGCGGTGGTTGGAGTCTTCTCCCTCGAGATGTCGAAGGAGGCGCTGGTCATGCGACTGCTATGCGCACATGGGAATATAGATGCGCAGCGATTCCGCAATGGCTTCCTATCCCGTCCGGAGTGGGCGCAAGTGGCGAAGAGTCTTGGGGTACTCTCCGACTCGAAGATCTTCCTCGACGATACGGCGGCAATCCCCGTGTTAGAGCTTATGGCGAAGGCAAGGCGGCTTAAGGCTGAACAGAAGCGACTCGATCTCATCGTGGTTGACTTCCTACAGCTAATGACAGGTTCCCGGGAGCGCATGGAGTCGCGGCAGTATGAGGTAGGTGGAATTGCTCGAGGTCTTAAGGCAGTGGCCAAGGAGCTCGATGTACCTCTCGTTGCCCTCTCCCAACTCTCCCGGGCTCCTGAGTTGCGCGGGGACCATAGGCCCCAGCTTTCCGACCTGCGTGATTCCGGGGAACTGGAACAGGCAGCCGATGTGGTAGCCTTCATCCACCGACCCGAGGTCTACATGAACGATGAGCAGCGGCAGACTTCGGAGTGGCAGAACATCGCCGAGCTCATTATCGCCAAGCAGAGAAATGGTCCTACTGGTCCCATTCGGCTCCGGTGGACCCCTAGTAGTATGAGGTTCGACAATGAATATAGGGAGTAGTTTATGAAGAACAGTGTTACAATTGAGGGGCAAGATTCCCCTCTGCTCGCAAATATCCTCTACGATGTGTTGGTGGAAGGCGAGAAGGCGCAGGAGAAGCATGGGACCCCCTCCCCCAATCCTCTGCGCGGAATTACGATTCTAACCGAAGAGGTAGGGGAGGCTGCAGAAGCCGCTCTCAAGGCAACCAGCCTGAACGAGAAAGAGAAAGAGGACGAGCATGGCGTGGCCCAACCGATGGGCTACTGGTTGGTTCGCCTCCGAGCCGAACTCGTTCAGACCGCTTCGGTCTCTATTCGGCAAATTCAGAACATTGACAATGGAAGGATGCACAAATGTCTCAAGGATCAGGAAATAAGCGAATCATAATCGTACAAGGCGCACAGTTTGGCTCGGAGGCGAAGGGCGTTGTTACTGCCTTCTTGGCCGAGAAACGCGAAGTCGAATTCGCCATCCGGACTGGCACCGTTAATGCGGGGCATACGGTCTATTACAAAGGCAAACCCTATAAGATGCAACAGTTGCCGACCGCTTGGGTCGTGCCGAAGTGTCCCGATCTGGTAATTGGGCCCGGGGCCTACATCCACCCGTTCGTGCTCAATCAGGAGATTGGCTGGATTAACGACGCACTCGGCTTCGATATCCGACCTGCACTCCACATCGATGCCAATTGTGGGCTTCATCTCCCGTTCCACACCGACCGCTCCACCGAGAGTGGGAGACACCACTCCATGGGTGCGACTGGTAAGGGCTGCTCTGAGGCGGTCATCGACAAGATTCGAGGGCGCGGCAAATCTGGTGAGGGCCAACAATTCCGGCTATTTCGCGACTTCCTGCAGAATGCCGATCTGACAGAACTGCCGAATCTCAAGGGGCTCGTCCTGACCGACACCGCGACCCTGCTCAATGCTGCTTGGGATCGTGGAGCCCAATTGCTAATCGAAGCGACTCAGGGGACCCTTCTCGATTTACATTTAGGGCCTTATCCCTTCACGACCCACAAACAGACCCAATGCGGCAACTGGATGGCCGAAGCTGGTCTAAGCCCCTCCCTCCCAACGGAGGTGGTTCTCGTGGCCCGGACATATCCCATTCGAGTTGCTGGGAATTCCGGGCCGCTTGAGAATGAAATCTCGTGGGTAACTCTCGCACGCCAGATTAATGATCGGCTCCGGTTGGCTTCTCTACCACCCCGGGTGCGAGAGGAATCGCTCAAGATCTTTGAAGATGCCTGCCGGGATGCCGCGCTGGTGGAATACAAACCGCTATCCCACGTTGGGCGACCTGCCGACCCATTGATCTGGCAGATTGAAAGGTGGAGTCCACCCGTCCGGGAACAGTTCGCACGATACGTGTCGGAGCTCCACGCTACCGCCTTCCGTATGCTCCCGGATATCGTCATTCAGGACCTGACGCGGGTATTTGAATTCACGACGGTCACGAAGAAGCTGCGCCGAGTTGCCGAGATGGATATTCCTGCTCTGCGGTATTCGATTATGCTCAACCGCCCGAGATATCTGGTCCTGACCTTTATGAATTATCTCGAGCCAGCCTCGTGGGACTGCACTAGTTGGGAAGAGATGCCCGGGGACACCGCTCTTGATATCGAGGATTCGGTGCGAGCGCTCGAGAATGATCTGGGGGTCAGGATTCGGTACGTCACTACGGGTCCCGGAGTCGAGCACATTCTGGAGGTTGCTAGATGACTCCCGAGCAGGATGAACACCTACGAGACGTACTCGCCGCCTTTAGCAAGCGAGCCGAAGAGAAGTATCGAGCCGGGGCAGCGGAGCATGGTGGTAACGTGTGGGATAACGTTACACTAGACGAACTGGAAGACGAATTAATTGACGCTTACATCTACCTCCGGGCTTGGCGCAAGAAGCTTGCCCTAGTCAAGGCGAAGATGAAGAAGATTAACATCGATGAGGTGCTTAAGCGATGAGCAAGAACAACGGCTCCCGGCTGGGGCCACGCAACCGAAGCCACCGACCTATGAAGACTGATACTCGGATAGTCTATGGCGCAACCTGTACGTGGTGGGGTAAGATTCAGGACGCACACACTCCGAATAAGATTGCCCATTACCGAGATCTGGAGGCGCAGGTCGCTAATAGACAGCGACCTGAGTTGGATATCCCGCTCTGCCCCTCCTGCTACGGCAATCTGCTGCAGGTCCCGGATATCGACGCCTTTTGGAGGGCTGTGGGTTGGTTTGAGCGGGGAGAGCACGGAGTTGCGCGCAAGCACCCCGGGTACACTGACTTCATGCGGTGGATGGAGCGCCGATGCTTCCGGGATATTTACTTGGCGACTGTGGCCTACAAGTCGCAGACTGGTGTCGATATCGTACTCGACCCAGCAGACTTCGCCCTTCCTAAGAGACCTCAGTGCACCTGCGTTGAGGGTCGCATGGACCTGTGCGGTTTCTGCCTTGCCGAGCTTTCTAAACACAATGACCGAGCGGAACAACACGCAGAGATCTGCGAGTCGGAGGACTAATGACGCAATTTGCACGGAACCGAGGCAATGTCCTCGATGTAGAAGAGCGAGCCAGCAGCGCTCGTAAATGTCTCAAGATTATCGCGGATAGCAAGCCAGATCTCTCCCGCTGGGGCTCTGCCGACGCCAGCAAGTACGAACGGGAGCTTGGTTATGCAAACTCGATTAATTATGCGCCTTCCGAACCGACCCTCCAGTGGTTGCGGGATATGGTAAGCCGCTATGTCACAGGGTGAAGGTGTCAAGGGGACCATCTACCTCTTGCACTTCGACGTGCCGCTGTCCCACGCTAAGCACTATCTTGGGTGGACGGCGGCGATAGATTTCGAGGCGCGGATTCGCCGTCACCGTCAGGGGACTGGTGCCCGGATTCTCGCGGTCCTCAAACAGAGGGGGATCGGATTCCAAGTTGCGAGGACTTGGGAAGATAAAGATCGTCATCAGGAGCGACGCTGGAAGGCGAGAGGTAAGTCTTGGTTGTGTCCGCTCTGTATAGCTGAGAAGGAGAACAATGTCATTCAATAAAGTCATAGTCGTGGGGAACCTTGGTCGGGACCCTGAATTACGCTACACGCCACAGGGCACAGCCGTCTGCAATGTCTCCATGGCCACCAATGCCAGACGCAAAGACAAGAACGGGGAGATGCAGGATATTACCACGTGGTTCCGCGTCACTCTGTGGGGCAAGCAAGCTGAGAATTGCGCACAGTACCTCTCGAAGGGCGACGCATTGTACATTATGGGCGAGCTCCAAGTGGATGAATATGTGGACCGGGACGGCAAGGCTCGTTGGTCGCTCGAGGTTACAGCCAGTGATATGAAATTCATCGGTGGCCGTAACTCTGGCGGAGGCGGAGGCGAGCAGAGCCAAGGCAATGCGCCAAACAATAACCCGGGCCCGGATAATATGGCCGACGACGACATTCCTTTCTAGGAGAATTATGAGACAAGCTATCGCACCCGTAATCTATCTCGCCTGCCCTATCGATCGGGTGGAGGGCGCAAAAAAGCGAGAACTGACCGATATGCGCGATGACTGTCGTGTGAGCCTCGACAGTTTTGGATTTATCTTCTTTGACCCGACCGCTGCTTGGAACGTGCCGACTGCTGTTCGGCTAGCCAGTGGTCCTCTACCGACCGCCCTTGGATCGGTGGACTTTGCGGCTGTGGATTCTGCCGATGGATTGCTCGCCTTACTTCCGGATGGATATGCGACCTATGGCGTTCCCATGGAGGTCGAGCGAGCTTTGGGCAGAGGGATCCCTACTGTAATTGTGGGTGGTAATGCAGCCCACAGATCTCCATTGTTCGCTGAGCGATGCCCGGTTTACGGTCTAAATCAAATTGATCTGGCGGTCCGCCATTTGCGCTCGAAGCTGGAGCAAATATTTCAGACGAATATGGAGGCTCTGCCGAATCTCCGAACCCCGCCTGATGTTCCTGCTCTTAAGGTCATCGGCGAGGGGCAGACACCAACCCGGACTTACCCGGACGACTGCGGTATGGACCTGTATACTTATGTTAGCCCCCAACCTCCGCAGAATGTGGTGGTCTATCCGGGTAACTTCCTCGATATCGATTGTGGCGTCTCTATCGAGCTCCCCCCGGGTGTTTGGGGCTTGATTACGGGTCGGTCGAGCGCAATTCGGAAGAAGAATCTCCTCATTGTGAATGGTATAATTGACACGGGCTACCGTGGTCGATTATTTATGCCAGTTCTAAATGTGGGGAAAACCCCCCAACCCATTCAGCACGGGGAACGCATAGGCCAACTCATCCTAATGCAGAATGTGACTCTCGGATATGACATTCGCCGTGTTGACTTCCTCTCCCCCAGCGAGCGAGGCGAGAAGGGACGCGGGTCCTCAGGAGCATAATGGCCTACATTTGCGGCATTTACGACAAGGAGCATAAGGCTATTCGGGGTCTGGTCTTTGTCGTGCTGGTCACCGAAGAACTGGCGGAGGGTTACGTCCCGGGTTGCACCATTTCTGTGGGGGCCCGGGAGTACATCCTTACAGACCGAGTATTTATAGCAGCCGGGACGGTTGTTCAATATGAGATGATAATTAAGAAGGGGTGACGAATGTTCTCAGCGACGAAAGATAAATTAAGTGCCGCCTTCGGCCTAATCAAGGGCTGCGTGTCAGAGGCGGCTCCGCTCCCGGCATACCAGCACATCTTGCTCGAGGGAGGCGGAGGTGATCTGTGGTTGACTGGTTCAGATGGACAGGTGACGGTTGTGACCTGCGTGGAGACCTCGACTGGTCCCGATTTCAAGTGGTGCCTCCCGGGTCGGCAGTTCATGGATCTGGTGGGCATGTTTGGTGGGGAGTTCTCAGCCGAAGAGGCAAACGGGCGAATTCTGGTGGAGCATGGTCGAAGCTAGCACCGATTGCCCTTCCTTCCCGGCATCGATTTCCCTGAGGTGCCAGAGATACGAGGGGAGTCGCTCTCACTCCCGGGCAATCTTCTGCGTCGCATGATGGATGCAACGGGAATCGCCATCGACTCGCGGCCAGATGGCAAGTATCCTGCCATGCGAGGGGTGAACATCTCGATAAGCGATGGCTCCATGCACGTTGTTGGTGCCGATGGCTTCCGGATGGCCGTGGCTTCACATCCTATGCCCGGGGTGTTTGATATCATCATTCCGGCAAAAGCCATTCCTATCTTTAGTCGGTTCGCGGAGGGTCCGGCGAAGGTGGAGATTATTCCCCAAGAGAATCACGTTAGTTTGCGTGGCGAGCGCGGAAACGTTATCGCAAGTCGGGTGACGGGCCAGTTCCCAGCTTGGCAGTTGGCTATACCTAAGGACCCGCCCTACCGAGCCGAGATCTCTGTACCTGATCTGGTGCTGGCGATACGTCGAGTGGGATTGGCTTCCAATAACCGAGATACAGCTACCTCCCCGGCTTTCTCGCTCAAATTGACCTTTCTCTCTCAGGAGTCGCTGCGCATTGAGGCCAAGAGCCCGGAGAAGGGTGAGGCAGTCGAGGTAATTGATATTGACTGCCCTCAGTTGCAAGAAGAGATGGCCATTGGGGTGGCGGGGAAGCAGGTGCTAGACTTCCTGTCCGTGCTCGAGACGGGTCATATCTTGTTGGACTTCAAGGACCCGCTGACAGGTCTGACCTTCCGACCCAAAGAGGAATTCGGCTTCGAGTACAAGTACGTCACAATGCCTGTAGCACTGAAATGGTGAAATATGCAACCCTTGACCCTTGTTGGTAGCATCTGTATTGTTCTCGGTATCTACTTCCTCGGTCGTAAGAAGCGTTATGGCTGGCTGTTCCAAGCCTCCGGTAGCCTTCTCTCGATTATTCACTTCTGGTTCTTCGCATTCGATATTAGCGTGGTCGTCCTGAACACCATGCTCGGGTCTCTGGCTGTATGGAATTACTATAGGTGGCGTAAAGATGGCTGATGACGAAGTGCAACTAGGACTCCCGGGGTGGCCTGTGCCTGACCCTAACGTTGAGCCGGAATTCGACGAGTGGGACCAACAAATAGACGAGACCGAAGACGAGTGGAACGAACGGCTCGAGCGGGCTCGTATCCAAGCTGAACAAGAAGGTCCTCGCATGGAATGGGCCGATTCCAAATCGACACCACTCGAAGATATCCAAACCATGCTTGACACTTTCCCGAAGACCGAGGATGCGGCAGATCCTGCTCGGTGGAAGTGTGCCTGTGGTTGGTCAGGCGAAGTCGTTCAGATGAATATCAATGCCGCTGGTGGCCGCGTCTGCCCGGAATGTGGTGCCTCGGGTGGATTGATCTTGGGTTCGGACCCGTATGATCCTCTGCCGGGAGAGACCGACAGCCAGTATGACCAGCGGGTCGACCAGCAGCGAGATGAAGAAGTCCGGGTGACCGCTTGTCCTCCACCTACTGCCCCGCTGACCATCGAGGCCCTCGAAGCTATGGCCGCTGCTGCCCTTGCTGATATAAATGCCAAGAAAAGGCAGAAACAGCAGGAGAAGATGGTGGTGCACCGGGAGACGGTTGAGCCGACCGACTACGTGCAGGAGTCCTTCGTTCCGACTCAATGTACCAAGGAGGGAGGCGACGGCTCACAGTGCATGATGTGTAACGGGTCGGCCTGTCGTTTCTGTGGTGCTGGGTGCTGGGCCCCTGAGAAGCCGATGTGCGAGCACGACCAGCTACAGCGCCATGATTGGGACCCTGCTATTAGGGACTTCCGGCGTAAACAGGCAGAAGATGACTATAAGAAGCTGGAAATGACCGAAGCGCGGCGACAGGAGATGCTGGCGAAGATATTCGACGGCGAGCCGAGTCGACCCTACGTGGTCTACTGCCTGAATTGCAAGAAAGAGATTAGGACGGGTGAGGTGGTCACCGTCACCGGGAATGGGTCCCGACATATGAAAGCATGTTCACCAGACCAACCCCAACAGTAAAACAGTCGATGGCAGTCGTTATGGAGCGGCTCTCTCGGGCCCGGGCAGTACAACGCAAGAACAGTTACCCGTATGCGAGGTGGAACTGTATGCTTTGCCGGGGAGAGATAAAACGGCGGCAGATGTACCGTGCCCTGCCATTTGGCCGTACTCAGGTCGGTCGGTGTCACGACGAGTGTTACAGGTCGAAATCTCAGGAAGGAGTTGAATATGACACAGAAAAGAAACAATTCAGCATTTAAGGATGGGCAGAAGGTGCGAGCCAAACACGAGCAGACCTACTCCGCTTCCGGGGGCAAGCAGCGACGCACCTATAAGATGGCTCCCGAACAGGTGATCGAGATTATCAAGAAACATGTCATGGTCACGATGGGCGAATGGATGTATGAGAATTGTGACGTTCGGGGTGACCGTGGTTTCTTCTATATCCGGCTGCCTTACCGCCGTCCAATTAATCATGTGGAGGACGATGCATGGCGAGCCATGTTCCGCGAGGGCATTAGGCTGCGACGCTATTCAATAGGTCTGGCCCTCCGTGCAATGCATGGGGAACACCTGACTGAATAGTACCCGCTTGACGTTCACATGTGATCCGTGCTATTTTTGAGAGATGGTCTCAGGGGTCCTGACAGGTTTCGCGGAGATGGTCGTCCCGGGCCTTTCCTTGCCCTCCGACGAGCCTTTGACCGTCCCGGCTACCTCTATGGGGGCTTTCGTCCAGAAGGCCCTCCTAAGCCAAGAGAGCCCGCTCTGGAACGTAGACCACGACCACCTCGGGGGTGCGGAGATAGGCTACCTCTTCACCAATGCCGTATCCATGCGAAGAGGTCAGCAAATACTCGGACAGGCTGAATTGATTGGGTCCCCGGGTGGGAACTGGTCGAAAGCACGGTCGCGGCAGCAACTCAGGGAGTGGTTCCCGGGCCAGGACCTAGACTTTATCATAACGCTATATGCCCCCTATGTTGTCGGTGCCTCTCCCGCTGACCAGATGGCCCTACTCGAGCACGAGCACTACCACTGTGGACAGAAGCATGACGATTATGGGGTACCGATGTTCAGCAAGATAGACGGTCGGCCTATCTACACTATGCGGGGACATGATGTGGAGGAGTTTGTTGCGGTCTCCCGCCGCTATGGTGCAGGAGCGGGGAAGACCCTTGAACTGGCGGAGGCTATCCGGTTAGGCCCGGAGTTCGACGAGGCCACCATTGGCCGCGTTTGCGGTAGCTGTCTTCGCTAGCTGGTCGAGGTAGCCCTGCGCCAGCGTCCGCATGTGCCCGGTATCTGGCTCGAGGTCGTCGATTAGTTCCTCTTCCGGGCTCATAATCCCTTCGATCTGCATCTTCTTCAAGTTCAGAATATCTGCCAGCATCGGGTCCGACCCACTCTCCGCCGTTGCGAAGTAGGCTCGAACTATGTCGGGTTGGCCGTCGCGGTAGCGCTGGACACGCCGACAGCAACCACCCCGCCCGTGCCGATCGAGATGTCGGTCTTGGCGACCGCACCCAGGATCTCGGCCGTGACTTGCAGCCCGTTCGTCTTGGTGATGCGCACGGAGTCGCCGACGAAGGC
>Ga0190274_10002212_pt1 | contig 11413 bp, 7 predicted proteins | sample Popmic531T_FD_133002 | JGI IMG/M metagenome (GOLD analysis project Ga0190274, IMG submission 133002) | Populus adjacent soil microbial communities from riparian zone of Yellowstone River, Montana, USA - 531 T | ecosystem: Environmental > Terrestrial > Soil > Riparian zone | place: USA: Montana...
GTATCTCGTGCGGCCACATAATGCAGATTTGAGGAAGTAATAGAGAAGCACGAATTATTGAACCCGCTCAGCTCTGTATTCCATGTTACACCTCCATCACTGGTGTGATGAAAATTAGTGTTTGTTCCATCCCAAAATGAAACCCAAATATTCAGAGAATCCAGCATTTGAATATCACCCGCAAAAGTTCCAGACGCAGGAACTACAGCATGTGTCCAGCTAGATCCTCCATCATGTGAAGTGAATACATTTCCATAAATCTGAACAGCGGTGATGTTGTTCTTATTCCAGGCATCAATTTTCATAATTGGATAATTGTCAAATGTGGTTGTCAACATTTGTGTCCAGTTATATCCACCATCTGTAGTTTTTGCAATCGCACAATAATGATTGATATCACGCCCTGCAATCCATCCGTTCAACGTATCAATAAAGCAAAGTTCACCTCCCATAACCGGATGATTGATGACAGAAATTTCAGTCCAATTCATTCCGCCATCATTTGTTTTAAAAATAAAACCATAGGCATCGCACATCCAACCGTGCATTGAATCAGGAAATGAAATATTAGATGAATACTGTCCATTATTTGCTGAAGAGTAGGATTTAGTCCAATCATCTCCATTGTTGGATGATTTATAAATTGACCCGAACCACCCATAAGCATACCCTTTTCCATCAGGAGATATTGTTGCGTATAGAATAGTAGGAACTTCTCTAGAGTTCAAAGGCGGTGGAGTTACATTTATATAAGAGTTTCCACCATCATGTGTGCAATATATTTGAAGATAAGCCTGCCTTCCAAAGAAGAAACCATTAACTGAATCAATAAAGTGCACATTCTCAAAGTGGACATAGATCGTACCCGGAAGTTTTATCCAGGTTTGTCCGCCATCATATGTTCTTAAAATATTCGACAACTCATTCATAAATATAGTACTGTCACCAACAGCCCATCCATTTAAAGAATCGATAAAGTGGACATCTCTAATCCTGATGTTAGGATTGATGATGTTACTATTCCAGGTAATCCCGCCATCGGTCGTCTTAAAGATTCGGATGGAATCGCATGCAATCCAGCCCGTGTTGTTATCAAGAAAAAACATTTCGGGATAACTGATTCCTGATGCTACATGATATTTATTCCAGAAATTACCGCCATCGTTTGTAACCAATATGCTATCGAAGTTTAGTGCGATGCGTCCGTGAAGGTTGTCAATGAATTGCATTTTCACATCGTTGCAAACGGTTCCTGATAATTGAGATTGCCAGGTATTGCCGCCATCACTTGTATGTTCAATAATTCCGCCTGTTCCGTAAATCCATCCGTTATTGACATCAGTAAAAGATATATTATTCCAATCGATATCAGTGCCCGTATATGGCGAAGCAACTTGAGTCCATATTGTGCCTCCATCAACTGTTTTCCAGATTTCATTTCCTGAACAGGCAAACCATCCTGTAAGACTATCTATGAAAGAGGCATCATTAATGTTCTCATCTGTCGGACGCGGTTGAATTCGCTCCCATCCCGATTGTGAAAACACTTGCAATGCATTTGCAAAGCAAATTATAAATGAAATGAAATAATTTCTAGAAAAGAAAATTTGCAATTTGCTTCATTTAGGTTTAACCAATAAAAAATAATTTCAAAGTTAAAAAATATCTGATATGTTAGATCGTAGCGAGGACACCAAGACTCGTTTTTCAGTTTGAAGTGATTTGATTAGACATCATAAAAAAAGGGCTGTGAATCAAAATGATCACAGCCCTTTTCTTATTTTTTGGGAATTATTGCTTGGATCCCGTCTTTTTGTTTTTCGGGTCAAGTTCAAACTCCAGCGACTTTTTCCATTCCTTCAATTCCTGGTTTTCGGGATCGAGCTCGAGCGCTTTGTTTACATAATCCAGTGCCGTCTTTAAATTTTTAGCTACCTGCACGTAATATGAGGCCATGTACTTGTAAGATTCAATGAGGCCGCTTTTGTATTTGGTAGCACCGGCAGTATCGGCCGTGGCAACCTCGATGTATTTTTCATAGTGAGGCTTTGCAAGGCCCAGTGTCATCGTTGAATCAAGAAAAGAATTTGCTTTTGCACGCCATAAAAATCCGCTTGCATATTTCGGAGACAACTCATTCACTTTCGCAAAAGCTGAATCTGCGCTTATGTAATTGGTGCTGAAGAAATAAGAACGGCCCAGGTTGAAGTAATCGGTAACTGTTGCGCCTTTACAGCTTTGAATTTTCTCAAGCATCACGGCAGCAGCTTCGGCATACTTCTTCATTTTATCGTAGCTCTTATAAATTTCTGTGAGGAGATCGCAGCGGTTGCTATCCATCAGGTATGCTTTGCGCAGCATATCAACTCCAAGCGAATCCTTGTTGTTCAGGATATAGATCTTACCCCCATATTCATAGTCTTCTTCAATGAGGTTTGCCTCAGGAACTTTTTCAAAAAGCTTTTGTATGGCAGTCATCGCCTTTGCTGAATCTTTTATTTCATAAAGCGAATAGGCTGTAACGCGCAGCAACCTTGGGTTATTGGCATCGCAGGTATTTCTCAGCTGGTTGATCTCCTGGATGGCGCCTGCATAATCCTTGCTCAGGTAGAGGAATGAAGCAAAGCGGAAGCGCGCATCACAATTATTTTTAGAAAGCTCAAGATATTTCTTGTATTCAGCTTTTGCATCTTCAAGTTTTCCAAGACGGTAATAGCATTCGCCAAGTTCACGGTGCGCCGGTGCAAATGCATCGTCGATCTTTATTGCATTTTTAAATTCTTCCGCAGCTCCTTCAAAATTTGTAGAGCGTTTGTATAGCCGGCCTTTATTTACGATTGCTTTCACGCTTTTCGGATCCAAATCCAATGCCTTGTTGTAATAATCTGCAGCCAGCGTTCCATTGTTTAACTCAGAGTAAACATCCCCGTAAAGAATTTTGATCTCAGGATTTTTAGGCTGAAGGGCAGAAGCTTTGTCGAGAAATCCTTTTGCTTTATCAAGGTCTTTATTTTTAAAATGGATCAATGCATCTGCTGCTTCAATCAGTACTTGTGCATTTTTCGGACCTGCTTTGGTAACCGTTTCATCGATCAGGATTTGTGCTGATTTAACATTGGCAATGGCAGTTTGGTAAAGGGCTTCTGCTTCAGCTGCTTTTGCTTTCATTTCATTTAAGTGCACTTCATCCTCTGTGGTCTTTTGGGTTAACTTATCGTAATTCGCTTTAACCTTCAGGTAGTCATCATTGGAAATGCTGCTGTTGCGTTTCATCTCGGCAATGCTGTACATATCCAAAAGATGTTTCGCCTGGCCGATTTGAGGAAGAAAATTTGCCGGGTCAGCTTTTGCTCCCTGGTCAAACATCATCATTGCTGAATCCTCATTGTCACTTAAAAGATAATTTTCGCCGAAATAATAATAGTTGGTTGCATTGGCTGGCTCCTTTGCAATAAGCTGGCGGAAAACAGCAGTGGCTGCATCATATTGCTCATTGTCTGTAAGCCGGATCGCATCGTTGAGCGTCTGTGCATTGAGATTCATGCACGCCAATGATGCAGCCAGGAATAAATATTTATACATTTTTATTTTACTTATCATAGTCTGTGTTCAGTCTCCAAAGTTAGGATTTCAGTTTGCTTGAATCAACCGCACCGGCATGGTGGCAGGTAACATGCCCATCAGCCTGATGATTCTTTGTCCCTGGTCCCCGGCAACGAATGCCGCAAAGCCAGTGCCAAGTCCATTTCGACCTTCCCGGCTTATCATGTAAACGTCGCGAATAAGAGGATATTGCTGTAATGCGATGTATGCCTGGTAAGGCTTGAAAAATTCAGCGGAAAATTGCGAAGTATCAGGAGGAGAAAGTTCCACAACCCTGATTTTACTGAGAAATTGGTCTGTCATGGGATCGTCACGATCACTGATCCAGTTGACGCTGATCACCCCAATGGCGTTTTTGTTCTTGCTCACATACTCGGCAACGTCCGCATTAGAGTTTGTCGCAAACCAGTTTTTAGGTATGGATGTCTTATCGAGATTAAACTTTTCCTGGAGATACCGCGCATTTGCAGAACCGCTTTTGTCAAATACGATTACAAGACTGTCGAGTGCAGAAGCAGGATTTAATTGTTTCCAGGATTTATAGTTTCCGCTGACAATATCTTTCAGCTGTTCGTACTTAATAAGCGAGTCTGAGTTTTCATTATTGATTACAAGAGCGACTGCATCAATGGCAACTTTTGTAACCCTGGGAATGATTTTCCTGCCACGAAAATATTCTTCCTCCGAAGGGTTCATTTTGCGGGAAGTAATGATAACCCGGATTGAATCGTTGCTGATCAGTTCTTTAAATGCTTCTCCTTCGGGAAGGTATTTAACATGCACTTTTGCATATTGGTAAATGCTGTGAAAGGTATCCAACTCCACTGAAATTAGCGGTTGGTAGGACTCGTCACAAACGATAGTTATTTCACCCGAAGTTGGATTATCAGTAAAGGTTGGTTTATCAGGCCCTGATTTACATCCAGAAAAAAAAGGGAATAAACCGATCGTAAAAAACAAAAACCTGTTAACGCCCAGCATTTGTTTGATCTGAATCCGGACGGGCAGAATAGGTTTTGTAAATTTTATATCCGCGGTATGAGGCATACAATAAAAGAACTCCACCCATCATTTTTGAATTGAGTGCAGGCAATGATTCGAAGTGCAATATAAAAAGCAAAAGTACACCGATCACAGTGTACAGAATAATCATGATAATGTTAAACCAAAGGTGGAATCTTCCTGCGAAGTTTTTCTGATCTGTCATTCCCTGAATTACTTCAGCGTAAAGTTTACCGGGAGGTTGAACTGCACTTGTACAGCGCGTCCATTCTGCTTGCCTGCTTTCCAGTCGGGCATTGTCTTCACAACACGCAGCGCCTCTTCATCGCATCCTCCGCCGATACCGCGGAGAACTTTTGCATCCTTGATCTTTCCGTCCTTATCCACCACGAAGCTAACATATACGCGGCCGGTGATATTGTTTTCGCGGGCCACCGCAGGATACTTGATGTTATTTGCTATGTACTGAAGCATTTTTTCTTCTCCGCCAGGGAATGAAGGCATTTCTTCCACGATCGTAAACACTTTTCCTTCATCGGGATCCACTACTGGGTTTTCAGGTGGTAGATCTTCCGTTGTATTTCCTTCCTGTGTGACGGTGCTGATCTGCACATCCTTCATCTCCTCCTGTGTTGGAGGCGGTTCTTCCTGCACTTCTTCGTCTTTCACTACTACCGGGGGTGTGAATTTAATTGTCTTTACAACTGGAGGCGGTGGAATTACCGGCGGCGGCGGTGGCGTAGCCTTGTCAATGGAAGGCGGTTCAGCCAGCGATATTTCTTCGCTGATTACATTCTTACCCGTAAGATCCAAATTTGAAATCAAATTAATGATCACCGGAATTGCAACTGCCAGTACAATGGCACCCATTGTAAATAGGAATGCGCGGATGACCTGCCTCTCATAATCCTTGCGTAACTGGTATGCTCCGTATTCCTTATTGCGGTTTTCGAACACGAGCTCTGCCCTGTCCTGGTTTACTGCATTATCCCAACCTATAATTTTCATATTTATGAAATCCTTTCCTGGTTAAATTGAGCACAAAACTTTGTGCCCTCCATTGTTATTGGGTGATTTTGAGCAATTCTTTTTCTGATTCTGTAATATCTACGATCGCATACCGGCCTACAGCACAAACATTCATCTCATCCAGGATATCCACTACATTCTTATACTTTGCGGTGGAATCGGGTTTGATCAGCACTACCAGTCCGTCCTTGACGCCTTTGTATCCTGCTATATGTCTCTTCCCTTCAATTTCCGGTAATTGTCCGCGGGCAATTGAATCTTTGGTAAGCTGAACCTTTGTAAAAATATTCTGATTTCGTTCCAGTATAACTTTGTGAATGCTTCTCGCGCTATTCAGGGAAAAATCAGCAACATTGGTTACCGGTGGTTTTTCCGGATCATCACCCAAACCTGCATACCAGACGATTTTATTATTTGCCGTAAGCAATACCGTTAGTGCCTGTGATTCTTTAATCTTCTGTTGTTCATCTTCCTTGACCTTTTTGTCAGGCATATTTATTTCCATCGTCTTCGGCTTGCTGAAAGTAGTCGTCAGCATGAAAAATGTAAGCAGCAGAAACGCAAGATCTACCATCGGCGTCATGTCAATATGGGTCGAGGATTTTTTGGCCCTGATCTTTTTATGCTTCTTATCGCTTCCTCCGGAATCCTGTTGTTGAACCTCTGACATCGTTATTAATTTTTCGGAGCCTCCTCCAGGTTTGTAATCAGGTTGAACTTATTTACATGCTGTTCCTGCAAAGTCTGGATCACTTGTTTTACGATAGGATAATTGGCTTGTCCGTCGCCTTTGATAGCAATCCTGAATTTGGGATTGGCATGACGGCCGTAATTAATCCAATCTGCCAACTCATTTTTCAGTGAGTCAGCCGGAATTCCCTTGGTCTGTTTATTAATAGACGCGCGTTCACCTTCCTTGGCATTCAGAAGTTGTTTCATGTTGGCCATTGGTACGCCAAATGAAGACAGAACAGAAAAACGTTTTAATTCATCGGGAGTAAATGTCACCTGGTATCTCTCGCCCATCTTCTGAAGTATCGTTGAGCGTGTTGTTTTTCCATCCACATCAAAGAATACACGGCCTTCCTGGTCAATTGTTATCAACATGATATCTCTTTCAGGCAATTTAATTTCTGAAATGGAAGAAGGAGTATCAACAATGACAGGCTCTTCGGGGCGAAATTTTGTTGTGAGCATGAAAAAAGTAACCAGCAGGAAAGCCAAATCCACCATTGGAGTCATGTCCAGGGTCGGACTTTTCTTCGGCATATTAATTTTTGGCATCCTTTGAAAAATTTAGTGCATTGAGTGTGTCAGATTAATATTCCATACAACCTGATCATCAATTTTAAATATTTGTCTGAATTATTTTTGCTCTTTATACCTTGAAGCAAACGACTGAACGATGCTATAACCTGCTTCATCGATTCCGTAAGTAATGTTGTCGATGCGGCTTGTAAAAAAGTTATACATGATGATGGCCACTGCAGAAGTGCCGATACCTAAAGCTGTATTGTTCAAAGCTTCTGAAATACCGGTAGAAAGTGCAACAGCATCAGGAGCACCGGCAGTAGCCAATGCAGCAAATGCACGTATCATCCCGATTACTGTTCCAAGCAGTCCAAGCAGCGTTGCGATGGAAGCGATGGTAGAAATAATCACAAGATTTTTAGAAAGCATGGGGAGTTCAAGAGTGGTTGCTTCTTCCAGTTCCTTTTGAATGGCAAGCAGTTTCCGCTCCTTATCAAGATCTTTGTCGGCCAGCATGTGCTCATACATATCAAGTCCTGCAACAACCACATTTGCAATGGATCCTTTCTGCTTAGCACATGCAGCTTTTGCTCCATTTATATCATTATTTGAAACAAGTGAACGAACTGTTCTTACAAAATTTTCCACGCTGCCACTTCCCTTGCTCCTGTTAATGGTGATAAACCGCTCAATCGAAAAAGTAAGCACAGTGATGAAGCAACCCATGAGGATCGGAACGATAATACCACCTTTATACATGGTAGCTAGAATATCGCCTGGTAGCGGATTCAGCTCGTTGTTATTGTCTTGAAAGCGTGAAGGATCACCCATCACAAATTTCCAGATGAGGAAACCGATAAGGATGGCAATGGGAATAACCATTGCTGCGAAAAGTGATTTGGCGCTGCCGCCTGATTGTTGCTTACCCATGTGGTTCGAAATTAAAGTTAGATTGTTTTAAATAATTTAATGTTGAGACTGGAGCTTGGTTTTTTTTGGGGCGACAATAATAGGAAATTCCCTCCAGATGCAAAACCGTGATCTTACTTTTGATAGGGATATGACAATCCCAAAATCCGGATATAAGTCCTTGATAAAAAGTTTGATCCAAAACCCGTTTTTGTGCCTTGTCCTCATAAAATACAAACTTGCTATTCCCTTTTCTTTCCTTTTACAAACCGCGATTGTTTAACATTTCCGTTGCGATCAGCTGGGTTTTTAACTTTCAGGTTGTAAACTCCTTCAGCCAGCATATTGATGTTCATATGTATTGTATTCATTCCTGCACTTACTTTTGCTATCCACTTTTTGCCAGTCTGACCAATCGCATCCTCAATGGTCAACTCAGCATCACCGTCATAAGAGTTGTAGAACACAATATTTAATTCTTCCTGCGCAGGATTTGGATACAAAGAAATATCGTCTGCTCCTTCATCAATACGGATGGCAACGATATCGCTATATGTAAATGCACCATTGTAGTCAACTTGTTTCAGCCTGTAATAGTTGATGCCTGTATATGGACGTGCATCATAAAATTCATAATCAAGGACAGCATTTGAATTGCCCGCTCCTTTCATATTCCCCAATGGTTCAAATGAAAACCCGTCCTTGCTTCTCTCCGTTATGAAATAATCATTGTTGATTTCTGTGACTGTCGTCCAGTTTAACATAACACCAGGGCTTTTATGGAGAGCCTTAAACGAAAGGAGCTCAATAGGCAAAGGATTACCGAACTGAACAGTCGCAAAATCAGAAAATCCGCTCATGGAAGTTCTGATGGTTGTTGTTGCTGTACTGGCGCCGCTGCAAACTCCATTCAGGCTCCATGTACCGGTGCTTGAAGGAGTACGCTTCATAACAGACCATGCAAGCCCGGCATTGTTTGTATAGCTCCTGTTGTATAAAGTGGCGGTGTATGTCCCGGTCGCTGCACCTGTGCTTGCATTCAGGGTCCAATAACCATGGTTGAAGGCAGGAAAGAGCGAATAGTTATTGGTCGGACATTCATTTGATACCGGGCCGTTTGGAACCCCAACCCAGCTATTGAAATAAGACAAAATATTATAACCAGCTCCCGGGGCAGTTGTGTAATTAATATTCGCACGCTCATATCCCATAGCGGCATTGCCTACGGGAAAATCATACGAAGCTGCCAACGTACCAATTGCCCTGCGCAGGCGACCTTCAACATAACTGGAAATATTACCGGGAGTCACGCTGCCAGATGCGCTGTTTAGATCGTTCACTTCCAGCACAGCTCCTGTGATGATCTTACCGAGTGAAAGTGTAAGTGTCCCACTCCCTCCAATGTTCATGGTACTGTTTACTCCGCTCAAACTTACACCGGGACCTGTATGATTCATCAATACATTGTTTAACGTAATCGATCCGCTTGTATTTGAAAAAGTTTGCGCAGCTGATCCGTTGAATTCAAGTGTACCTGTTCCTACATTGCCGAAAGTGCTATTGGCATTGTTGTTTGAAAAATTACCGGCGAGCTTTATATATTTTCCATTGGTGTTGAATAAGCTTGTGGCATTCGAAGTCGTAAAACTTCCGGCGATGTCAATGTCCTGGTTCAATACTACACTTCCACCTGCTTTGTTGATCACCAGGTTCGGAAAACGGTTTATGCCGGTTAAACTTCCGTTGATGGTTTGAACGGCTGAAGGATTCACAAATTGTATCGTGGCTGTAGCCGCAGCATTCAGGGTGCCGTTGTTTGTGTAGTCGCCGCAAATGGAAACTGTTACGCCTGCATTTATGGTAAGTGTTGCGCCCGAACTGATGACAAGATTTTTGACCGTTTGATTTGTTGCTATTACCGGCTGGTTCACAGTCGAAGGGACAACGATGGCGTCGATGCTACAGGTAGGAGTTGCGCAGCCGCCCCAGTTTGGTGCCTGTGTCCAGTCAGTGCTGATTCCTCCGCTCCATGTAACACTTCCTGAAGAAGGCGTGTAATTGATCGGGGATGACCCAAAGTTCATTGTGAATCCAGATGTACTATTGGAAAAATTACTCACGACAAGGAGGTATACATCCCCGGCATTTACTGCTACCGATGCATCATATGCCCCGCCAAAGCCAGGATATGCAGCAGGTGACGTGCCCGCTGTGGTATAGATTCCTGTCACTCCCAGGAAACTGTAATTACAACGCAGCGGTGGTGCACCTGTAGCAATTGCAGCACAATTGGTAGCACCTGCTCCACCGGTTTTCCACAATGCGAAATCGTAGTCTGTACTTGCCGTGCTTGGCGCTCCCGGCCAATCATTCGGAATAATATCAAATGTAAGTGTTCCGTTGGAAGCGATGTTGATCTGGTAAAATGCAGAACCTCGTTCACCGCTGAGAAGACAATTGCCTCCGCCGCCGGGGAAGTCACAAACATTTCCAAATGCCTGCCATCCCGGATCACCGACGGCGATGGTAGCATTGCAAACAGGATTGGGAGTTGCGCATTCCTGTCCATATGCCGGCGGTAATACTTGTGTTGCAGGATCGATTACAAGAATTCCAAACGATCCGGTAAAGCTGCTATATCCATCTACAACTATATAATAGCTGGTTCCTGCGACAAGGCCGGAAAGAATCAATTCCGAATTGTAATTGATCGTGCTTCCGCATAAAGCTCCATTGTCGTTGCAATTGACAAGCGCCATTCCTGCTCCGCAGGTTCCTGTATATACGGCGATTTGCGAATTTGTGAGTGAACCAGGAGACGTTCTGATTCTAAGCTGCCCGGATGCAGGGGCCACAACCCTGTACCAAACTGAATTGATTGAATTTGGAGTAAGCCAGCAGGTTGGAGCAGCAGGTTCACCGGCCGCACCGCTGCAATTATTGTTTCCCTGGGCATATACACCAAGCGCAAGTGTTGTTGCATTGCAGGGAAGATCATTTGCCGGACCGGCGCCATAAGATGTAATGCTGATATTATAAACTGCACTCGTTGGTGCCGCCCATGTGTCTACAATAATATAATATGTACCTGCTGCAGGAAGTACTGCACTGCCGGTAAGCGTTCCTGAAGTTGCGCCGCCATTATTTGCAATACAAAGAGTTCCTCCTGCACCTGGGCAACCCTGGTAAACCTGGTAGCCAATGGAATTGGTACTTGTTCCTGACAAAGTGATTCCAATACATTCTGCTCCGCTGGCGATGTAACGGTAAACTTTATCTTCTCCAGATTCATAAAATGAACCGCAAGAACCAACGCTTGCATTTGTGTAATCATTGCCAAAGCAAGCAGTCGTTTCACTCGTCCGGGAAAAAGGAAGTGCAGGGATGACAAAAGGATTGCCACAGGTCACGCCTGCGCTTGTCCCTGCAGGTGCAGTGATGTTAATGTTGTAAGAAGGTATGCAATATGGAGCGACAAACTGGTCAACCACGAGATAATAAGTTTGACCTGCAGTTAAATTTGCGCACATACTCTGATTGCCGTCACTGCTTTGAGAATACCCGATGCAGGTTCCGGGAACACCGCTGCAACTGCTTACCATCGGGCAACCCTGGAATA
>Ga0190274_10002213_pt1 | contig 11411 bp, 11 predicted proteins | sample Popmic531T_FD_133002 | JGI IMG/M metagenome (GOLD analysis project Ga0190274, IMG submission 133002) | Populus adjacent soil microbial communities from riparian zone of Yellowstone River, Montana, USA - 531 T | ecosystem: Environmental > Terrestrial > Soil > Riparian zone | place: USA: Montana...
CGGCTTCACTCCCGCCACCATCATCATGGATGCGCCGATCATGGCGGACGATCGCAACAGCGAGCAGGCCTGGCGTCCGGAGAATTCCGGCGGCGGCTTCAGTGGTCCGATGCGAATGCGCGAAGCGCTGGTCCGCTCGCGCAATCTGGTCTCCATCCGCCTGCTGCGTGGGGTGGGTACCGACAACACCATCCGCTATGCGGCGCGCTTCGGCTTTGACGCTGACAGCCTTGCCCGCAACGAAACGCTGGCGCTGGGCGAGCTGTCGGCCACGCCGCTGCAGGTCGCGACCGGATATGCGGCGTTTGCCAACGGTGGCTTCCGCGTCACGCCCTACTTCATCGATCGGATCGAGAACAATGCTGGCGAGGTGCTCGTGCAGGCGGCGCCGCGCATCGTGTGTGAAAGTTGCGAGCCAACCATACCCGACAACGCGCTGTTGCCCAGCGACGATGTCGCGCCAGCGGCCACGCAACCCGCGCCACAACAGGTAGCGACCATGGCGCACTCCTGCCTCCGTCCTGGTCCGGGCACTGATTCCGCGAAACCCGAGCTGCGAGCGGAACGCATCATCTCTGCAGCCAACGCCTGGCTGATGGATGACATGCTGGGCGATGTGATCAAGCGCGGCACCGGGCGACGCGCGCTGGTGCTGGGGCGTTCCGACCTTTCGGGCAAGACCGGCACGACCAACGAGTCGCGCGATACCTGGTTCAATGGCTTCAACCGCGAGCTGGTCGCCACAGTGTGGGTGGGCTTCGACCAGGCGCGCCCGCTGGGCGAAGGCGAGGAAGGCAGCCGTACGGCAGTGCCCATCTGGGTGCACTACATGCGCGAAGCACTGCGGGCGGTGCCGGACGTGCCGCGCCCGCGGCCGGCCGGCCTGACGACGGCGCGTGTATCGGCAACGAACGGGCTGCTGACCAGCGAAGCCGACCCGGATGGCATCGACGAAACCTTCCTGTCGGAACATCTGCCCGCGGCGGGCAACACCAGCTACCAAACGAGTGGGCCGGGCAACGTCACTGAGTCGCTGTTCTGACCATGCCGCGCCGCAATTCCCCTCGTAGCGGCAATCTGCGCAAGGCGCTGGCGCAGGAAGCCGCCCGTATCATGGAACAACAGGGCATTCGTGACTTCCTGACGGCCAAACGCAAGGCTGCCGAGAGACTGTCCGTCAACGACGAGGGGGCGCTGCCGCGCAACAGCGAGATCGAACTGGCGCTCGCCGAGTACCAACGGCTGTTCGCCGCCGATGCGCACGGCGCTTCACTGCTTGCGCAGCGCCAGGTGGCGCTGCGCGCCATGCAGCACCTGGCGGAATTTGAACCCCGGCTGGTCGGTCCGGTGCTCAGTGGCACGGCAACCGGGCATGCGGATGTGCAGCTGCACCTGTTTGCGGATCGACCGGAAAGCATCATCCTGCAGCTGCTGGATCAGGGCATCGAACACGAGGTCACCGAACGGCGGCTGCGCATGGGTGTCGATCAGGTCAAGGCATATCCGGGGCTGCGTTTCGAGCTCGACCAGCAGATGGTCGACGCCACGGTGTTTCCGCTGGATGGCATCCGTCAGGCGCCGATCAGCCCGGTGGACGGACGGCCGATGCGCCGCGCCGATACCACCGAGCTCGAGATCCTGCTCGCCGATGCCCGGTCGCCGGACGCGCCAGGCGTCAGCGACTAGCGGCGCTGCGACAGCTCGGCGTAATCGCGCCGCTTCGGGCCGGTGTACAGCTGACGCGGCCGGCCAATGCGCATGCCGGGATCGCCGATCAGCTCCAACCAATGCGATACCCAGCCCACTGTGCGGGCTATGGCGAACATGACAGTGAACATCGAACGCGGAATGTTCAGCGCGCTGTAGATGATGCCTGAGTAGAAATCGACGTTCGGATAGAGCTTGCGCGAAACGAAGTACTCGTCCTTCAACGCAATCTCCTCCAGCCGCAGCGCCAGCTCGAACAGCGGATTGTCGGTGCGGCCCAGCTTGGCCAGCACCTTGTGGCACATCTCGCGGATGATCTTGGCGCGCGGATCGAAATTCTTGTAGACGCGATGGCCAAAACCCATCAGCTTGAAATGGCTGCTCTTGTCCTTGGCCATGGCCAGGTACTTCGGGATGTTGTCCACCGAGCCGATCTGTTCGAGCATGGCCAGCACGGCTTCGTTGGCGCCGCCGTGCGCCGGACCCCACAGCGCCGAAACGCCCGCCGAAATGGCGGCATAGGGGTTGGCGCCGGTGCTCGCCGCCAGCCGCACCGTCGAGGTGCTGGCGTTCTGTTCATGATCGGCATGCAGGATGAACAGCAAGTCCAGCGCCTGGGCCGCCACCGGATCGACGCGATAGGGCTCGCACGGCACTGCGAAGAACATGTTCAGCATGTTGCTGCAGTAGTCGAGATCGTTGCGCGGATAGACGAACGGCTGGCCCAGCGAATGCTTGTGGGCCGCGGCGGCGATGGTGGGCAGCTTGGCGATGATCCGGTGCGAAAAGATCTCGCGATGGCGCGGATTATGGATGTCCATCGAGTCGTGATAGAAAGCCGACATCGACGCCACCACCGCGGACACCATCGCCATCGGATGCGCGTTGTGATGGAAGCCGTTGAAGAATCGCAACAGCGATTCGTTGATCATCGTGTGGCGCGTGATGTTCGAATTGAATGTCTGCAGCTCGGTGGCGACCGGCAGCTCACCGTACAGCAGCAGATAGGCGACTTCCATGAAAGAACTTTTCGCAGCCAGCTGCTCGACCGGATAGCCGCGATACAACAGCACGCCTTCATCGCCGTCGATGTAGGTGATCTTGCTCTCGCAGCTGGCTGTCACGCCGAAGGCCGGATCAAACGTGTAGACGCCGTGATCCCGGGTGATGTTGGCGATGTCCAGTACGTCGGGGCCGATGGTGCCGGAGCGCACCTGCAGCGCTGACTTGGTGCCGGTCGCGGGATTGGTGAGCTCGAAGGTTCTGCTGTTCATTCCGGAAGTATGTCCTGGCAGTCTCGGGTCGTGCGTGTGGGCACACGCACGGTCGCGCAGACTTACATGGTCCGCTGCCTGAATCAAGCCGCCGGAACAGCGGCGATCGTCGTTACCGGATCAGCGTGCGCCCGCTGCAGCGTACTTCTTGCGGAACTTGTCGACACGACCCGCGGTGTCGACCATCTTCTGCTTGCCGGTATAGAAAGGATGGCAGCTGGAGCAGACGTCCACGCTCAGATCGCGCCCCACGGTGGAGCGGGTCTTGAATGTATTGCCACAGCTGCAGCTGACCGTGATCTCGGTGTATTCAGGATGGATCGTAGCTTTCATGGCTGCACCTGTTTGCTGGCGGCGGACCCGCGCGAAAAGGGCGCGCAGTCTAGCTGGCGTATCGGCATGGAACAAGTGCGGCAGGCAGACGTTCCTTATCCACAGAAGCTGTGGATAAATCTGTGGGCAAAGCCACTCCCGCTACGCCAAAACCGGCCCAATTCTGCATTTCTGTGCTGATGGCCAAAAAATGACCAGCGGATTACAGCATATAAAAACAAAGAGTTACGTGCCATTTATGCCAAGCCCACTACGGAGTCTGACGTAATCGACTAATTTACGGTGAAGCAGCAAACCGCTTGTGCATAAGACGTCTGACACGGCGGCATGTGGGCTAAGTCACAGAGCCTTCAAGGTTTTTTGATACCGATTTGGCTCGTGGCCGTGCAGGAATTCGCTGACAACGTCATTGAGGAATCGGCCGCCCAGCTCCGTGACGGCACAATGTTGCGGGCTTAACTGCAACAAGCCGCGCTGCTGAAGCCGGTGCGCGGCCGGTTGCACCGTCAGCCAGTCCTGGCCGGTGCGCTGTTCGAAATGTGCGATCTCAAAGCCGTCGACCAGCCGCAGCGCGTTCATCATGAATTCAAACGGCAGGTCTTCGGCGGCGACCGTGATCATCGCCGGGGGCCGGACAACCCCGGCAAGATAGCGGCGCGGCTCGCGTTCGCGAGTGGTGCGCACAATCCGGCCCTGTGCGCTGCTGTGCTTGCCGTGCGCGCCAGCGCCAATGCCCAGGTAGTCGCCAAAACTCCAGTAGTTCATGTTGTGCCGGCAATGAAAGCCGGCGCGGGCGTACGCCGATACCTCGTAGCGTGCGAACCCGGCTGTCTCCAGCCGCTGCTGGCATCGGCCGTGCATTTCAGCAGCGGCATCGTCGTCGGGCAGACCGGCCGGGGGACGCGCACCGAACAGCGTCCCGGGTTCCAGCGTCAGCTGATACAGCGACATATGGAGCGGCTGCAGCGACAGCGCCACCTCAACATCTTCCAGCGCGGCGGCGAGGCTTTGCCCGGGCAGGGCCACCATCAGATCAAGATTGAAGTTGGCGATGCCGGCCGCATGCAACTCATCCACGGCCCGGCGTGTGTCATCGGCCTGGTGAATGCGACCCAGCATCTGCAGCTGCGCGGCAGCGAAACTCTGCGCGCCCAGCGATACGCGGTTGATACCCGCCTGGCGATAGTCGGCGAAGCGCCCCCGTTCGATCGTGCCTGGATTGGCCTCCAGCGTGACCTCCGCCTCATCGGTCAGTTCGAGCCGGTCGCGAATGCCGGCCAGCAGCTCGGCAATGGCCGAAGGCGGAAACAGGCTGGGCGTGCCGCCGCCCATGAAAATACTGGTGACGGCGCGGTCCGCGACAAATGCCCGCTGGGTGTCGAGATCTGCCAGCAGCGCCTGCAGATAAGCGGCAACCGGCAGCTCGCCACGCAGCGCGTGCGAATTGAAGTCGCAGTACGGGCACTTGCTCACGCACCAGGGGAAGTGCACGTACAGCGACAGCGGCGGCGCGGTCAGAGCCATGCCGGCAACAACTGAAGCAGGCGACGCAGGGCCGCGCCACGGTGACTGAGCTGATTCTTCTGCTCTGCAGGCAGCTGCGCGGCGGTGATCGCCATGCCGGCAGGCACAAAGAGCGGGTCGTAGCCGAAACCGCCATCACCGGCCGGGCTGATGGTGATGCGGCCCTCCCAGGCGCCATGTGCCACCAGCGGCGCCGTGTCGTCGGCGTTGCGAACCAGGGTCAGCACGCAGCGATAGCGCGCGGTGCGCAATGGTCCAGCGATTCCCGCCAACTCCGCCAGCAGCAGGTCATTGTTGGCCTGGTCGGACGCTCCCACCGCGGCGAAACGAGCCGAATGAACACCGGGCCGTCCATCGAGCGCATCAACTTCCAGTCCCGAATCGTCGGCCAGCGCCGGCAGGCCGGAGCAGGCCGCGGCATGACGGGCTTTCAACAGTGCATTGGCTGTGAAGGTGCTGCCGGTTTCCTCGACGCCGTCGATGCCCAGCGCAGATTGCATCAGCAACTGGATGCCGTGCGGCGCCAGCAGCGCGGCAAACTCACGCTGCTTGCCGGGATTTGCCGTAGCCAGCACCACCTGCATGCGATGACCTGCTCAATCCGTCAGCGCCTGGCGCTGCAGGGAACACAGTTCGCCGATGCCCGCCACCGCCAGGTTCAGCAGTGCGTCCAGCTCGTGGCGGCGGAAGGCGTGACCTTCGGCGGTGCCCTGCACTTCCACGAAGGCGCCGCCATTGTTCATCACCACATTCATGTCGGTCTCGGCCACCGAATCCTCGCTGTAGTCCAGATCCAGCACCGGCACGCCAGCGACGATGCCCACTGACACGGCCGCCACCTGGCCGTGCAAGGGACTGCCGGCCAGTCCGCGACGGCGGCGCAATGTCTCGCAGGCATCGGCCAGCGCCACGTAGCCACCGGTAATGGCCGCGGTGCGCGTCCCGCCATCGGCCTGCAGCACATCACAATCGATGGTCACCGTGCGCTCGCCCAGCGCCGCGAGGTCCATCACCGCGCGCAGCGAGCGCCCGATCAGGCGCTGGATCTCCTGCGTACGACCGGTCTGCTTGCCGCGCGCTGCTTCGCGCGCGCTGCGTGTGTGCGTGGCGCGCGGCAGCATGCCGTATTCGGCGGTGACCCAACCCTGGCCCTTGCCACGCAGGAAAGGCGGCACGCCTTCTTCGATGCTGGCCGTGCACAGCACCCGGGTATCGCCAAATTCCACCAGCACCGACCCCTCGGCGTGGCGCGTGAACTGACGGGTGAACCGCACGGGCCGCAGCGCATCAGACGCGCGGTCATGGCTACGTGATGGCATCGATTACTCCAGATAACGCAGTGCAACGGCCGACGTATTGTCGCTGCCCGCGCCACCGACTTCGACGGCGCGTGCGGCCAGCGCCGACAGCACCGCTGCCAGCGGCGCATCGGGTATGGCAAATGCCGCCGCCAACTGTGCTTCCTCGAGATTGGCCCACAGCCCATCCGTGCAGGCCAGCAGCACATCGCCCGCCTGCAGGCTGATCCGCCCGCTGATGGTCATCTCGGGCAACATCATTTCGCCGCCAATGCATGACTCGACAAAATTGCGCATCGGATGATTCTGCATCTGCTCGGGCCGGATCACGCCCTCGCGCACCAGCAGTTCGACGTGACTGTGATCGCGCGTGCGCTGGGCGACGCGACCTTGGCGAATCAGGTAGATGCGGCTGTCGCCGATGTGCGCAAAGTAGACCGATCCGGATTGCACCAGGCACACCGCGCAGGTGGCGCGCGGTCGGCTCTCCAGCGGCGTGCTGGCACCAAAGACAACCACCTTCTGGTGCGCCGCGCCCAGTACCAGATGCAGGAAGCCGAGTGGATCCAGCAGTGGACGCGTCGCCTCGCGAAATTTCTCGACCAGCAGCTGCTGGGCAATTTCGGCCGCGCGCTCACCTTCGGCGTGTCCGCCCATGCCATCGCAGGCCACCAGCAGCACGCCATGCGCATCGGCAACGGTGGCAACGCGATCCTGATTGGTTTCGCGCGCACCCCTCAGGCTTGTTTCGGCGAGTTCCACGCGCAAGCGGATTCCAGTGCTTTAAGTTAGACTGCGCGCATCTTATATCAACGCCCGCCACGCAAAACCGGCGGCGTAGCTCCAGCCACCAGACGGACCCGTTGGCGCAGCAAACAAGGCATGGCATGACAGCGAGCATGACTGGATTTGCGCGCCGCGAAAGCGTCGGTGCGCACGGTACGCTGATATGTGAAATCCGCAGCGTCAATCATCGTTTCCTCGACGCCTCGCTGCGACTGCCCGACAGCTGTCGCGCCATCGAGAGTGAACTGCGCCAGGCGCTGGCGCGCGAATTGCGACGCGGCAAGGTCGATTGCACCGTGCAGCATCGGCCTCCCGAGGGCGCGACCGACCTCGATGTCGACGACACCGCCCTGCAGAAGCTGCTGGGCCGGGCCCGGCAGCTGGCGTCATCGATGCCTGCGCAGGCGCGCATCAATGTGCTCGATCTGCTGCGCTGGCCCGGCGTGGTGCGCGAACAGTCGCTGGACGCCGAGGCCCTGCTGGTCGAGGTGCGCCGGCTGTTCGAAGCCACGTTGTCCGACCTCGTCGCGGCGCGACGCCGCGAGGGCGCCAGGCTGGCCGAGCTGTTGTTGCAGCGCTGCGTAAACCTGGAAGAGATGGTGGCAGCGGTGCGCGTCCGGCTTCCGGAAGTGCAGCTGCGGGTGCGTGAAAGGCTGGAGGAGCGGTTGCGCGAACTGGGCGCTGAACTGAATCGCGAGCGCATCGAGCAGGAACTGGTGATGCTGCTGCAGCGACTGGATGTCGCCGAAGAGCTGGACCGGCTGACCGGTCACATCGCGGAGTCGCGCCGCACGCTGGCAACCCCCGAGGCCGCCGGCCGCCGTCTCGACTTCCTGCTGCAGGAATTCAACCGTGAAGCCAATACGCTGTCTTCGAAGTCGCAGGACCTGGAAACCACGCGTGTGGCCGTCGACATGAAGGTCGTCATCGAGCAGATGCGCGAGCAGGTACAGAACATCGAATAGGCCGCGATGGATCTGCAACGCAAAACGGGCCGCCTGTTCGTCATTGCCGCGCCATCGGGCGCCGGCAAGACCTCGCTGGTGCGCACGCTGCTGCAGCGGGAACCGTCGCTGCATCTGTCCGTTTCGCACACCACCCGCCCGCGTCGCGAGACCGAACGCGACGGCCACGACTATTTTTTTGTTTCGCCACTGCGGTTTGCCGAGTTGCGGGCCGCCGGGGCCTTTCTGGAATCGGCCCAGGTATTCGACAACTTCTATGGCACCGGCCGCGAGCAGATCGACGCCCGCCTGCAGGCCGGCCAGGACGTGCTGCTGGAAATCGACTGGCAGGGCGCGCGCCAGGTGCGCCAGTCACAGGCGGATTGCCACACCATTTTCATCCTGCCGCCGTCGCGCGCATCGCTGGAGCGCCGGCTGCGCAGTCGCGGCACCGACAGCGAACAGGTGATCGCCCGTCGTCTGGCCGATGCCGCCACCGACATGTCACATTGCCGGGAATTCGACTACGCCATCGTCAATGATGATTTCGATCACGCCGTGGGCGAGCTGCAGCAGATCATCGCGGGGCGGGGCGAGGGTCTCAAGGCCAGCCGGCCAGAGCTGGGCCCGCTGCTTGACAGACTGGTGGCATGAGCCCGCCCGCTGCCGTACACTGCAACACAACTCCCTGCATTTATTAGGAAATTGGCGCAACCATGGCCCGCATTACCGTAGAAGACTGTCTGCAGAACGTCGACAACCTGTTCCAGCTGGTGGTGCTGGCCTCCCAGCGTGCCCGCCGTCTGGCCAATGGCGCCGAAGCCACCGTGCCGCTGGAGAATGACAAGCCCACCGTGGTCGCACTGCGCGAGATCGCCGCCGGCAATATCACGCCCGAAATGCTGCGTGAGCCGGACCCGCAACCGGAAGCGAAGATTCCGGACGCCGACAACGAGTCGACCTTCCGCGCGCCACAATTCGGCCTGATGGAACGGGACGAATAAGCACCTACGACTGAGGCCACATGGACTATGCGTCGTCGCTACTGGGATTGCTGCCCGGCGCCCGACGCACCCCGGGACTGCGGGAGCTGCTGGCAACCGTAAGCACCTATCTGCCGGCGGACCAGGTACAGCGGATCCGCGAGGCGGCTGAGTTCGGCGCCGCCGCGCACCAGGGGCAGAAGCGCCTGTCCGGCGAGCCCTACATCGCGCACCCGGTCGCCGCCGCCGAGATCCTCGCCGAGCTGCACCTGGACGCCGATACCATCGTCGGCGCCATCCTGCACGACGTCATCGAAGACACGCCGATCGCCAAGGAAGAGATCGCGCAGCGCTTCGGCAGCGACGTGGCCGAGATCGTCGACGGCGTCACCAAGCTCGATCACATCCGCTTCAAGAACCGCGCGGAAGCGCAGGCCGAAAGCTTCCGCAAGATGCTGCTGGCCATGGTGCGCGATCTGCGCGTCATGCTGGTCAAGCTCGCCGACCGCACCCACAACCTGCGCACCATCGATGCCATGGCGCCGGCCAAGCGCCGTCAGGTGGCGCGCGAGACGCTGGATATCTACGCGCCGGTGGCCGAGCGGCTCGGCCTGTACAACATGAAACTGGAGCTCGAGGACCTCGGCTTCCGCACGCTCTATCCGCAGCGCTATCGCGTCATCGAGCGCGCGCTGCGTCGCGCCCGCGGCAACCAGAAGGAATTCCTCGGCAAGATCCGTCAGCAGCTGGACGATGCGCTGAAGAAGGCCGGCCTGGACGCGCAGGTCGAGGCGCGCGAGAAGCATCTGTACAGCATCTACCGCAAGATGCTGCGCAAGCGCGCGCCGCTGTCCGACATCGTGGATGTTTACGGCCTGCGCATCATCGTCGACACCGTCGATACCTGTTATCGCGCACTGGGTGTGGTGCACAGCGTGCATCGGCCGATGCCGGGGCGCTTCAAGGACTACATCGCCATCCCGCGCATCAATGGCTATCAGTCACTGCATACCACGCTGTTCGGTCCCAATGGCGTACCCATCGAGGTGCAGCTGCGCACCGCCGACATGGACCGCGTCGCGGAGTCGGGCATCGCTGCGCACTGGAAGTACAAGGAAGACGCCAGCGAAGGCTCGGCACAGCAGGAGCGCGCGCGCGCCTGGCTGGCGGCGCTGGTGGAAATGCAGGAAGGCGGCAATTCGGAAGAATTCATCGAGAGCGTCAAGGTCGACCTGTTCCCGGACAAGGTCTACGTGTTCACGCCGAAGGGCGAGATCCTGCGCCTGCCGCGCGGTGCCACCGTGGTGGACTTCGCCTATGCCGTGCACACCGATGTGGGCAATCGCTGTGTGGCGGCCAAGGTGGACCGCCGGCTGACGCCGCTGCGCACCGTGTTGCGCAATGGCCAGACCGTGCAGGTCATCACCGCCAAGGGCGCCAACCCGAATCCCACCTGGGTGAACTTCGTCGTCACCGCCAAGGCGCGCACGGCCATCCGCCACTATCTGAAGAATCTGCGGCGCGGTGAAGCCGCCGAGCTGGGTCGCCGGCTGCTGAGCCAGGCGCTGTCGGAATTCAACGTCAAGCTCGACAGTATTGAACCGGCGGCCATGCAGACGGCGCTGCAGGAATTTTCACTGCCGAGCGTCGACGAGCTGCATGAAAAGATCGGACTGGGCGAACGGCTGGCACCGCTGGTGGCGCGCCGTCTGCTGCCCGAACAGATCCAGCAGAACGATCCCTCAGCCGCCGGCCCGCTGGTCATCGCCGGCACCGAAGGGCTCCTGGTCAGCTATGCCCACTGCTGCTATCCGATTCCAGGTGATCCGATCCTGGCGTTCCTCAGCGCCGGCCGCGGCATCGTCGTGCATCGCGATGGCTGCGCCAATGTCGAGGACTATCACAAGCATCCGGAAAAGTGGCTGCCGGTGGAGTGGCAGCAGACCGCCGGCCGGCTGTTCCTGTCCGAACTACGCGTGCAATCCGTCAATCGCATGGGCGTGCTGGCGGTGTTGTCGGCGGCCATCGCCGGCACGCAGACCAATATCAGCCATGTGTCCATTGAGGCGCGCGCCACCGACAGCTCGGAAATGATCTTCCTGCTCGAAGTGCGCGATCGCCAGCACCTGGCGAAGATCGTGCGGCTGCTGCGCCGGACCAGCGACGTGCTGCGTGTCACGCGTACAATCGCCGGCCTCGGACGCAGAAGGAAACTGATCAAATCATGAGCCGCCAGATCATCCACACCGACCGGGCACCGCAGGCCATCGGCACCTATTCACAGGCCGTGCGCACCGGCAACACGGTGTACATCTCGGGACAGATCCCCCTCGACCCGGCCACCGGAACGCTGCTCAGTGGCGACATCGACGCCGAGATCCGGCGCGTGTTCGACAATCTGCGCGCCATCGCTGAGGCCGCCGGCGGCTCGTTGGGCCAGGTGGTCAAACTGTCGGTGTTCCTTACCGACCTGGGGCACTTCCCGCGCGTCAATGAAGTCATGGCGCAGTACTTCACCGCGCCCTATCCGGCGCGCGCAGCCATCGGCGTGGCGGCCTTGCC
>Ga0190274_10002214_pt1 | contig 11410 bp, 7 predicted proteins | sample Popmic531T_FD_133002 | JGI IMG/M metagenome (GOLD analysis project Ga0190274, IMG submission 133002) | Populus adjacent soil microbial communities from riparian zone of Yellowstone River, Montana, USA - 531 T | ecosystem: Environmental > Terrestrial > Soil > Riparian zone | place: USA: Montana...
AAACTACGCGAGTCGATTAATCGGCAGCAAACTGATCTACTACACACCGCTTTACCTGAATCCGGGTGCTGAAGATCCATTCCAAAGTTTTCCAGCGGTGCGTAAATGGCACAGAGGAGCAAAGCCCGATGAATTCCGCCGCATAGTTTCGTCCACCAATGTCTACCGGCCCGAACGAGAGCTCCAGGCAAATAACGGCCTGGCCCTGCACACGGTAACCACCTGCGATCTCGCGGGCGGGGGTTTCGAGTGCAAAGCAACAGCGGTACTTGGCCCTCCGGGACGCGTGTTTTATGTATCACCCGAATCGGTCTATGTTTGGGTCAACAGCTGGATCCAACGAGGAAAACAAACCGGCTCAGAATCGATGCTTTACCGGATGCCTCTCGACGGTTCCGGTCCGAGCGCGCTCGGCGTGTCGGGAAGTCCAATTGATCAGTTCTCCTTTTTGGAAAGCCAGGACAGTCATCTTAACGTTCTCGTGCGATCGAATTCGGTAGGCGACGGGATGTGGGGTGCGGAAGTAGCCGCGGGAGACGTAGCGCTGCTCAGGGTACCTCTGCTGAGTTTTTCAGACGGCAGCGAGAAAGCGCCGGCGGCAAACTATCGTGAACTTCCCAAGCCGGGAGGTTACACTTTCCAAAATCGGTTCGTCGGTAGTTATCTCCTGTATGGCACGGGCAGCGGTTGGGGGTCCCCACAGAAGACCGACGGTGCGAATCTATACGCAGTCCCGTGGGCCGGTGGTTCACTCAGCAAACTTTCACTCGTGCACGGCGTTGATCGTATCGAGCAGATGGGGGCGGATGCGGTGGTAGTAGGTACCGATGGGCAAGACTTGCACTTCACTTCCATTCGTCTGGGACAATCGCCTGAGGTTGCAGGTCGTTTCACTCGCGTAGGCGCTTCGCAGGGTGAGCTGCGCAGCCATGGATTTTTCTACAAGCCGGATGGACCAAACTCCGGGACACTCGGCTTACCCATAAGCACACCGGGCCGCCCGGGTTACCGGCACTTGTTTGAACAATCTGCAGCGATTCTGTTCCTGCGCAATAATTCACTTCACTTCGAGGAAGTTGGAGAACTTGCGGCCAAACCGGAAAGGGCCACCGATGACGCCTGCCGCGCCTCGTGCGTTGACTGGTATGGCAATGCGAGGCCGCTATTCGTGCGCGGCCGTGTCCTGGCATTGCTCGGCTATGAGATTGTCGAAGGATTTCTCGACGATGGCCGGGTCCATGAAATGCGCCGGATAAGCTATGCACCACGACGCGCCGAAATGACCCGCGCAAACAAATTCGTTGGGGAGTGAAATCGCAATCCTGGCGAAGAGCGGGGGCATGCCCGTCTTCCCGACCTCGAGCTGATTAGAGTTCGTCCGAAAGACTTTCCACGTGAAAGCGATTCGAGCAACTCGCATAATCTCGAGGTCAGGAAGGCGGGCATGCCCCCGCTCTTCCGCTAACCACTCAAGAGTCTTAGCTGCCCTTTTGTGTCCTCGCCGGCAGTCTCCAGTTGAGTGACAGCGAAAGCTGGAGCAAACTAAGACGCGACCTAAGATGACTAACCAATCTACCTCTATGTCTTACGACGCCATCCTGCTCGTTTCCTTCGGCGGGCCCGAGCGGCTGAGCGATGTGATCCCTTTCCTGGAAAATGTCTTGAAAGGCCGTAACGTGCCTCGAGAGAGAATGCTCGAAGTTGCCAAGCACTACGAATTGTTTGGCGGCGTCAGCCCGATCAACGAAGAAAACCGCAAGCTCATCGCCGCCCTCAAGGATGAGCTGAAGGCGAATGGCCCCGATCTGCCCGTCTATTTCGGAAATCGCAACTGGCATCCAATGCTCGCCGACACGATTAAGACAATGCGTGACGAGGGTGTGCAGAACCCCCTGGCCTTCGTCACCTCGGCTTACAGTTCTTATTCAAGTTGTCGGCAGTATCTGGAGGACATCGAGCGAGCGAGGGCGTCTGTTGGAGCCGGCGCTCCACGCATAGAAAAGCTCCGGGCCTTCTACAACCATCCGGGCTTTATCGAAGCCAACGTGGCGAATGTGAGATCAGCGTGGGAACGAATTCCCGAAGATCGACGGGCAGATGCCCAGTTGGTTTTTACCGCGCATAGTATTCCCGATACGATGGCCCGAAACTGTGATTACGAAAGTCAATTAATTGAGACTGGCCGGCTGATAAGTGCGGGCCTGAGTATCAGGAACTGGCAGCTGGTTTTTCAAAGCCGCAGTGGATCACCAAACCAGCCGTGGCTGGGTCCCGACGTTTGCGACTGTTTAAGAGAGCTGAGCAAGCGTGGGACTGTCGACGCGGTGGTTGCCCCGATCGGATTCATTTGTGACCACATGGAGGTCATTTACGATCTCGACCTGGAAGCACGACAATTGTGTGAACAGATCGGATTGAATATGCAGCGGGCGGCCACAGTGGGCACCCAGCCTGCTTTTGTACGGATGATCCGGGAGCTCATTGTTGAGCGTCTTGATCCAACAATCGCACCCCGATTCATGGGCGACCGTCAACCGGCGCTTTGTAAACCAGACTGTTGCGCGAAAGGCTAAGGCGAATTTGGAGGGGGTGTCCGACACAGTTTAGGTTTTTCGACCGTTGTGGTTAGAGTCAGCACAGACTGGACGAATACAGAACCGGAAGCGGTAGCGACCGGGTCTGCTGCGTTGAAGGCCCGCATGTCGCAGCCACTACCCGGTCGCTACCGCTTCCGGTTCTGTATGCTTCGACCCACAATGACGTACTTTTAGCGCGACTACCGACAAACTAAATATAGTTGTCTTGCGCCAAGACGCCTTCACCGAACCAGCGACAAACTGAAGTGTGTCGGACATCGTTGGAAGCACCAGAATGAAGCACCTCGTAATAGTCGGCGGCGGCATCACTGGACTGGCGGCCGCGCACCGCTTCCTTGAGCTTTGTCGTCAATCACGACGGCAAGTTCAGCTTACGCTTCTCGAGGCAAGTCCCCGGCTTGGCGGGATTGTACAAACTAAGCAGCGTGACGGTTTCCTTCTGGAACGAGGTCCTGATTCCTTTATCTCAGAAAAACCCGAAGCACTTGAACTATCCAGGCGGCTCGGCCTCGAATCCCACGTAATAGAAACCAACGCCAACTATCGTCGCAGTTTTATCGTGCGCCATGGACGTTTGCACCCGGTGCCCTCAGGATTTCATTTGCTGGCACCGGCTCAACTCTGGCCCTTCGTGACCAGCAGAGTTTTCAGCTGGACCGGAAAAGCACGGATGGCAATGGACCTTTTGCTGCCGCGCCGAGCCCTAAACGGCAACACCGGCGCTAACCCGGATGAAACTCTGGCGAGTTTTGTGAGGCGGCGGTTGGGCCATGAAGCGCTTGAGCGGATGGCCCAACCAATGGTCGGCGGAATTTATACAGCCGATCCCGAAAAGCTGAGTCTGCAAGCCACCATGCCGCGTTTTCTGGAGATGGAGCGCAAACACCGTAGCTTGATCAGGGCCCTGCGGAAGGAGCGCCAAAAGGTGGCCGGCCTGCCAGCGCCAAGCCACCAGACGACAACGGAAGGAACCAGTGGGGCTCGCTATAGCCTGTTCCTTTCCTTCGATCGCGGGATGCAAGTGCTCACCGACAAACTGGCGGATCGAATTCTGAATTTCAATGCTCCAGGCGATGAAGACTGCAGTTCATCCCAAGTCTCCCTACGCGTAAATACTGTCGTTGAGTCTCTGGGATTGGAGCGAAGCGATAGACCGGCAAAGTGGCTAATCAAGACCAAGCGAAATGAGACGATCGCTGCCGATGCCGTTTGCCTGGCCTTACCGGCGCATATCAGTGCGCGTTTGCTAACCAGTGTCGACGAGGAAATAGCGTCCGAGCTTAGCGGAATCACCTCTGCATCAAGCGCGACGATTAACCTTGCCTACAAACGCAGCGATATTCCGCACCCACTCGATGGTTTTGGCTTCGTGGTCCCATTCATAGAAAAGCGAGCGCTGATGGCCTGCACTTTCAGCAACGTGAAGTTTGCAGGACGTGCTCCAGATGGATTTGTACTATTGCGAGGGTTCGCAGGTGGCGCTCTCCAGCCAGAGTTGTTGGACCTTGATGACGCTCCGTTGCTCTCGCGCCTTCAGACTGATCTGCGCGAGTTGTTGGGAGTGACAACGCCGCCTTTGTTCTCCGAGGTCTCTCGCTGGCACAACTCAATGCCTCAGTATCACCTGGGCCACCTTGAACGAGTAAACAGAATTGAGAAACGAATGGCTTCCCTTCCCAGCCTGGCATTGGCGGGCAATGCTTACTCTGGAATCGGAATTCCGGATTGCATTCGCAGTGGTGAACAGGCAGCGGATGACCTGACGGGCCTACTGCTCGAACGCGTTGACCCAACATTGTAGGGGTGGCACTCCGTGGCCACCCCGTCGTGGCATCCGTAAAATCTCGCGAGTTGAGGTTACGAACAAGGACCACGGAGTGCCCGGTTGTCCGACACACTTCAGTTTGTCGCGAGGTTAGGTAGAGGCACGCGATTGTTACCTAATGAATAACAGCAAAGGCTTTTCGAGGCGAACGAACGACAAACTAAAGTGTGTCGGACAACCGGCAATCCGTGGCAACGCTGGCGCACGTTGACTCGATACCCTGATTGAGCGTAGAAGGATATTCATTCTCTCTTGAAGGAGTTGTCGTCATGCCTACTGGACCAGCCTGCGGACCTGCTTCGAAAATTGAGACTGAACAACTACTCAGACAAATGCATGACGATTGGGTTAAGGCACTCGTCAGGGGCGACGTCGAGACCCTGGATGACATCATGGCAGACGATTTTTTCTTTGCTTACCCGTTTGAAGGCGATGACAAGTCTCAGTTTATCAGCGATGTAACCTCGGGAGATGTGCGGGTGGAAATGATAACCCGGGAACATGCCAGCGTCAGGATATGGGACGACACGGCAGTGATAGCCGGCAAAGACTCAGTGAAGTGGTCCTATCAGGGTCGGGACTTCAGTGGCCACTACAAAGTCCTTCACGTTTACGCCCGCCGAAACGCGAGTTGGCAATTGGTTTCGCTTCAAGCATGCCCAATGCCTTAAGGGCCAGAGGACAGAAGTCAGAGGTCGGAAGTCAGAGGTCAGAAGTTACTGGTCAGTGGTCAGTGGTCAGTGGTCAGTGGTCAGTGGTCCGTCGCTAGATGCCAAGTGTAATTATAGGTCAGTGCCGCCTCGACATCTGACATCTGACATCTGACCTCTGACCTCTGACATCTGACATCTGACCTCTGACCTCTGACCTCTGACATCTGACCTCTGACCTCTGACATCTGACCTCTGACCTCTGACCTCTGACCTCTACTTCCCCGAGAGCTTTTCCACCCACGCTGCATTCGTCTCCAGCAGCGGACGAAACGCCTCCCGGGGAACGGCGGTTTCGATGTGCATGTTGTCGTCAGTGTTGATGACGGCCCCAGCTACCGCCGGCTTCAGTTGGGTCTCATCACACACATACCACGCGTGGATGTCGGCTTCGCTTTTGATATTCACTCGAGCCAGCTCGGCCGCAACCCGTGAGTCACTCATTCGTTCTCTCACGCGAGCCATAGCCTGGTCTATCGGCATCGCAGATTTACTGCCAACCAACAGCAGGTCCTTGCCTTTCGTGGCCCCTTCCACTCGGAAGATGAGCACGTGCGGAAACACTCGCTGAAACGTCGCCAACACCGAACGCAGGCTATCCGTGGATAGCTGGTAAATCTGTAACCACTGTACGAACACGCCTTCAGTCGTCAGGCGGTCGCGTCCGAGCTCGAAGAACTCTGTAGTAAACAGATTGGCCACGCCGGGCACCCACGGGTGACTGGGCTCGCTCACAATCATGTCGTATCGTGCCGGGGTTACGCGCAAATAGGTCCTGGCGTCATCGATTATCAAATGCAACCGCGGATCCTTGAGCGGCAAATTGTTTACATGCTCGAAATATTGAGAGCCGCGCAGGGTTGCCGGTTCCAACTCGACGCATTCGATCGATTCGATTGGAGACTGGAGCATGGCACCGGCACTCACGCCCGAGGCAAAGCCAACAACCAGTCCAGTCTTAGCACTCGGAGCCAGCAGCACCGGCAACTGCCCAAGCATCACCTGGGTTGGCATATCTTCGACATCCGAAGCGTTGGTGCGCCCATTGATTGCCATCGAAATGACATTCCAGTCTTTACGCACCGACACGGTTGAGGTCGCGCCCTCCTCGTACATCAGCAGCTTGTGTTCACCCGGTCCAGTTTGGGTGGCGGCGTTGTCGGCTACACTTCCGCGCGACTTAGCGATCACGCGCACCAGACCGTCGTAAGCGCCCACAGAAAGACCAGCCAAATTAGTTCGCGGCGCAACCAGGAAAAGCAACACGATGGCAACTGCCGTAGCTCCAGCGGTGAGGCTGCGTCGCAACCCAACATCGCGAACATCCGCTCCGGGCTGATACGCAAGTCCGGCGACGATGACACAGAGCACGGCCGCAAAGACGACGGTGAATCGCGTACTGATTTTTGGAATCAACACAAAGCCGGCGCCGAACGCACCTACGATGGCCCCAATTGTGTTCACCGCGTAGCTACGCCCCACGAGCCGGACCGACGCGTCCCCGGAGTTCGCCCCGGCCCAGACGAGCACCAGCGGCATAACGGTTCCCATCAGGAAAGCCGGCAGCAGAATCAACAAGGCGACCGATATTACCTGCAGGATGAGCAGGCCAGCCCAACTGGCGATCTTTAACTCCAAACCTGCCGAGATCAAAAATGATGGAATCCTGTTTACCATCGCCAGACTTAAGACCAGACTGAGGGCGGTCAGTATTTCGACTTTGAAAAGCGTCCGGCGAAGTTTCCCGCCGAGGTTGAGGCGCGTGATCATGTAGGCGCCGGTCGACAACCCCAGCAGGAATAGCGCCACCGCAATACTGAAGGCGTAGGTACTCGAACCGACGATCATTGTCAGCATGCGAGTCCAGGCGACCTGGGTGCTGATAGTCACAAACCCGGAAACAAAAGCGCAGAACAACCAGAAGCGTGTTCCGCCAACTTCGGTTAAGAGACTTCCGGCGGGCGCTGGCGTCTCGTTTACGGCCTGTTCTGCCGGAACCTCATCGGATTGGTTCTCCGTCACAACCACAGAAGCCGCGCGTCGATCCGCAACGATCGTCAGCAAGCCGATGATCATGTTGATCAGAGAGGCCACATAGATGGTCGATCGCACACCTAAGAACGGCAGCAGGAAAAAACCGGCGACGATGCTGCCACCGATAGCACCCACAAGGTTGCGGGTGTAAAGGCTGGTGATTGATATCGAGGAGTGCCCTTGTCGATGGACCAAGGCCGCGGCCAGAATCGGAAGCGTTGCACCCATCAAGGTCGTGGGTATGAGTAACATCAAACAGGAAAGCAGAAACCGTAACAAACTAAAAACAAAAACGCTGGGATGAAATTGCTGCCACAGAATCGCATAGAGATTGTCGACCAGAGCAAACAGGAAAGGCACCGCCAGCGCGTAAAGAGCAATGCCGATTTCGAGCAGGCCATAGGCGCGCACAGGCCGCATAACTCTTGCGCCCAGGCGTCCAGCTAACGCGCTCCCGAGGGCCAGCCCACCCATAAAAGCAGCGAGCACTGTGCTAACTGCCAGCGTAGTTGCGCCGAACACCAGCCCGAGCATACGCATCCAGAGCACTTCGTAAATCAATCCAGTGGCCCCGGAGAGTACAAAGCAATAGGCAACCAGCTTGAGCGTATGGTTTGAGTAACGCGGAAACGATGTTGTTTTGTCGTCAGATGCGAACGTAGGCGTCAAGCAGTTTTCCTTTTGAGTAGAGTCTTGATGTTAGATTTAACGCTTTTACTCATCGGTTGGCAAAACGATCCACTAACCCACACGAAATTTCTCGAAGTGGGCTACCTGAGTTAATTTGCGTTCGTGCTATTTAGTGTAATTTCGTGGATCGTATTCTCTCTTGCAGTTTAACTACAGCGACCCAGGTGAAACGCTCTTCTGACATTCCGACGAATCGGTTAGCTGTCATAAATAGATGACGTGAGACGCACGCCAGATTTTCGCGGGTATAGATCCGGGCGCCGCAGTCGTCAACACAATCGCATAATCTTCGTCAAAGAGATGGTCATCTTTGACGCTGGCGGGATCGAGCACTGACACTGAGAGAAGCTCGTCGTCGTGCTTCCCCGGAACTACTACGGCCAGTCTGCGTAAGCATTGATAAAGATGCTTGAGACCGGTGCCGTAGGGCCCCAACTCATCGCCCAGCATCAATCGAACTTCCGCGCGTTCGTCGATGAAGTGTTTGAGCAGCGATGCAACCTGGACCACACCCGCCTCAAACCTTTGCGAAAAACTTTCGGCGTCAGCATCAGAAGTTTCCCGTGTATCAAAGACAATTGTAATCCGCCGTTCATCTTCCGCGGTGAATTCGCGCACGGTCAGATTCCGGGTGCGGGCCGTCGCCTTCCAATCAATGTGCCGGAGGTCATCCTTTGGTTGGTAATTGCGCAGTGAAAAAAGGTCCTGGCCAATTCCGCGACGCGAAGAGGACATGCGTCCGGCATACGCCGGAAGCAGGTGGAGGTCATCTCCGACCGGCTCCGGTTTAGGGTAGACGACGATGTCTACGTCGCGCGCTCGTAATCGTCGACGGAACCGGAAAAACCCAAACGGAAACCGGGTGGACAATTCAAACCCGGTAATCAGGACATGGCCTCGCTCGGTAAACAATTGCTCAACCCGCTGTTCAGCCGCAGCGTCATGCGGCACATAGATGTAATAAGCCAATGCCCGCTTGGTGAAACGCTTTCGCCTGCGCTTCGTCCTGACTTCTTTCAAGGTGCCTTTTGGTCCCCGGGCTTCGACCAAAACGGAAAACGACGGCAGCAGGCGTTTGGCGTTTCGCAGGGTCACAATAACCGGCGCGGCTTCACCCGCGAAGATATGATCTGGAAATCGAGCGGAGACAATCAGGTCGCGCAGCGACGCCCTGGCTGCGACGCCACCAACAAACAGCGTCGAGCACAGCAAAGAAAGAACGAGGAAGAGTAAGTTGTTTCCGGTGTTCCAGGCGGCAAAACCAACTACCAGCAGAATGAGCAGAAAAATACCGCCGCCGCTGGTCACTTCAATCGGCAGATCGAACCGAGTTACTTCAAGGCGAGCAGAGCGCGCCAGGGGCGGAACAATAAAGATCAGCATTAAGGCGGCGCTGATCAAGGACAGAATTGCGGCGCCCGCAGCCAGGACGTAGTTGTCTGTTTGACGAGCAATGATTGTCACCAGGGCGGCAGCCAGTCCGGACAAAACCAGCAGCGTCCCTAAGATGGCATTGCGCCAGCGGGCGAAGGATGACGGATGACGGATGACAGGTGACGGATGATCAGTTGGTGGAGTGCGAGAACGTTGGCTCATGACCGAATTAGGTTCTTAGATCTTTGTACTTTGAACTTTGTTCGCTATGCCGAGTCAATGACTCGTTGGAACAAAGCACTAAGTACAAAGATCAAAGTACAAAGCACTTCATTTCATCCCTCATCCTTCAGCCTTCATCCCTCTAAAGCGGCACGCTTACAGTCTTCATTATTTCCTGTAAAACCGCTTCTGCTTCCTCGCTTCGACGCATCGATGAGGAGAAACGGGTGCTGACGAGTATGCGGTGAGCAAAGGTGGGGACTACCAGGCGCTTGAAGTCGTCCGGAATGCAATATGACCGCTCCTCAGTTAGCGCCAGAGCCTGCGCAGCCCGGAAGAGGGCTAGCGTGCCTCGAGGACTGACTCCGAGGTCCAGCATTTCAGAGTCACGTGTGGCCGCGACGATGCGCATCAGGTATTCAACCAAGGCATCATCAACCGAGACATCCGCGACGCTACGTTGCAGCTCGACAATCTCTGCCGCCGTCATCACCGGTCTCAGATCGTCCAGCGGATCCCTGTATTCCCGGTCGCGAAGGATCTGTTTCTCGTCGTCAATAGTCGGATAACCTATGCGCAGCCGCAGCATGAAACGGTCGAGCTGCGATTCCGGCAGCGGATAGGTGCCGTGGTGTTCAATGGGATTTTGCGTGGCGGCTACGATAAACGGCGCCGGCAGGGGGTGGGTGATTCCTTCAGCGGTCACGTGGCGTTCGGCCATCGCCTCCAGGAGCGCAGACTGCGTTTTTGGTGTGGTGCGATTGATTTCATCAGCAAGCACTACATTCGCAAAGATTGGACCCGGTTTCCATTCAAAGACACTTGTATGCTGATTGTAGATGGACAGGCCGATAACATCAGACGGAAGCAGATCAGAGGTAAACTGAATACGTTGGAATGAACAGTGAAGCGCACGGGCCAGTGCATGGGCCAGGGTGGTTTTGCCAACCCCGGGAACGTCTTCAATCAGCAGGTGCCCACCGGCAATCAGCACGACTATTCCCAGTCGAACAGCCTCCGGCTTGCCTTTGATTACCGTCTCGATCGCCTGTTGCAGTCGCTCGATCTTCTCCATTGCTTCGGAGGTAACCAGCGGCTCCTGTCCTTCTATAGTGTCGAGACGTCTCATTAAATAATTCCCACCTGGTTCAATTTTGTTTCATTCTACATGGTAAAAGTTGCTCTGGCACCTAAAGGCTGGCCCGGCAGTATCAGTTGCAGTATAGGACCGATAGGACCTGGAAGTCCTATAGCAGCAGGCGACATGACGTTGCCCAATCCCCTGTAGTAGACTACGCTCCAGCTGGATTAACGCATATTGTTCCCTTGGTTCCACCAATCGTGGGAACCTTGATTTGATTCAGACGTGTAATCAGTCGCAAGGAGATTTATGAAGCCAGAACGCAATAATCGTAATTCGCAACGCGGATTTTCATTGATTGAGCTGATGATCGTGATCGCCATCATTGGCATCTTGATCGCAGTCGGTGTCACCGGCTGGAAGGCCGCCGTCAAAGCTGCTAACGAAGCCGCCGCTATCAAGACGCTCAGAACAATTGCCGAACAGCAAATGCTCTATTACAACGCCCATCAACGCAGTTCGTTTGGAACCTTTGATGAGATGTTAGCTGAGAAGCTGTTGGATACTCGTTTTGCCGGGACGACTCCGGTAGTAGACGGCTATGTCTACACGATGCGTGTAGTTCCCAAATCAACCACCACGCAAGCGGGCTTTGCGGTGAACTCGGATCCACAAGTGACTGACGGCGTCGGCGCCACCGGTAAGAATCACTTCTATCTCGATTCAGACAGCAACACAATTCACGTCAACGCCACCCAACCCGCGACGGCAGCCGATCCACCGATTGGTCAGTAAAGCAGAAGTCAGAGGTCAGAAGTCAGAGGTCAGAAGTCAGAAGTCAGAGGTCAGTAGTCAGAGGTCAGTAGTCAGTAGTCAG
>Ga0190274_10002215_pt1 | contig 11409 bp, 13 predicted proteins | sample Popmic531T_FD_133002 | JGI IMG/M metagenome (GOLD analysis project Ga0190274, IMG submission 133002) | Populus adjacent soil microbial communities from riparian zone of Yellowstone River, Montana, USA - 531 T | ecosystem: Environmental > Terrestrial > Soil > Riparian zone | place: USA: Montana...
CGCGACGAGGGACCGACGAGGGGACGAGGTCGCGGGGGTCAGCGCAGCGCACCAGGACGCGCGCTGCGCGACGAGGGACCGACGAGGGGACGAGGTCGCGGGGGTCAGCGCAGCGCACCAGGGACCGACGAGGGGACGAGGTCAGCGCGCGCGCACCAGGATCGGACTGGTGCCGCGCGCTTCGACCTAGACTCGCTTCCGTCGCGTGCGTCCGATGACGCGGAATCGAATTCGGTAGACGTGCGTCAGCTTGGCACCGTAGAGGGACCGAAGTGCCCGGTGCAGAGCGGCCACCGACTTCGGTGAGCCTCCCTGCCGGGCCAGGTCGGCCTCGTCGAGCTCGGCCAGCCGAATTCGCTCCACATGCGTGATGAGCACTCGAGCAAAGGGCCTCGGACCCAGCTGGGCAAGCGCAACAGCCCCGACACGTAGTCGTGTGTCACGACGAAGTGTCTGGGTCTTGGTGCCGAGCAGGATCCGCTCGACGTACCGAGCCAGGAAGCGCAGGGCCGGTGGCCGAGCCGACCCATCGTCGTGTATCATTGTGCCTTCGTTCCTTTCGTATCAGGGGTATGGGGAGTCCCGGAGTTCGCGCTTCGGGGCTCCCCTTCATTTTCGGCCGCCGCCTCGTCCGTGCCGTCGTCATCGACGCAGTAGCACTCGCCCAGGTCGATGGTGTCCGCGTCGACGTGGCCGTTGCTCCAGAGCCCGAACAGCCGTTCGCCCTTGGCTTTGGCCTCCTCCTCTGTGCCGGCCACGACGTAGAAGCGCACGTCGTAGACCACGGCCCAGTTCTTCGTGGCCATCAGTATTCGTCGGGTAGCAAGGCCGTCGTGCTCGACCGATCGGCCTCGGTGATGATCCAGAACTTCACCCCGGCCGTGCTCTTGTAGCTCGAGAGCAGTCGGTCCCCGTTGGCCACCCCCTCGTCGTTGGCCCGCTTGTCGTGCGCGCTGAGGTCGCCCCAGTCGCACCTGCCGTGCCGCTCCAGCGCGGAGAGCAGTTCGCTGATTGGCACCTCAGCCTTGACGCCGGGCGTCGCCCGGAGCTCGCCGAGGGGCACTCTGATGAGGACGGTCGTCGTCATGGCATCTCTCCCGCGTCTCGGAAACTGTGGAAGGTGGTGCCGCGGCCGAGGATGACGTGGTCGAGCACCTGGATGCCGAGCACCTCCCCCGCTTTCGAGAGCCGCTGCGTCACGTCGCGATCCTCGGGGCTGGGTCGGGTGTCGCCCGTCGGATGGTTGTGCACGAGCACCACCGCTGCGGCCCCGAGGAGCACCGCCGGTTGGAACACCTCCCGGGGGTGCACCAGCGATTGCGTGGCCGTGCCCAGCGACACCGTCTGCAGTCCGATGGGCTGGTGCCGGCCGTCGAGGTAGACCGCGATGAAGTGCTCCCGTGCGTCGTCGACGAGGAGCTGCCTCGCGAGAGCCGCCATCTGGGCCGGCCTCTCGATCTTCGTCGGAGCGGGCCGTCGTCGTCCGCGATAGCGAACGGCGACTTCCCGGACCCATGTGGGCCCGTTGGTCATTTCGTATTCCTTTCGTTATGTGTGGGGACGTGCGGATGGGTAAATCCGCACAGTCGCGAGTGTACCGAGATGGCGTGAAATTGCAATCTTGCAATTACACGCGGCGTTCTCGTCGATGGAGTGCGTTCCATGCCCGCTGCCCAGTTGCAGCCGGCGGCCGTCGTGGCGCGCGTGCTCGTGATGTCGGAGCGCCGGTTCTACGAGCTGTTGAAGCGCGGCGTGCTCCCTCGCAGCCCGGTGCGCGGCAAGTACGACCTCTTCGCCTGCATCCGTGCCTACATCGAGCACATGCGCGAGCAGGCCGCGGGCCGCTCGAGCAAGGACGGCGACCTCGACATCGTGGCCGAGCGCGCGCGGCTGGCCCGAGAGCAGGCCGACGCCATGGCGCTGAAGAACGCCGTGACGCGCGGCGAGCTCGTGCCCGCCGCCGACATCGAGCGGGCCAAAGTGGCCATCCACTCCATCGTCGTGCCGAAGATCCTGGCCGTGCCGCGGGCCTGCGCGCGCAAGGTGGCCCGCGAGCATGAAGCGAGAGCGTGCGAAGCGATCATCCGGGCCGAGCTCCACCAAGCGCTCCGGGAAATCTCGGCCACCGAGCTCGAGGTCACCTACCCGGCTGAGGCTCGAGCATCCGGCGACTGAGCGGATTCTCCGGGTAGAGCTCTCCGTCTACCGGCCGCCGCCCGAGCAGACCGTCAGCCAGTGGGCCGACGCCAAGCGCGTGCTCTCGCCCGAGACGTGCGCCGAGCCCGGCAAGTGGCACACGTCGAAGGCCGAGTACCTCCGCGGCTTCATGGATGCCTGCGGCGATCCTGCCGTGAAGGAGGTCGTCGGCCTCTTCGGCAGCCAGATGGGCAAGACCGACGCGATTCTGAATCTCGTCGGCTACCACATCGAGCTGGACCCGTGCCCGATCCTGCTCATGCAGCCGGATCTGAATCTGGCCGAGACCTGGTCGAAAGACCGGCTCGCGCCGATGCTGCGCGACACGCCCTCGCTCCGGGGCCGTGTCCGAGACGTGCGCGACTCGGACAACACGATCCTGCACAAGGGCTTCCCGGGCGGGCACATCACGATGGTCGGGGCGAACTCGACCGCCGGCCTCGCGATGCGGCCGATTCGGCTGCTCATCGGCGACGAGATCGACGAGTACAAGCCGAGCGCCGGCAAGCAGGGCAATCCGCTCAAGATCGCCGGCACGCGCACCGCGACGTTCTGGAACGCCAAGAAAGTCTGGATCACGAGCCCTCGCAACAAGGGCTCGAGCCTGAGCGAGCCGATCTGGGAGAAGTCCGACAAGCGCCGCTTCTTCGTGCCGTGCCACGAGTGCGGCACCGAGCAGTATCTGCGCTGGCCACAGTTCCAGTGGGACAAGGATCCGACGACAGGCGAGCACCTCACCGAGACGGCGCGCTACGTCTGCGAGCATTGCGGGGCATGGTGGGACGATCTCCAGCGCTGGGCGGCGATCTCCGTCGGGCACTGGGTGGCCACCGAGCCCTTCAACGGCGTGGCAGGGTTCCACCTGCCGGCCTACGCGGCGCCCTGGGAATCACGCTCTATGGCAGTGATCGCGGGCGAATTCGCGGCAACGCGGCACGTGCCGCGAAACTTCCAGGTCTTCGTCAACACGATCCTGTGTGACTGGTACGAGGAGAAGTACCAGGCGCTCCAGACTGAGCACGTGCAGTCGCGCTGCGAGCCGTACCCGGAGCAGCACGGCACGACGCTGGTGCCGAAAGGCGTGGGCGTCGTCGTGGCATCGGTCGACGTGCAGGATGACCGGCTCGAGGTCCAGATCCAGGGCTACGGCGAGCGCTGGGAGCAGTGGAAGCTCCAGTACCACGTGCTCGACGGCGATCCGTCGTCGCTGGCCCTCTGGGACGACGTGTGGAAGCTGCTGTGCCGGCCGCTGGCCGGCGCCGACGGCCTACCGCACTACATCCGGGCCATCGCCATCGACACGGGCGGCCACCACACACTGCGGGCCTACGAGTTCTGTCGCTCGCGCCTGCGCGTCACGATGGCCGACGGGCTCACGTCCTACGTGTTCCCGGTGAAGGGCAAGGGCGGGCAGGGCGGCCGCTTCTGGCCGAAGGCACCGACGTTCAACAACAAGGGCAAGGTGCCCCTCTACATCGTCATGGTCGATCACTGCAAGGAAGTGCTCTACGCCCAGCTCGAGAAGATCGGCAATCCGGGCGCTGGCTACATACACTTCCCTGTGAATGTTGAGACGGGCCTCAGCTCGACGAGGCAGTTCGACAAACGGTACTTCGACCAGCTCACGTCAGAGAAGGTCACAGACAAGACGAGCCCCAACGGCGCGTCGATGCGCGTCTGGGAGTTGAAGAGCGACGGCCGAAGGAACGAGGCGCTCGACACGAGCGTGTATGCGGAGGCAGCGCTGCATGGGCTGATCTCGATGGGCGTCGACGTGGATCAGAAGACGCAGCTCCGAGCAGAGCTGGCCGCGAAGCCGCCGGGCGGCGGCGAGGGCTCGCTCGGGCCGCAGTCGCAGCCGCAGGCCGCGCCAGAGCGGCGCGTGTCGAAGAGCAAATTCATGCAGAGGGACTGACGCATGGCGCTCACGCTCGCTCAGGTCCAGGACCGGATCACGGCCATCGAGGACGCGATCTCGACGGGCCAGCGCCGGGTCTCGTACTCGGACAAGGCCGTGGAGTTCCGGAGCAACGAAGAGATGCACTCGACGCTGCGCTGGCTGCTCAAGAAGCAGGAGGAGCTCGGCGGGCCGGCCGTGGTCGACGAGAGTCGGCAGTTCCGTGTCTCGACAGGGGACGGCTATGACGCGTAAGGGAGGCAACATCGTGCTCTTCGGCGCAGACGGCGAGCCCTTCGACGCGACGGCCACGCTGTCGGCATGGCGCGGCGCCGGGCAGAACCGGCGCACGCGGTCGTGGACCGTCGACACGGCACACGTCAACGCGTACATGGCCGGCGACGTCGCGAGCCTGCGCGCCCGCTCGCACGACCTGGCGCGCAAGTCGCCCTGGTCGGTGAGCGCCTCGGAGTCGTACGTCGCCAACTGCATCGGCACCGGCATCGTGCCGCGGCCGCTCATCGAGGATGACGAGCTGCGTCGGGTCGTCATCGAGGCGTGGGAGGATTTTGTCAAGGAGAGCGACTCCGACGGCACCCAGGACTTCTACGGCCAGCAGGCACTCGGGCTCACGTCGATGCGAGAGGGCGGCGACTGCTTCATCCGCCTGCGCCCGCGCGAGGAGCGAGACGGCCTGTGCGTGCCGCTGCAGGTGCAGCTGCTCGAGGCCGAGCACGTCGACCCGGCCTACAACGAGTACGTCTTCTCGGGCAGCGGCAGGATCCAGGCCGGGATCGAGTTCGACGCGCTGAACCGCCGCAAGGGCTACTGGATGTACCGGGATCACCCGGGCGACATGCTCAACCGGCGCTCGCTCGAACGCGTGTTCGTACCGTCGGTGAACGTGCTGCATCTCTTCCAGCCACAGCGGCCGGGCCAGATCCGTGGCGTACCGCAGCTCGCCCCGGCGCTCGCGACGCTGTACGAGCTCGACAAGTACGACGATGCCGAGCTGGCCAGGAAGCAGATCGCGGCCATGCTCGTCGGCTTCGTCACGTCGCCGAATCCGCAGAGCGACCCGTTCAACGCCGGATCCGTGAACACGCCGCGCGACAAGGACAACGTGCCGATGGTGGCCCTCGAGCCCGGCACGATGCAGAAGATGCTGCCCGGGGAGGATGTCAAGTTCTCGTCACCCGCCGAGTCGGGCTCGAGCTACGAGCCGTTCACCAATGGGCAGTTCCGGAAGGTAGCGGCAACGGCCGGTGTCACGTTTGAGGCAATGACTGGTGATCTGTCACGTGTCAATTTCTCGTCGATCCGTTACGGGCTCATCGAGATCCGGCGACGGATGGATCAGAAGCGCAGGCACGTCGTCGTGCACCAGCTCTGCCAGCCGACGTGGGAGCGGTTCATCCAGGCCGGCACGCTGTGCGGCCGGATCCCGATGCCGTCGGACAAGCGCATCCTGCGGCAGATGCGGCGGGCAATCTGGACACCGACGCCGGGCGAAGCCTACGTCGATCCAGAGAAGGAGATCCGCGCGATCATCCTCAAGCTGCGCGCCGGCCTGACGACGCGCGCGCGCGCCGCGGCCGAGGCCGGATTCCCCGACGTCGAGGCACTCGACAACGAGATCGCCGCCGAGAACGAGCGCACGGACCGGCTCAAGCTCCGCTTCGACGGCGACGGCCGGTACGGCGCGGCCGGCGGCCCGGCCGCGGGCGCCGGCGGCGCGCCGGGCACAGCCGGGGCGGGCGCGTTCGAGATCGGGCAGGAGGAGGAGGCCGACGAGGAGTCCGCGCGGTCGATGTTGCGTGCCATCCGTCGGATGACGGAGCGAGGCGAACTGGAGTTCTAGGGAGGTGATGATGTCGGGACCGATGGTCCATGGCCTGCCGGCGCGCGACTCGTTCTTCGGCGTGCCGCTCTATCTGACGCAGGGCTCGCTCGTTGAGCAGAACGTGCGGCAGCTCGCGCAGCAGCTCGGGGAGGATCCGCTCGGCTCCTGGGGCGTGCTCGGCGACCGCGAGCGAGCACGCCGCGGTGGCGCCGATGCGACGCAGCCGGGTGCCTTCTTCTTCCTCTTCGACGAGCCGCGTGCGGCCGAGCCGGACGAGGCGGGTATCGTCACGCTGGCGGTCAGCGGCTCGCTCTACAAGGGCATGTTCTGGGACGACTACGCCGACCTGCGTCGGCGCGTCGAGGATGCCGTGGCCGACTCGCGCGTGCGCGCGATCCTGCTCGACATCGACAGCCCCGGCGGTAGCGTGACCGGCTGCTTCGCCCTGACGCAGTACCTGCACTCGGTCGCCACGGGCTCGGGCAAGCCGCTGTGGGCCATCGCGAACGACCAGGCAACTTCTGCCGCCCACGCGATCGGCCGGGCCTGCGCCAAGTTCTACGCCACGCCGACCGGCCTCGTCGGGAGCATCGGCGCGCGCTGCGTGCACATGGACCAGTCGGGCTACGACCGCCGGATCGGTCTCGAGTTCACCGAGGTGGCGAGTGGTGCCCGGAAGAACGACATGAGCCCGCACAAGCCGCTCAGTGCCGAGGGCCGCGCCACGCTCGAAGCGCTCGTGATGAATGCGGCCGACGTGTTCTTCGCCGAGCTGGCCTCGTACTCGACGCTCACCGTTGAGGCCCTGCGCGCCTTGGACGCGGAGGTGTTCGTCGCCCCGGCTGCGCTCGAGGCCGGGCTGATCGACGGGGTGGCCTTTCGCGAGCAGGTCTTGGAGGAGCTGCGGGGCCAGCTCGCTTCCGCACCGTCGGCGGGTCGCTCGACGGTGCCAGCCCCAAATGCCACGGCGGGCGAGCCCGCAGGAGGAAACACGATGCCGAAGACGACGACCGAAACCGAGACGGAAACGGAGCGAGAGGCGACCGCCCAGGCCGAGAAGGTCGCGATGGCTCGGATGCAGAAGCGGGCACGTCTGATCACGAACGCGTGCGAGGTGGCGAAGCGGCCCGAGCTGGCAGGCGACTTCATCGCCAAGGGCATGAGCGTGAGCCAGGTGCGGAGCAAGCTGCTGGCCCAGCTCGCCGCGACCGACGTGCCCGGCGTGCGCGGCAACATCGGCGACACGACGGCCGGCACGCAGACCTTCGCCGCGCCGGTGTTCGACACGACGAGCATCTACCAGCGCTGGGGCAACGGCGCGGCGCTCATGAAGCCGGCCACGCAGCCCTGCTCGCGCCGCTGATCGCCTGACAGGGAGGCCCAAGTCGGGCCGCGCTGAAACTCCGCACTGAGGCCCCGTCACGGGGTGAGAGGTAGGTCACCGATGTCTCTTCTGACAGAACCAGTCCACAACCAGGCCTTCATGATCTCCGAGGGGCCGGACAACCACTCGCGCGATCACATCAAGATCCTCGCGGGCTCCGGCGCCACGCGGCCGCTGACGGCCGGCATGGTGCTCGGCAAGCGGAGCACCGGTACCGCCGCCGCCGCGGCCGGCCCGGCGAACGTCGGTAACGGTGCCATGGGCGCGATCACGGTGTCCGGATCGGCGCGCGCGGGCAAGTACAGGGTCTTGTTCGTCGAGCCGGCAGCCGACGCCGGTGCGTTCGTGATCGAGGACCCCGACGGAGTCGTGGTCGGTGAGGGCAACGTCGCCGCAGCCTTCAGCGTCGCGTCGGTCGGCCTGGCATTCACGCTGGCCGACGGGGCCACGGACTTCGCCGCGGGCGACTTCTTCGTCATCACGGTGACGCTCAGCGACGAGAAGTGGCTGCAGCTCGACGTGGCGGGCACGGCCGGCGAGCAGTTCGCCGCGGGCATCCTGATGAACGACGCGACCGCGCCCGACGGCGCGGATCTGCCTGGCGCCCTGGCGCTCGTGCGCGGGCCGGCCCAGGTGAACGCGGCCGAGATCACGTGGCCCGCGGGCATCTCCGCGGCCAACAAGGCGAACGCCCTGGTCGAGCTCGGGCGGCTGGGAATCATCGCGCGCTGACGTAGGCGCTCGGCGATAGGTAGGTCTCCAAATCCAGGAGGCGCGGCGGCCGGTTCTATCCCGGCGGCTCGCGCCTCCTTCGCTTTTCAGGAGGTGTGCAAGTGCCACACATGGACATTTTCCGGACGCAGGCTCAGGGCGCGTTCTCGATGGCGCAGCTCACGGCGCTTCTGCTCGACAAGCCGCACATCCCGATGCGGCTCGGCAAGATGGGGCTCTTCGAGGTCGACGGCGTTCGTACGACCGACATCACGATCGAGCGTCAGGGCAACACGCTGCGGCTCGTGCAGTCTTCGGCACGAGGTGGCCCGCGGACTCAGAACCAGAAGGACGGCCGGAGCGTCATCAAGTTCCCCAGCGTCCGACTGGCGCTGACGGACACGCTCCTGGCAGAGGAGGTGCAGAACGTCCGGCAGCTCGGCTCCGAGAACGAGCTGATGCCGCTGCAGGACGAGGTCACGCGGCGCATGCTCACGATGAGCAACTCGATCGAGGCCACGATCGAGTACCACCGGATGGGTGCGCTCAAGGGCATCGTGCTCGATGCCAACCAGGCCGTGCTGCTCAACCTGTACACCGAGTTCGGAGTGGTGCAGCAGACCGAGCAGGCCTTCGACCTGGCGGCTGCCTCGCCCGCCTCGGGCATCCTGCGCAAGCGGTGCAGTACCGTGATCCGGCTCATCCGCGACGAGCTGGGCGGTCTGCCGTACGACCACATCCACTGCATGTGCTCGAGCCAGTTCTACGACGACCTGACGGCACATCCGGAGTACCGCGAGTTCCAGAAGGGCTACGCCGCGGCACAGGGCCTCGCCGCGGGCGTGGTCGAGGGCACGACGTACTTCGGCGGGATCACGTTCGAGGAGTACCGCGGTGCCGTCGGTTCCGTGAACTACGTCGACGACGACAAGGCGCTCTTCTTCCCCGTCGGCACGCCAAGCCTGTTCATCGAGCGCTACTCGCCGGCCGAGTTCGAGGACACGGTCAACACGATCGGGCTTCCGCGGTACGCCGAAGTGCTCCCGGATCCCGAGGACCCGCGCAGCAAGGTGAAGGCCATCGTGCAGTCTCACCCGACGATCCTGTGCACGCGCCCGCGCACGCTGGTGCCCGCGAAGCGCGGCGCCTGACCCATGCCTCTCGCTCGATTGGACCTGGCCCTCGGGGCTGGGATCACCAACTTCGCCGAGCCGGTCACCTACCGGCCGGCGACGGGCGGGAGCTTCACGCTGAACGGCGTCTGGCGCGCAGCGCACACGCCGCTCGACCTCGGCGGCGAGACGGTGGTCAGCACCGTCTCGCCCGCCCTGGGCGTGAAGCTGGCGGATTTCCCGGTCGAGCCGCTCAGCGGCGACCAGTTCGACCGCGGCCTGGTCGCGTACCAGGTCGACGACGTCCAGCCCGACGGGCAGGGCGGGGCTGAGCTGATCTGCCACAACATCTCGTGATCGGAGGTCGCGCGTGTCGACGCTGTCGGAGCTGACGCTGGGCGTGTTCTCGGACGATCCGTACGCGGCACTCGACGCGGAGATCGAGCTGTCGGAGCACCCGCACCCTCGCGCGCGCATTCGCCACTGGGTGCACCAGCGGCTGCGCGCCGCGGCAGAGATCCCGGCCAAGGTCGAGATGAACCGACCGACGACGATGGCGCTGCGCAAGGCCCCGTGCGTGCTGGTCTACCTGCTCAGCGAGGAAGCACCCGTCGAGCGAGACCAGTCGGACCTGCGCTACGAGCACACGTTCACGCTGGGCATTTCCTCTCTCGTCACGCTGAACCAGATCCCGGAGGGTGCCACGATCGACGACGTGGGCGACGCGTTCGCGCACGTCTTCGGTGCCGTGCTGCTCAACGATCGCGATGACGACGGCGTGTTCTTCGGCGCGCAGGCCTCCGCCTGCGACCAGGGGCGCACCGTACTCGACTTCGAGCCCGACGGCGAGCGCGTTCTGCTCCACGTGCTCAACGAGTTCGCCGTGTCCTACCAGACCACGCCGGGCCGGCCGCCACTCGGGCCGCTCGAGCTGATCCACGCTGACTGGGATCTCGCGCCGCCCGACGAGCAGATCGAGGCCACGGACGAGATCGACACCACGCCCTGAAAGGAAGCCAGACGGCCATGCCAGAGAACGTGATCCTGCGCCCCGCGCGCGACGGTCTCGTGGTTCGAGACCCCAAGACCCGACTGCCGCTGCCGCCCGAAGGCCGCGAGCTGAACAAGGACGACCCGTACTGGATCCGCCGGCTCGCCGACGGCGACGTCGTCATCGGCGCGCCGGTTGCGCCGGATCTCCTCCGGGTCGACACGCATCGCCACGAGACCCCCGAGGGGGAAGGAGAGTAGGCCATGACGATCCTCTTTTCGTTGGTGCCCGAGGGCATCCGCACGCCAGGCATCTACGTCGAATTCGACAAGAGCAAGGCCGTGCGCGGCCTGGCAGGGCTGGAGCACCGGCTGTTGCTCCTGGTCCAGCGCCGCTCAGCCGGCACGAAGGCCGAGGGCGAGCTCGTCGAGGTGTTCTCCGCCGACGACGGCAAGACGTACTTCGGAGACGGGTCGATCGGCCATGCGATGGTGCAGGCCGCCCGTGCTGCCAGCCGCTCGACGCGCATCTTCGCCATGGCGCTGAGCGACAACGGCGCCGGAGTGGCGGCCATCCACACGGTGACGTTCACCGGGCCTTCCACGTCGGCCGGCACGCTCTTCGCCCTGGTCGCCGGGCGAGCAGTGCAAGTCGCGGTGAGCAGCGGAATGACCGCTTCCCAGCTCTCCACGGCTTTCGTAGCCGCCGTGAACGCGATCACCGCGCTGCCGGTGACAGCGGCGGTCGACGGCACGGACACGTTCAAGGCGAACCTGACGGCGCGGCACAAGGGCGAGGTCGGCAACGAGGTCGACATCCGCTTCAACTACCAGGTGGGCGAGGTGTTCCCGACGGGCATCGGCGCCAGCTCGGCCGTGACGACAGCGGGCACGACCAACCCGTCGGTGGCCACCGCGATCGCCGCGCTGGGTGACGAGTGGTTCACCGACATCGCCATGCCCTGGAAGGACGCCACCAACCTGACGGCCCTCGAGGCCGAGCTCGACGACCGCTGGGAGCCGCTGCGGCCGATCAACGGGCATGCCTACATCGTGAAGGACGACACGGTGGGCAACCTCTCGACGTTCGGAAACGGCAGGAACAACCCGCACATCACGTGCCTCGGGTTGAAGAACTCGCCGACGCCGGACTACGAGATCGCGGCCGTGCTCGGCGCGATCTCGGCGACGGAGATGCAGCAGCACCCGGCGCGGCCGATGACGGGCGTCAGCATGAAGGGCGTACTCGCACCGGCGACCGCGGATCGCTTCACGC
>Ga0190274_10002216_pt1 | contig 11409 bp, 9 predicted proteins | sample Popmic531T_FD_133002 | JGI IMG/M metagenome (GOLD analysis project Ga0190274, IMG submission 133002) | Populus adjacent soil microbial communities from riparian zone of Yellowstone River, Montana, USA - 531 T | ecosystem: Environmental > Terrestrial > Soil > Riparian zone | place: USA: Montana...
CAAGTTTGGCTCAGCGGGCAGTGGCGAGGGCCAGTTCAACACCGACTGGTGGCTGCGCCTCACGCTTGCCGACGGCGACCTCTTGGTCGTCGACCAGGGCAACTCGCGGGTGGCTAGGTGGCAGATCCCCATGCCTGTGGCAAGCGGGCACCTCGAGTCGATCAGCGCGTCTGCGACCGACAGCACCTTCGGCGTCACCTCCCTCACCCTGAAGCTCACCCAGGGGACTGGTGAAACGGAGGTCATCGAGCAGCGCACTCAGAAATGCGAATTAGGGGCTTGCTCGTTTAGCGCCGTCTTCGAAGATCTCGATATGACGGAGCGGCCGATCGGCCTCTACACGTTGACCGTCGAGGCAGAAGATGGAGCTGGGAACAAAAGCGAAGAGTCGCGGCGGTTCAGGCTCGACCCCCAGCCGCCAGAGCTCAGCCTCGCCGGGCTGTTGGCTGAACGCGACGGGCAGGCACTTGGGGCGCCCAGTGGCACTCTTGAGATCGATGCCGCCGACACGAATATCTCGGCATCTGGGGTCCAGAAGATCACGGTCGAACGGGATCAGCAGCGCGTGGCGAGCTATCCCATCGACTGCTCAGACGATTGCCCGGAAGCCGAAGCGACCTATCGCTACAGCGCTCTCCGCGACGGCGCCGAGCGTACGCTCCAAACGCCGGCCGAGCCCGCCGGGGCGACGCTGACCAGCCTGAGCGGCGTCTCCTGCGTGTCGCCGACCGACTGCCACGCCGTCGGGCACTATCGAAACATCTCCGGGGTGATCCTCACGCTGGCGGAGCATTGGGACGGCGAAGCCTGGAAAGTCAAAGCCAGCCCCAATCCAGGCGGAGCGCTTGAAAGCAAGCTGGAAAGCATCGACTGCACCTCCGCGTCGGCTTGTACGGCCGTCGGCTTCTACAAGACCGGCTCGGAAGCGTTTTCGACGCTTGCGATGCGCTGGGACGGCAGCAGCTGGGCGATCGTCTCCACCCCGAATCCGGCAGGGTTCGCCAAGTCGCATCTATATGACGTTGCGTGTCCAGCGGCCGGCGACTGCTGGGCCGTCGGCAAGGCGGCGAAAAAAGCGAGCGAAGGCGAAAATCCCGCCGCAATGCTTCAGCGCTGGGATGGCACCAAATGGACGCTCGTAGGAGCATCGGGACTACCGACGCAGCTGAGGCGGGTTTCGTGTGTCTCGGCCTCCTCCTGTTTCGCGGTCAGCGGTCTCGACGATCTCGTCGCTGCCCACTGGAACGGAAGCGCTTGGACGCAGGGAGCGACCGCCGGCCCGCCCAGCGGGGGGTCCGGCGGTAGGCTGAACGACGTCTCCTGCACGGCGGCGGGAGAATGCGTCGTCGTGGGAAGCTACTTCTCCGATGGGCATTCGGCGCCCCTCGTCCAACGTTGGAATGGCAGCGAATGGTCGGTCCAGAACGCCGTCGATCCAGCCGGTGTGGTCCCGGCGGCCGGTGGGGGCAGTCTTGATGCGGTCGATTGCCCAAGCGCGAATGCGTGTACGGCATTCGGCACCCAGAGCAACGTGCCCGAAGTGATGCCCTTGGTAGAGGGTTGGGATGGGACGGATTGGGCTCTACAGCCCGGACCGGCTCCGCTCGAAGCGACCTCAATGGTGTCGGCTGCCGTGTCCTGCCATGGCGAGTTCGCCTGCTCACTCGTTGGGAGCAGCACGCGTGCCGGCAGCACCAAGGCATTCATCGAGAGTGAAGTCCCCAGCGAAGCCGGACAACTCGTCACCATCGAAGCGGTAGATCGCTACGGCAATTCCGCGAGCGAGACCATCGAGGTCGACGTTAATCGTGAGCCGGGAGAGACGCCGGAATGCAGCTCGGAAGCCGCGACCGTGACGCCGAACGAAGTCGTGACCCCGAGTGAAGCCATCAGTGCGGTGCAGGAAGCGGTGCCAACCGCCGTAGCCGCGTCTGATCCGACGCTTGAAGAAACCACCGAAGAAAAAATAGACCCCTCCTATTCTTCGCCTGAACCGAACCTCGCAAACGTAGGAAACCAGGCTGAGGGCGAGACCTCGATAAACCCCCAGGGCGGCTTCACCCTCGAGGGCATCGCCTGCATCACGCCCGCTACGACCACGACCGCCGCCACCGGCGCAACGGTCGTGAACGACGATGCGGCGGTTTTTGCGAACACTTCCCCTCAGACCGACACGGTAATCAGGCCGACCGCTGGAGGAACGATGGTCGTTCATTCGCTGCGGGGCAAAAATTCCCCAAGCACCTTTTCTTGGAACATCACCGTGACCGAAGCGGCAGATGTGGTCCAGCTGCCCTCGGGTGTAATCGCGATTACCGAACCGCGGGAAGTCGAAGGCGCGGGTGAAATTCCCGCCCCTAAAAATCTGGAATCGCTAGCCTCGTTTAACGACGCGCAGATGCAGCTGGAAAACGGCTACTACCAGCTTGCGAAGGCACAGACTGAAACGAGCGACGAAGTAATAGCCGTAATCGCTCGTCCCTTCGTCGTGCTTGACCAAGGTGGCGTGGTGCCAGCGGAAATCGAACTGAAAGTCACCGAAGTCCCAACGGAATACAACGTCGTGTACACGCTGCCAGCGTTTGAACCTAACTTTGAACCGGAACCGGTGGGGATCGGGGTGGAAGCCGTTGCATCAAGTCTCCCCAATGGATCTTGTACGCAGGAGATAAGTCCATGCGGATATCCCGACTTGGATCGCGCTGCCAAATACGCCGTCAAATGGGGCGGTGGGCGCAATCATTCTGAGTACTGGGATTATGGATCTAATGACTGCACCAACTTCATCAGCCAAGTGCTTCGCGCCGGGCGCTATAAGTTCATGCGCTACTTGGCTCACGATGACGGAAGCTGGTGGAAGTACTCCAATATCCCCTATATCGGCCCTCCCGAATACGACGACACGGAGTCCTGGAAACAGGCCGACGTCCTGCCTCGACATCTATGGCGCTTTGGTCTTGTTCACATAGACCAAGTCCAGCAGCCGTGGGGATGGACGAGCGGAACGATTATTGCCACGGATTGGCTCGGATCCAATGGGGTGGGTGACATTAATCATTTGCTCTACGTACATGGGAGTCACGACTTTCCGGGAAGAGGGCGTGAACCCTTGGTGGCAAATCACTCGACTGTGAGCTATGCCAATAAGGCGTGGTATGAGGTAAAGAGCCGTATTGAAGATGCCGAGGGATCGAACTGGACTCGTTTCGCCCTTACTCTCAAGCATACGGAAGCTCACATAGACGCAAAAAAGCATACGCCGGCAAATCTCTATGGGCCAGGTGGATTGTTTAATGGTTAAGCGTGCCTGTGCTGTGATGCTAACCGTCCTTTGCTTCTGTACCGGCGCGGGCTGCGGGGGTAGCGAGGAAGAGGCGAGCCATAACACGACGCTCCTTACTGCGGATGAGGTAAAGCGAACTTTTCGTCAGCTCCCATATCGTTATGAGTTTCGTCCGGTCACGCCTCCCGCAGGCGCGTACAGCGCGGTAGCCGGCACTGCGGTTGGGCGGCGTGGGACCGTTGTTAATTTTGGCGTCGCTTTTGGTCGCTCGACGCAAGCGGTGCCTGTACCGCGCGCTGGCACCGATAGCACTTTCAGCTATCGAAATACGTTCATTTTCACCGATGACTTGCAGTTTACGAACGAGAGAGGCAAGCTCGTTACGAACCCTCGGCTCAAGACGGGTGAGCAATGGAAGGAAGCCATTGAGATGTCCGTTGAGTTGACTGGAAGATTGTGCAGATCGGCAACCGGAGCACCGTGCCCTGTATGAACAGATGGTGAGACGACCGAATGTCGAGTAGGTTGTCCCGACCGAGGGCAGGGACCGCTTTCGTCGTGTTCGTCGTCTTGGCGGTGATTGCATGGAGCGCGAACGGGGCGTCGGCTTGCGCCTGCGGTGAGTTTCGTGGTCCCGTCGTTGCAAAGGGCAAGAGCCTGTACGGAATTCCCTGGCGAATCAAGGCAGCCCTCGCGCAGTTGCGAGGACCACGAGGCTCTTTGGTTCGCACCTTTGAAGTCCATTTTTCGATCGGTCCGGAGGACGACTACACCGGCGCCGGCTACTTCACGGGTCTCCCTCTTCCTCTGCATCCGGAATTCGTGCTCACGGCCAACTTTGGAGAAAAGGATGAGTATCCAGAGAGCGATATCAGCGGCGTGACTCGTCGGCGTGTCTGGACACTCATCGTTGAGATGAGAGGAGGCGAATCACTAAGTGTTCAGCCGACCTTGGCTCCCTCGCCGCTGCTTAAGCGCTTCAGATGGCTACGGGGAGTACGGTTTTACGATGTCTTCTTTCCGGCCGATCAAGAGCCAAGGATGATTACGGCGTTAGACCGCCACGGCCATGTTCTTGCTCGGTACAAAAGGCATCGCGGCATCTTCCGCTGATAGGCAGAGGGAATGGCATTGCGCAAGATTGAGATCGGGCTGGTACTGGCGATTGTCGCCATCGTTGTCGTCATGGTCGTTCGCGCCCTAGACGGCGGCGAGGACAGCGAGGCGGTGGTTGTCAGCGACGCACGACAAGCGCTGCGTCAGCTTCCGTACCGCTACAGGTTCCGCGATGTCAGACCTTCGGACGGCGCAGAGGGTGTAGTCACCGGAACTGCGTACGGACCAGGCGGCGCCGTCGTTCATTTTGGAGCTGCGTTTGGTCGCTCGCCAGATCCAGTCCCGCTTCCCGGAGAGGGAGCTGAGGGGACGCTGGAGCTGAAAGAAGGCGTAATCACCACGCGCGAGGGAAAGGCTGGCAGTCGTGGGGGGCGCTTGGGCAATTCCAAGGGCAAACCGGCAGAACAGCCCTCTGACGCTGACCAAATGGCTGCGGGGATCGCGACGAAACTGTGCGAGGTGGCGGGGGGAACGTCGTGTCCAGAAGGAGGCGGTGAAGAAGGTGGTGGCCAGGCGCCGTCTTCTGGGCAGTCCGAATCTGTGTTCCGAAGGATCGACCAAGGGTCTCTCCAGAAATAGGGCTCGGGTCGTTCGAGCCCGTCGCCGTACTGTCGGAAAGAGACTGCCGTGGCCGACTCCCGCGAGCGGGCGAACCGCGCGTCGGCTAGACATCGAACCCGAACAGAGCCCTTGGGCGGGAGGCGAGGAAAGCCGCTGGGCGCGCCCGCCAGCGAGAGGTCCAGCGCAGGTTGCTCGAAGCCCAGCGCGTCCTTGGTCTCGGTCAGTTCGCGGCGCGGGCGCGGGCCCTTGGGCGCTCGATGAGCATCATGCGTTAGATGCGAGCAGGGTCACGCAGCTAGGATTCGGCCTGCGGTCAGGCGATACGCGGTCGCGGATATCCGTTCAAAACCCGCCCCCGCTATCGGAGCGTCCCAGTCAGCAGATCCGCGATCGCCCGGACCTCCTGCAGCAGCCCGTCGAGCATGCGCTCGGTGTCGCTGTGGATCCGGTACTCGGCCGCTTGGCGATCGGCCTCGACCTGATCGATGCGGGTCTCCAGCCTCTGGGTGCGGTCGTCGATCTTCTGGACCGAGCGTTCCAGCTTCTTCTCGGTCTTGCGGACGCGCTTCTTGACGTAGAGGCGGGTTTCCTCGCGGATGCTGTCGAGTTCGCGGCGGACGTCGGTGTTGATCGGCTCGCCCTGCTCGGCGAGCATCTCTTCGACGCCGCGGCGGACCCGCTCGATCTCCTCGTGGAGCTCGGCGCGGGCGCGGTCGGCGGCATCGGAGATCCCGGGTGCCGCTGCGGGCAGGGAGGGATCGGCCGGGTTCGGGGCGGCGTTCACTGCGGTCATCCTAGGGCTGGGGGTGGCCGGAAATCGCGCTGCGGCGGGCTAGAGCTTCAGCACGTAGAGGCTGTAGTGGCCGATCGCCAGCTCGTCGCCGTCGCGCAGGGGCCCGAACTCGACCGTCTCGCCGTTGAGGAAGACGCCGTTGAGGCTGCGGTCGTCGAGGACGCGCAGCGGCTTGCCAGGTTCGGCGACGACGAGGGCATGGCGGCGGGAGACGCTGGGGTCGTCGAGGCGGAGGTCGGCGTTGGGGCTGCGGCCGATCCGGGTCCAGCCGCGTTCGATCCGGAAGGAGACGACCTTGCCGTCGTCGTCCTGGAAGGCAAGGCAGTGGCCCGGGCCGGAGTGCTGCATCCGCGCCTGCTGCAGCCACCCGGGAGGCGTGTGGGTGGGAGGGGCGCTGAACTCGCTCGTCGTGCCGGCATGGTCCTGCCGCGCCTCGAAGATCGAGTCGCGGCGGTACTCGGAACCGCCGCAGCGGGGGCAGTCGGGGAGCTTGTCGGTCTCCTCCATGGAGAGCTGCGAGCCGCAGACGAGGCAGAAGAACGTTCCCTCGCCGGGGGTGGCCCCGGTCTCGTAGCGGTCGTCAAGCGGAGCGTTGCCGATGGTGTCGAAGATGGTGACCTCCTATTTGTGCGTCTTGAAACGATCCTAGCGCCGCCTCCGCCTCCCGTCACTCAATTTCGACTATGTGGTCGCGGGCGCGTGGGTGGCGACTAGAATCGCGCCGCGATGGGTCCGCTCCGCGCCGAAACCGAGATCGACCTCCCGCGCGAGCAGGTCTTCGACGCGCTCACCGACCTCTCCCGCCGCCCGGAGTTCACCGACCACTTCCTCTCCGGCTTTCACCTGACCCGGATCGACTCGACCGGTGTCGGCGCCGGCGCTCGCTTCCGCGTCGAGGCGCCGCTGCGCTCGATCTGGATGGACACGACGATCGTCGAGCTCGACGCGCCGCACCGGATCGTCGAGCGCGGCCTCGGCGGCCGCGCCAACCGCATCGTCAACCACACGGTCTGGGAGCTGACTCCGGGCCCGGGCTCGCTGACGGCGGTGCGGGTGTCGCACTGGACCGAGCCGACGAACCCGATCGACCGCGGCCTGGAGGTCCTCTCCGCCGGCTCGGTCTGGCAGGAGCGGGGCTGGCGCGAGGCGATGAAGCGGCTTCGCGACGGGCTCGAGTCGGGCGTCTGGGAAGGCAGCCGGATCGCCGTCGCCGGCGGCAACCGCTACGCGACCGGCATCCCGTAGAAGCTCCTAATAGACTCTCGCCGCCGATGGTCCCGAACCGCAGACTCGTCTCCTCGCTGCTCGCCGCCCTGGCTTTCGCCGTCCTCGTGGCCGGCGTCTCCGCCTGTGGCTATGAGAGCCACGAGAAAGACGTGGTCGAGGGTGAGCCGGTCGAGCTGGGCGAGCTCTCCTTCAACGTCACCTTCTCGCGCTACCTGAACCCGGCCGACACCGAGGACGAGGCCTACCTGGTCGGCCAGAAGCCGCCGCCGGAGGGCTCGACCTACTTCGGCGTCTTCTTCGAGATCCAGAACGAAAGCGACGAGCCGCAGACGCTGCCCTCGACGCTGAGGATCACCGACGCCGACAAGAACACCTACGACGTGCTGCCGAGCGAAAGCATCTACGCGCTCGAGTTCGGCGGCGAAGTCGAGTCCCAGGAACAGATCCCGGTGCTCGATTCGACCGCCCAGCAGGGCCCGATCGAGGGCTCGGTGGCGATCTTCCTGCTGCCGGCCGAGGCCTCCGACGCGCGGCCCCTGACGCTGCACATCCCCGGTGCCGACGGTGAGGACGGAGAGGTCGAGCTCGACTTGTAGTCGCCCTGCCTGGCCCTAGCTAGAGGCCGGCGGAGAGGACCTGGGCCGCGGCCGGCGCGGCGACGTCGCCGCCGGCGGCTTCGGCTTCGATCAGCAGCACCCCGATCGCCAGCCTCGCCTTCTCGGCCGGGGCGAAGGCGGCGAACCAGGCGTCCTTGATCTGGACCGGGTTTTCCTCTTCCTCCTGGCCCGGCTTCGGCCCCAGCTCGGCGGTGCCGGTCTTGCCCGCCACCTGGGCCTCGGGAATCGCGCCCTGGGTGCCGGTCCCTTCGACCACTACCCCGGTCATCAGTTCGGTCAGCTCGGCGGCGACCTTCTCCGACATCACCCGTACCGGCTCGGCCTGGGGGCGCAGCTTCCTGTTGGCCACGATCGAGGTCGGCAGGCGGACGCCGTCGTTGGCGATCGTCTGCGCCACGCTCGCCATCTGCAGCGGCGTCGCCAGCACCTCGCCCTGGCCGATGGCGGAGACGCCGAGGTCGATTTCTTCGCCGATCTCGGTCGGGATCGTTGATTCCGGCAGTTCGGCTTCGCGCACCAGCTGCGGCGCGTAGAGCGTCGGCGGCGAGTTGAAGCCGAAGCTTTCGGCGGCTGCGACCAGTTCGTCGTTGCCGATCTTCGGGCCGAGCGGGGCGAAGTCGGCGTTGCAGGACTCGGCGAAGGCTTCGCGGAAGGTGCCGCCGCAGTACTCGCCGTTGGCGTTGTTGAGGAAGCGACCGCCGACGTTGACGCCGTTGACGACTTCGAATTCGTCGTCGAGCGAGACGACGCCCTTCTCGAGGGCGGCGACGGTGGTGATCATCTTGAAGGTGGAGCCCGGCGGCTGCGGGGCGGAGAGGGCCTGGCCGGCGAGAGCGCGGACGTTGCCGTCGCGGGCGTCGAGCACGGCGATGCCGCCGGAGCGGCCGGCGAGGGCGGAGACGGCGGCTTCCTGCAGTTCGGGATCGATCGTCGTCTTCACCGGCGCCCCCGCCCGCGGCTTGCCCTGGGCGATGACGCGGGCCGCGGTCCCGGCTTCGTCGAGGGCCAGCAGCGACCCCCCCGGCTTGCCGGCCAGGCGGGTGTTGAAGGCCCGCTCCAGACCGCTGATCCCGACCGGGGTGTCGGCGGCGAAGCCGCGGCGGGCCAGCCTGGCGATGTCCTCTTCGCCGGCGGCTCCGACTTCGCCGGTGACGTCGATGGCGGCGCTGCCGAGCGGGTGTTCGCGTTCGGTGGCTTCTCCCTCGGCCAGCGGCGTCCCGTCGGCGGCGAGGATCGGCGCCCGCGGCGCCAGCTCGATCTGGTTCTCGAGGTGCTCGCCGCTGCGCAGGCCGGGGAAGACCAGGCTGGGATCCCAGTCGATGCCGCCGTCGGCGTAGGGGATCTCCACCTCGTCCTCGAAGCGCCCGAAGGCGACCGTGGCGACAGCCACCGGCAGCGGCACCACGGTCTCGCCCTCGCGGGCGGAGGGGTCGTGCGCCGAGCCGGTCTCGAGCGAGCTCAGGGTCGCCACCTGGTCGGCTTCGCGGTAGGCGATCACAAAGTCGTTGATCTCGATCGCCGCTTTCGAGGCCGGGTTCAGCTCCCTGTACATGACGCTGAAATCGTTTGCCGCCCAGGCCGCGGCGAAGCGGTCGGCGGCTTCCTTTTCGGGCGAGCCGGGGGCGCCGACCGAGGCGCCGACGACGAAGGCGACGATCGCGATGATCGCGAGGGGGAGCGTGCGGGTGACCAGGCGACGCCGCCGCTCGACCTCGGGTGCCATCTGACTCACCGAGTGAAAGGTAATAGAGCGGTCCCCCGCATGCTTCTATTCAGTGGTGACCGTTCTGGATTGGGCCATTGTGGCCTTCACCATCGCGCTCGGGTTGTGGGGCTACCGGCAGGGCCTGATCGTCGGCGCGCTGACCCTCGTCGGCTTCGGGCTCGGCGCCTTCGCGGGCAGCCGGCTGGGGCCGCTGGTGCTCTCGCAGGGCTCGGAGTCCCCCTACGCGCCGCTCTGCGCGGCGCTGGGCGCACTGCTGGCCGGAGCGCTGGTCGCGGTCGCGGTCGAGAGCTTTGCGCTGGGGCTGCGGGCGCGGATGATCCGCCGCCCGGCCCTGCATCTGGCCGACGGCGCCGGCGGCGCGGCGCTGATCGCCGCCGTCGCGCTCGGCCTGGCCTGGGTCTTCGGCGCGGTGGCGCTGCACGCCCCGGGGACCGAGCGCCTGCGCGCCGACGTCCAGGAGTCGCTGATCCTGCGCAGCCTCAACGAAGTGCTGCCGGCCTCGGGTCCTGTCCTCCACGCGCTCGACCGGGTCGATCCGGCGCCCGCGGTGAGCGGTCCGGCGGCGCCGGTCGCCCGCCCCGACGAGGCGATCGCCACCGACCCCGACGTGCTCGGCGCCGGCAGTTCGGTCGTGCGCGTGCTCGGCAGCGCCTGCGGACTCGGCGTCGAGGGCTCGGGCTGGGCGTTGCGGCCGGGCCTGATCGTCACCAACGCCCACGTGATCGCCGGCTCCGAGGACACCACCGTCACCACCCAGGACGGCATCGAGCTCGACGCGACCCCGGTCTACTATGGGCCGGAGGACGACCTGGCGCTGCTGCGGATCGGCGCCGACCTGCCGACCCTGCCGGTCTCCGAGCGGCGCCGGTCGGGTGCCGACGCGGCCGTCCTCGGCTACCCGGAGAACGGGCCCTATGCGGTCACGCCCGCCCGCCTCGGCGAGACTCGCCCGACGATCAGCGAGGACTCCTACGGCCACGGCCCGGTCGAGCGCACGATCGTGGCGCTGCGGGGCTCGGTCCGCAGCGGCAACTCGGGTGGGCCGCTGGTCGACGCCGAGGGCCGCGCGGTCGGCACCGTCTTCGCCGCCACCACGGCGGGCTCGCCGGGCGGGTTCGCGATCCCGGCCGAGGAGGTCCGCGACGCGCTGGCCCAGGCCGGGGGCCCGGTTTCCACCGGCCCCTGCACCGGCTGAAGCGGCAAAGCCCATCGCTTACGTTCAGTAAGCTCGACCTTCGTGGAACCGGTTTCGTCGCCCCAGGTCACCGCCAGTCCGGCCGGCTCCGTCTGCCCGCACTTCCATGCCGCGATCGAGCTGATCGGGAAGCGCTGGACGGGTGCGATCGTCTGCGCCCTGACCGAGCGGCCGATGCGCTTCGGCGAGCTCGGCAAGGCCGTTCCCGGTCTCTCCGACCGCCTGCTCTCCCAGCGCCTGCGCGAGCTGGAGGAGGAAGGGCTGGTGGGGCGGGAGGTCGAAGCCGGCACCCCGGTGCGGGTGACCTACTCGCTGACCCCGATCGGCGAGCAGCTCGGTCCGTCGATTCGCGAGCTTCGCAGCTGGGCCAAGCAGTGGAAGCAAGCCGGGTAGCCGGTTAGCCTCGTCGGGTGGAGCAAGGGGAGATCGAGCTCGGCGAGGTGATCCCGCAGGCAGGCCCCAACCTGCCCGGGCCCTTCCCGGTCGGGCGCTACGCGCGCCGCCTTCAGGAGGAGATGCGCAAGCGGGCGCGGGTGCAGCTGATCGGCGAGGTGACCGGGGTCGGCCGCAGCAAGGTCCAGGCCTACTTCGAGTTGCGCGACGGCCAGGGCGCGGTTCCCTGCGCGATCTGGCTCAACGACCTGGAGAAGGCGGGATTGCCGGAGGGGGCGCTGCGCGACGGGGCCGAACTGGTGATCTCCGGCGGTCCCGACTACTACCCGGGTGGCGGCCAGGCCTCGCCCAGCTTCAGCTTCCGCGCCACTCACGTGCGGCTGGCCGGGGAGGGCGACCTGCTGGCGCGTCTGGAGGCGCTGCGCAAGCAGCTGCAGGCCGAGGGCCTGTTCGAGCTGCAGAAGCAGCTGGCGCGGCCGCTGCTGCCGAAGACGATCG
>Ga0190274_10002217_pt1 | contig 11405 bp, 12 predicted proteins | sample Popmic531T_FD_133002 | JGI IMG/M metagenome (GOLD analysis project Ga0190274, IMG submission 133002) | Populus adjacent soil microbial communities from riparian zone of Yellowstone River, Montana, USA - 531 T | ecosystem: Environmental > Terrestrial > Soil > Riparian zone | place: USA: Montana...
AACGATCTCAAGCTCGACACCGGCGTCGGCACCTGCGGCAAGAACGGCCAGGGCGTGCCGGTCGGCGTGGGCCAGCCGACGCTTTTGATGGAACGCATCACGGTCGGCGGGACCGGCTGAGCCTCAGCGCACCACGCCCGCCATGCAGCAGGGCCGCCGCTTCGGCGGCGTGATCTTGTCCTTGAGGTAGCATCGCGCCGTAGGCCCGCCATAGCCCGGCCGCACGAACGACCATGCGCGGCAACGGTTCTCGCCCTCGCAGGCCTGCTTGCAGGCCGAGACATCCTGGCTGGCCGGAATTTCGAAGTTGCGATAGTCGCCGCCGACGCGGTCGATCGAGTTCTCGACCGGCCCTGGGCGCATTTCCACCGCGGCCCCGCCTTTGACGCCCGACACGCAGCATCGGTTCTCCACCAGCGGCTTCACCTGGCTCTTCAGCCAGCACGCCGCGAGGTTGCTGCCGCCAATAGCCGCGGTGCCCGGGTAGGAGAAGGTCCAGGCTCGGCAGCGCGAGTCGCGGTCGCAGCGCGCCGAACAGACCTCGGGGTCGCCAGTCTGAACCGTGAAGCGGGCATAGTCGCCCCCCGGCCGGTCGAACCCGGATTGGCCCCACGCCGGCAAGACCGCGAATGCAGCCAGCGCGAGCCCAAACAGACCGCCGAGGAAGGACCGCATCCCGCCGCCGCCTTTCACTTGCGCCTGATCGCTCGGGAAAACGGTTTCCCGCGCTCTCGATATCTCGCTTTGGCGCCATGTTAGTGAAGTGGATGTTTCGAGGCGAGTGCGATTGGTTGCGGCTATCAACTGACAAAAGAATGCGCCCGCCGGGGGGCGGCGGGCGCAGCATCCGGAAAGGGGGAGGGGAAACCGCCGGTCCGGACGTTTGACCGATGGGAGGATCGGCCAAGACAAGTGACAAGGCTAAGCGAAACGATTCAGGCTAGGCGCCGGACGGTCGTCCGGGCGCCGGCACGGAATCGGCGGCGTGCCGAACAGCTCCGACGTTAACGTGGGGACGCCCACGCAGGCCGGTTCAGGCCGCCGGCGGCTGCCGCGCCGCTCGGCAACGCGACGCGCCAGCAGGCCGCCCGCGTCGCGCCACGGCGGCAACGCATAAGCGTCGCGCAGGTCGCCGCGGTTCAAGCCGATGTCTGCCAGCATGCGGTCGTCGAGCTCGGCGAGCCGCATCGCGTCGTAACGGCTCCTGACCCGTTCGACGAGCCGCTTGAGGCCGAGCCGCGCACGGACCGCGGCTGCGATGGTGAGGGCTGTGATGGCAGGCATTGCACTCTCCAATTCGGTCTGGAAATGCTGGCAAAGCATCCTTTTGGGCCGCCGCATCGCTGCGCGGAGCCACCCGGAACGCTCACCCATTTCCCCTGAACGAATAGAAATTTAGGCAATGGCCATTGATAAGTGAAACGAATGTTTTTAATATAACCAATCATCTATGGTGATGGATTGCCGCCGGCACAAGCCGGCTTGGGAGGGTACCCCGTGAGCGCCCTGATCGACGTCGACCAACTGCGCACCTTCATTGCAATCGTGGAGACCGGCAGCTTCACCAAAGCCGCCGAGGTCGTGCACAAAACCCAGTCCGCGGTGTCGATGCAGATGAAGCGGCTCGAGGAGCGGCTCGGCAAGGCGATCTTCGCCCGCGACGGCCGCGCGTCCAAGCTCACCGAGGACGGCGACCGGCTGCTCGATTACGCGCGGCGCATCATCAAGCTCAACGTCGAGGCGCTGGCCGCCTTCGACGACGCCGAACTGAGCGGCCGCGTGCGGCTCGGCCTGCCGGATGATTACGCCGACCGATATCTGCCGGAGATCATGGCGCGGTTCTCGCGCGCCTACCCCGGCGTCGAGCTGACCGTGGCGTGCGAACCATCGGTCGAACTGGTCAAGCACATCGACGCCAACGAGCTCGACCTTGCGATCATCACCGATTGCGGTACCTCACGCGCGTCGGAGGTCTTCCGGCGCGAGCGGCTGTTGTGGGTGACGTCGAACCGCCATTCGGTCCATTTGGAGGAGCCGCTCCCGCTCGCGCTTGGGCGGCCGAGCTGCGGCTGGCGCCGCGCTGCGATCGACTGCCTGGAGACGATGGGCCGGCCGCATCACATCGCCTACACCAGTGCCAATGCCAGCGCCGTAGCCTCTGCTGTCCTGTCGGGACTTGCTGTTTCGATATTTCCGGAATCGGGCCTGCGGCCCGGGATGCGCGTGCTCAACCCCGCGGACGGTTTTCCGGAATTGCCGGGCTGCCGCGTCGGCCTCATTCGCAATCCGCACGAGAGCCTGGCGCTCGCCGATGCGCTCGCCGAGCACATCATCTCCTCGCTCGACAACCTTTCGGAAGCGGCGCAAGCGGCGGAGTAGCATCGTTCACGTGTCGCAGCCTCATCCTGAGGGGCCCGCCGAAGGCGGGCGTCTCGAAGGATGGGCGACAGGTCAACGCACGTGGCCATCCTTCGAGACGCATTCGCTTCGCGAATGCTCCTCAGGATGAGGCGGAGCCGATATCGGCAACCGTTGCGCCCAGCAACTTGACCAGCTCCCCCGGCGCGATCTCGATCTGCAGGCCGCGACGGCCACCGTTGAAGATGATGGTGGGATGCGCGAGCGCGGCGGCTTCGATGAAAACCCGCGCGCGCTTTTTCTGACCGAGCGGCGAGATGCCGCCCACATGATAGCCGGTGATGCGCTCGGCCTCCGCAGGCGCCAGCATCGACGCGTCCTTCGTGCCCGCCGCCGCGGCGAGTTTCTTCAGGCTGACCTCGTGGTCGCTCGCGATCAGCACGCAGACCACCACCCCGCCCGCCTTCGCCATCAACGTTTTCAGCAACCGCTGCGGCGAAACGCCGAGCGCGTCGGCGGCCTGCATGCCGATGCGGGTCGCGTTCGGATCGTAATCGTATTCGTGAAGCTTGAAGGCGATCCCCGCCTTGTCCAGCGCCACGGTGGCCGGCGTGCCCTTCGCCATCGCAGGTCCTAGCTGAAATACATCCGGTAATCGCCGCCGGCCTTGCGCACGACGTCCTCATGCGTCGTGAAAGAGACGTGGAACTTGTCGACGACCCATTTCGGACAGCCGTTGTACGCAAGCTGCTCGCGCGTCGTACGATCGAGCCAATCGGTCAGCTGCTGTTTCTTGGCGAACGCGAGGTCAGCGTTGGTTTCGAAAACATAGCAGCAATGGCATCGGTCCAGGCCGATGCTCGCGCCCATGTCGCGGTCGCGAATATGCGGCATTTCATCCGGAGCGTATGCTATCGCCTGATCGGTCGCGACCCTGATGACGGCGGCATAGCGGCGCGTCTCGTCCCAAAGCTCGTCCATGTTGCGTTTGGCTTCGCCGCGCGCGGAACGTGGTGGCGCGGACAGCGCGCCGATCAGGCGCCGCCATCCGTCCCGAAAGCTCAATAGACATACTCCTCGGAGATCGGTTCGACGGAGCCGTTCCACGTCCCATGGAATTTCTCGAGAAGCTCCTCGGCGGGGGTAATGCCACGCGCCGCGATCTCCTGAAGCGGACGCAGAAAGCGTGTCTCGTCGCGGCCGTTCTGGTCGAGCTTCTTGCGGCGGACGAGACCCTGCTCGGCCAGCGCCAGCGTCTGCTTGGCGATCTCCAGCAGGCTCCTGCCGCGGATTGTCGCCTTGAAGCCCAGCCTCGGCACGTCGTCGCGTAACTTCTGGCGTTCTTCAGCAGTCCAATCCTTGACGATGTCCCAGCAGGCATCGAGGTTGGCATCGTCGTAAATCAGGCCGACCCAAAACGCCGGCAGCGCAGGAAGGCGCCGCCATGGGCCCGAGTCGGAGCCGCGCATCTCGATGTAGCGCTTGAGCCGCACCTCCGGAAAAATCGTCGAGACGTGATTGGCCCAGTCCGAGATCGTGGCGCGTTCGCCGGGAATAAGCTTGCCGGCCAGATGATCGCGGAAGGATTTACCCGACACGTCGATGTACTGGTCACCGCGCTTGATGAAATACATCGGCACATCGAGCGCGTAATTGGCGTAGCGCTCGAAGCCCATGCCCGGCTCGAATACGAACGGCAGCATACCGGCGCGGGCATTGTCGGTGTCCCGCCAGATTTCCGAGCGGAACGAAACAAAGCCGTTCGGCTTGCCCTCGGTGAACGGCGAATTGGCGAACAGCGCGGTGCCGACCGGTTGCAGCGCCAACGCGACGCGCATCTTCTTGACCATGTCGGATTCGGAGGAGAAGTCGTGGTTCGATTGCACCGTGCAGGTGCGGTACATCATGTCGAGGCCGTACTTCCCGACCTTGGGCATATAGGCCGTCATGATCTTGTAGCGGCCCTTCGGCATCTGCGGGATGTCGGCGCGGCTCCAGTTCGGTGTCGTGCCGAGCCCGAGGAAGCCTATGCCGAGCGGTTTTGCTACCTCGCGCAGTTGCGCCAGATGCGCCATCAGCTCGTTGCAGGTCTGATGGATGGTCTCGACCGGCGCGCCGGACAATTCGAACTGCCCGCCCGGCTCGAGCGAGATGGCGCCGCCGCCGGTCACGTCGGCGAGCCCGATGATGTTCTCGCCCTCCATGATCGGCTCCCAGCCGAGCAGGTGCTGCATGCCGTCGAGCAGCGCCCGGATGCCGCGCGGCCCGCCATAGGGCACGGGCTTATGGCCGTTCACGGTGAAGGCGAATTTCTCGTGCTCGGTGCCGACCCGGAATTCGGACTTCGGCTTGCAGCCGGCTTCAAACCACGCGACGAGTTCGTCGCGCGAGTTGATCGGCGTCATGTCGACTTGGTCGCGGGCCATGCAGAGTTCCGGCGAAAAAAGGTCGCGACCTTAATCATGGACGAGGCGAAAGGGCAATCTTGAAGTCCCGTCCGGGGCGCCTCAATTCGGCTTCTGGAATTTCAGCACGAATTCATCCACCGGCACCTTGGGCCGGAAGATCGGCTCATCGCGCGGGTCCTCCGGGTGGCGGAGGAAATCGGCGCTGGCGACGAGCTTGAAACCAGCCGCCTCGATCTCGCTCTGGAGCACGCTCTCCTCGATCCGGTGCAGGGTCTTGCCGACCGACGTGCCGGCGCCGGCCTTGGCCGAATGATCCGCGATCACCAGGAATGAACCGGGCTTGAGCGCCGCGAACAGCTTCTTGTTCATCGCTGAGCGGTCGACTGGCATATAGGTGGTGTCATGGTAGAAAAAGAAGAACGTGATGAGATCGAGATCGCCCACCTCCGCCGGCAGCGGATCGTCGAACGGGCGCGCGAGCACGACGACGTTCCGCATCGCGTCGGTCTTCATGCGAGCCTCGAAACGCTCCTTGGCGCGGGCACTGGCGTCGGCGGAATCCTGGCCATAGACCTTGCCGCCCTCCCCGACCGCGCGCGCCATCAGCTCGGTGCTGTAACCGCCGCCGGCGCCCATATCGAGCACATGCATGCCGGCGCTCACGCCGGTGAACGCCAAGAGCTTGACCGGGTCGCGGCGCTGGTCGGTTTGCCGATCGGCATCGCTGCGGTCGGACGCCGCGATGATCGCGGCATAGTCCTGCGCCAGGGATTGTGCCGGCGCCGCCGTGGCCAACGCCACAACCGCCGCCAGGACCAATGGGATCGCGTTCTTCATCATGCCGCCTTCTTGCCGGGCGCAAAGCGCCCATAAAAACTCTCACCCTTCTGCGCCATGTCGAGCAGGAGTTTCGCGGGCTTAAAGCGCGGCCCGAATTTCTTCTCCAGCCGCTGGCACAGCTCGACAAAACGCTTCACGCCCATCATGTCGATGTAAGACAGCGTGCCGCCGGAGAACGGCGCAAAGCCGAAGCCCAGGATCGAACCGACATCGGCCTCGCGCACATCGGTCAGCACACCCTCCTCGAAGCAGCGCGCGGTTTCCAGCGCCTGCATGGCCAGAAACCGGTCCTTGATCTCCTGCACATCGATCTTGTCGGGATCGAGCTTCATGGCCTGCAACTCGGCAAGGCCTGGCCATAGCTTCTTCGGGCCCTTCTCCGGATAATCGTAGAAGCCTTTGCTGTTCTTGCGGCCGAGCCGCTGCTTCTTTTCGACCATGAATTCGAGCAACGCCTTCTGGCGCATGTCGATGGCGGCCGCGCCGAGATCGGCTTCGGTCGCCTTGACGATCTTCCAGGCCAAGTCGACCGCCACCTCGTCGTTGAGCGAGAGCGGCCCCACCGGCATCCCCGCCATGCGGCCGACATTCTCGATCATCGCCGCGGGCACTCCTTCGGCCAGCATCAGATGGCCCTCGCGCAAATAGGTGCCGACCACGCGCGAGGTGTAGAAGCCGCGCGAATCGTTGACCACGATCGGGGTCTTGCGGATCGTGCGCACGAAATCGAGCGCCATCGCCAACGCCGCATCTCCGGTGTTTTTGCCGAGGATCAGTTCCACCAGCATCATGCGTTCGACCGGCGAGAAGAAGTGAATGCCGATGAATTTCTTCTGGTCCTTGGCGCTCTCCGCGAGCGACGTGATCGGCAGGGTCGAGGTGTTGGAGCCGAAAACGGCATCAGGCACCACCGCCTGCGCCTTGGCGGTGGCTTCGGCCTTCACCTTGCGGTCCTCGAACACCGCCTCAACCACGAGATCGACACCGGCCAGTGCGCCGTAATCGGCGGTCGCGGTGATCCGCGCTATCACGGCGTCGCGTTGCGCCGCTGTGGCACGGCCGCGGTTGACCCGCTCGGTCAGGCCCTTGTGGACATGCGCCTTGCCGTTGTCGGCGCTCTCCTGGTCGCGGTCGATCAGCACGACCTCGAGGCCGGCCTGCGCGCTGACCGATGCGATGCCGGCGCCCATGAAGCCCGCGCCCAGGATGCCGACCTTCTTGATCTGCACTTGCGGCACGTTCGCGGGCCGCCGCGCCCCCTTGTTGAGATCCTGCATCGAGACAAACAGCGAGCGGATCATCGCCGCCGCTTCCGGCGAGCGCAGGATCTTGGCGAAGTAACGTGACTCCACCGTGAGCGCGCGATCGATCGGCAGTTGCAGGCCTTCGTACACAACCTGCAGGATCGCGCGCGCGGCCGGATAGTTGTCGAAGGTTTCGCGCCGGTAGATCGCGTTTGCCGCCGGGAACGTCATCATCCCGGCCCGCGAATAGACCAACCCGCCCGGGAAGCGGAAGCCATCGACGTCCCACGGCGCCTTAGCCTTGCCATTGGCCTTGGCCCAGTCTTTGGCGGCCTTGATGAGATCGCCGGCTGGCACGACCGCGTCGACGAGCTTCATGGTCTTGGCGCGGCTGAGATTGAGCTGCTCGCCCTTGAGCAGGAATTGCAGCGCGTCCGCCGGCTGCATCATCCGCGCGATCCGCTGCGTACCACCGGCGCCGGGGAACAGGCCGATCTTGACCTCGGGCAGGCCGAGCGCGGTCCTGGCGTTGTCGGCGGCGATGCGCTGATGGCAGGCCAGGCAAAGTTCGAAGCCCCCGCCGAGCGCGGTGCCGTTGATGGCCGCGACGAACGGCTTGCCGCAGTTCTCGATGCGCCGATACAGCTGCGACAGCTTGCGGCTCTCGGCGAACAACACGGTGGCCGCGGCCTCCTCGCCTTGGCTCTTGGCCATCTCCTTGAACGTGCGCGTCAGCGTTTCCAGCAGCGTCAGGTCGGCGCCGGCGCAGAATGCCTCCTTGCCCGAGGTGATGATCGCGCCCTTGATCGCGGCGTCGCCCGCAATATTCTCGACGATCGCCGACAACTCGGCAATCACAGCAAGATCGATGACGTTTATCGAGCGTCCAGGCATGTCCCAGGTGACCAGCGCGATGCCATCGGTATCGACGTCGAGCTTGAAATTGTAGGCCATCGCTTTTCTCCCGCGGCAGCGCCGCTCTACTCCTTGATCGGCTCGCCGGATCTACGCATCCAGCGCCGGCCTTTGTCGTCACGCTCCATGCGGAAATCGACGTCGGGATAATGCACGCGCTCGTCCTTGGAGCGGGTGCCGACTTCGAGATAAAGCGCGTCGCGGTCGCTGCGGTTGATCAGGCAGTGACCGATGCCGCCGTTCGCCCGCCAGCCCGCGGCATCGCCGGGCTTGAGCACGGTCTCGCCGTCGTCCTCGTGCAACACCAGTTCGCCTTCCAGCACGAAAATGAACTCGTCCTCGCTCTCGTGCCAGTGACGCAGCGCCGACTTGGAGTTCGCCTTGATCCGCGAGACGTTGACGCCGAACTGAGTCAACCCGACCGCGTCACCGAGCCGCTGTTTTTCGCGGCCGGCGATAACGTGCGCGAATTCCTTCGGATAGGAGCGGTTGTTGTCGTAGGGAATTTTCGAACGGTCGATCTTCGGCATGTTCAGACCTTGCGCGGCGGATAGGGTTCGCCGGTCTTGCGCAGATAGCGCAGGCCGGTCTTGTCGCGCTCAAGCCGCATGTCGATGTCGGAATAGACCGTGGTTTCGTTCACCGAACGCGTGCCGACCTCGATGTAGACCGCATCCTGCTTGGTCCGATTGATCAGGCAGTGGCCGTTGCCGCTGTTGGCCTTGAACCCTGCGGCGTCGCCTGCCTTGAGCACCGTCTCGCTGTGGTGATCCTCGCAAAGCACGATCTCGCCTTCGAGCACATAGACGAACTCATCTTCGTTGCGATGCCAGTGGCGCTGCGACGACCACGCGCCGGGCTTGAGCGTCGTCAGGTTCACGCCGAACTGGCTCAGGCCCACGGCATTGCCGAGCCGCTTACGTTCGCGGCCCTTGATTGGCTGCCAGAACGGGTCGGGATACAGGCATTCCGTATCTGCCGGGATTTTGGCGAGATTGATCTTGGGCATACGATCAAACCCGCTCAATGATCGTCGCGGTGCCCATGCCGACACCGATGCACAGCGTCACCAGTGCAGTCGAGAGATTACGCCGCTCCAGTTCGTCCAGCACGGTGCCGAGGATCATCGCGCCGGTGGCGCCAAGCGGATGGCCCATGGCGATAGCGCCGCCGTTGACGTTGATCTCGTCGTGATTGATGTCGAGCTGCTGCATGTAGCGCAGCACGACCGAGGCGAAGGCCTCGTTCAGCTCGAACAGATCGATGTCCTTGGTCGTCATGCCGGCTTTCTTCAGCACCTTCTCGGTCACCGGCCCGGGACCGGTCAGCATGATCGAGGGCTCCGAGCCGATGTTGGCGAAGGCCCTGATGCGCGCGCGCGGCTTCAACCCCGCCGCCGTGCCGGCGTTCTTGTTGCCGATCAGCACGGCCGCGGCGCCGTCGACGATGCCGGAGGAATTGCCCGGCGTGTGGACGTGGTTGATCGCCTCGATCTCGGGATAGCGCTGGATCGCCACCGCGTCGAAGCCTGCCATCTCGCCCATCTGCACGAACGACGGATTGAGCTGCGCCAAGGTCTGCATGGTCGTGGTTGGTCGCATGTGCTCGTCCTTGGCGAGCAGCGTCAGCCCGTTGACGTCCTTCACCGCGATCACCGAATTCTTGAAGCGGCCGTCGTCCCAGGATTTCGCAGCGCGCTTCTGGCTCTCGACCGCGTAGGCGTCGACGTCGTCGCGCGAGAAGCCGTACTTGGTGGCGATCAGATCGGCGGAAATGCCCTGCGGCACGAAATACGACTTCAGCGCAATGGACGGATCGATCGGCCAGGCGCCGCCGGCCGCGCCGATGCCGACGCGGCTCATCGATTCGACGCCGCCGCCAATCGTCATGTCGTGCTGGCCGGACATGACCTCGGCGGCCGCGAAGTTCACCGCGTCGAGGCCGGAGGCGCAGAAGCGGTTGATCTGGATGCCCGGCACCTCATTGCCGAAGCCCGCCATGATGGCGGCGACGCGGGCGATGTCGCCGCCGGCCTCGCCGACCGGATCGACGCAGCCAAGCACCACATCGTCGATCAGGATGGGATCGAGTTCGCTTCTGTCCTTGATCGCGGCAAGCGCCTGGCTCGCAAGATTGAGCGCCGTCACCTCATGCAGCGAACCGTCGGCCTTGCCTCGGCCGCGCGGGGTACGAACGGCATCGTAGATGAAGGCGTCATTCTTCGAATCGTCGGCCTTGTCGGCCTTTTTCGCCAGATCCTTTGAAAATAGGCCCATCGTTACAAGCTCCTCGCGATCAAAAGCTTCATGATCTCGTTCGTGCCCGCGTAGATGCGCATCACCCGCGCGTCCCGGTAGATCCGCGAGATCGGATATTCGTCCATATAGCCATACCCGCCGAACAATTGCAGGCAGCGATCAGCTACTTTTCCAAGCGAGTCGGACGACCAGTACTTGGCCATCGCGGCGGTGGCGTTGTCGAGTTCGCCTTTCAATGAGCGCGCGATGCATTCGTCGCAGAAAACCTTGGCCACGGTCGCCTCGGTCTTACAGGCCGCAAGCTCGAACTGTGTGTTCTGAAACTCGATGATCTTCTTGCCGAAAGCGGATCGCTCCCTGGCATAATCGATGGTGAGCGCGACCGCGCGCTCCATCATCGCCACCGCATGGTAGGCGACAATCATCCGCTCCTGCGGGAGTTCTTTCATCAATTGGACGAAGCCCTGCCCTTCTTCCAGGCCGAGCAGATTCTCGGTTGGCAGCGATACGTCCTCGAAGAAAAGCTCCGACGTGTCGGCCGCATCGAGGCCGAGCTTCTTCAGCTTGCGGCCGCGGCGGAAACCCGGCGTATCGGCGGTCTCCACCACCATCAGCGAGACGCCCTTCGCGCGCTCCTTTGGATCGGTCTTGGCGACGACGATGATCAGGTCGGCGTGCTGGCCATTGGTGATAAAGGTCTTGGAGCCGTTGAGCAGATAGCGGTTGCCCTTCTTCACCGCGGTGGTCCGGATGTTTTGCAGGTCGGAGCCTGCGCCGGGCTCGCTCATGGCAATGGCGCCGACCATCTCGCCGCTGGCAAGTTTTGGCAGCCAGCGCTTCTTCTGCTCCTCGGTGCCGAAACGCAGAATGTAAGGCGCGACGATGCCGGAATGCAGCGGCGCGCCGAAGGCATCCATGCCGGCGAGACTGTAGGCGCGGTTGATGACGGTCTCGTGGGCGAACGTGCCGCCGGCGCCGCCGTATTCCTCGGGGATCATGGCGCAGAGCAGACCCGCCTGCCCGGCCTTGGTCCAGACCTCGCGCGGAAGCATTTTCTCGTCGTGCCACTTGTCGACGTGTGGCGTGAATTCGGCTTTCAGAAAGCGGTCGGCCTGGTCCTCGAGAAGGACAAGCTCCTCCGTCATCCAGGCCGGGCGCGGCAGATTGAGAGGATTCATGGCTGAGATGATTCCCGGGCTTCGGGCGCCACAATAGCCGCGCTCATGCAGTGGCGCGAGGTCTCTATCGGCCGAACGATGCCCGCCATAAGATCGGACAAAACGGCGGGAGGAAATTCGGCATGTCCAAAACCTTGCGGTGGCTGATTCCGGTCCTGATGCTGGCGGCGAGCCAGATCGCAGCCAAGCCAACGCCCAGAACTG
>Ga0190274_10002218_pt1 | contig 11403 bp, 10 predicted proteins | sample Popmic531T_FD_133002 | JGI IMG/M metagenome (GOLD analysis project Ga0190274, IMG submission 133002) | Populus adjacent soil microbial communities from riparian zone of Yellowstone River, Montana, USA - 531 T | ecosystem: Environmental > Terrestrial > Soil > Riparian zone | place: USA: Montana...
GATGAGACCGGCATCGCTGCGATGGCGCAGTCTGGAACCGTGGCGGTGCTGCTCCCGGGCGCCTTCTATATGCTGCGCGAGAAACAGCTTCCTCCGGTCGAGGCCTTGCGTCGCCACAAGGCTCATATCGCGATTGCGACCGACAGCAATCCCGGCACCTCCCCGATGACGTCGCTGCTGCTCACTATGAACATGGCGGCGACGCTGTTCCGGCTTACGGTCGAGGAATGCATCGCGGGCGTGACGCGGGAAGCCGCGCGCGCGCTCGGCCGGCTGGAAACTATCGGCACCATCGAGACCGGAAAATCCTGCGACCTTGCGATCTGGAATATCGAGCGCCCGGCCGAGCTGGTCTACCGGCTCGGATTCAATCCACTGCACGCGCGGGTGTGGCGCGGCAAATGACGGACGCGGTCACATTTTCGGGTGATGCTCTGCCGCTGTCGGACCTGCGGAAACTGGCACGCGGCGCGGCGCTTGAATTGTCACCGGAGGTCTACGCCAAAGTCGACCGGGCAGCCGCCGTGGTGGCCGCCATCGTCGCGAAGGGCGAAGCCGTCTACGGCATCAATACCGGCTTCGGCAAACTCGCCAATATGCGGATTGCCGACAGCGACCTTGAAACGCTGCAACGCAATCTTGTGCTGTCCCATGCCGCCGGCGTCGGCGAACATGTCTCGGTGGCGATCGTGCGGCTGATGATGGCGCTGAAACTCATCAGCCTTGGCCGCGGCGCTTCAGGCATCCGGCGCGAGAGCCTGAAGCTGCTGCACGGCATGCTGACCGGCAATGTGATTCCGATAATCCCCGCGCGCGGCTCGGTCGGGGCCTCGGGCGATCTTGCGCCGCTGGCCCATCTCGCCGCCGTCATGATCGGCGAAGGCGACGCCTTCTACGGTGGCGAGCGCATGCCCGCGGTCTATGCGCTTGGCCGGGCCGGACTGGAGCCGGTCGTGCTGGCACCGAAGGAAGGTCTTGCGCTGTTGAACGGCACGCAATTCTCCGCGGCGCACGCGCTCTATGCGCTGTTTGCGATCGAGCGCATCTTCCAGTCGGCGCTGATCACCGGCGCGCTCTCGACCGATGCCGCGCGCGGCTCCGACACGCCCTTTGACGAACGAATCCAAATCCTGCGCGGTCATCGCGGACAGATCGATGTCGCCGCCGCGTTGCGCGCACTGATGCAGGGCAGCACCATCCGCGCCTCGCATCGCACCCTCGACGATCGCATCCAGGATCCTTATTGCCTGCGCTGCCAGCCGCAAGTGATGGGTGCCGCGCTCGACGTGATGCGGCAGGCGGCGGCGACGCTCGCCACCGAAGCAAACGGCGTTTCCGACAATCCGCTGGTGCTGGCCGATACCGGCGAAGTCATTTCCGGGGGCAATTTCCACGGTGAACCAGTCGCGTTTGCAGCGGACATGCTGGCACTCGCGATCTGCGAAATCGGCTCGATCGCCGAGCGCCGCATCGCCATGCTAATGGACCCTGTCCTGTCCGGCCTGCCGGCGTTTCTGACACCGCAGCCAGGGCTGAATTCGGGCTTCATGATCGCGCAAGTGACGGCGGCGGCGCTGGTTTCCGAGAACAAGCAGATGGCGATGCCGGCGAGCGTCGATTCGATCCCGACCTCCGCCAATCAGGAGGATCATGTCTCGATGGCGGCGCATGGCGCGCGGCGTCTGGTCCAGATGGCGGACAATGCCGCCCATGTCATCGGCATCGAATGGCTGACCGCGGCGCAGGGCTGCGACTTTCACAGCCCGCTGACGTCGAGCCGCGATCTGGAACAGGCGCGCGCACTTCTTCGCAAGCATGTGCGCAAGCTCGAAGCCGACCGGAAAATGGCGCCTGACATCGCGACCGCGACCGAGATGGTGACAAGCGGCGCATTGATCGAGGCGACAAGTCCCTCCACACTCCCTTCTCTCGAAAGCTGAAGGTTCGTCATGTCCAAGCGTCTCGACAATGACCGCATCATCCGCAGCCCGCGCGGTCCGGTGATGTCCTGCAAAAGCTGGGCAACCGAAGCACCGATGCGCATGCTGATGAACAACCTCGATCCGGAAGTGGCCGAGAAACCGCACGAGCTCGTGGTCTATGGTGGCATCGGGCGTGCCGCGCGCGACTGGGAAAGCTATGATCGCATCGTGTCGTCGCTGAAAGCGCTGGAAGGCGACGAGACCCTGTGCGTGCAGTCCGGCAAGCCGGTCGGCATTTTCAAGACCCATGCGGACGCGCCGCGTGTCCTGATCGCCAATTCCAACATCGTACCGCATTGGGCAACTCTCGACTATTTCAACGAGCTCGATCGCAAGGGCCTGATGATGTACGGCCAGATGACGGCGGGCTCGTGGATCTATATCGGCTCGCAGGGCATCGTGCAGGGCACCTACGAGACCTTCGTCGAGGTCGGCCGCCAGCACTACAATGGCGACCTCAAAGGCCGATGGATTTTAACCGCCGGTCTCGGCGGCATGGGTGGCGCGCAGCCGCTCGCCGCCACGATGGCAGGCGCGTCGATGCTCGCGATCGAATGCCAGCCCTCGCGCATCGAGATGCGGCTGCGCACCGGCTATGTCGACATGCAGGCGAAGAATCTCGACGAGGCGCTCACCATCCTCGATCGCGCCGGCAAGGAGAAGAAAGCCGTCTCGGTTGCGGTACTTGGCAATGCAGCGGAAATTTATCCCGAACTCGTTCGGCGCGGCGTCAGGCCCGATGTGGTGACCGACCAGACCTCGGCGCATGATCCGATCAATGGCTATCTGCCGGCCGGCTGGACTCTTGCCGAATGGCAGGAACGGCGCGAGCGCGATCCGAAAGCGGTCGAAAAGGCAGCGAAGGAATCGATGGCCGTGCATGTGCGCGCCATGCTCGATTTCCACCGGCGGGGAATTCCGACGCTCGATTACGGCAACAATATCCGCCAGCGCGCGCTCGACATGGGCGTGAAGGATGCTTTCGACTTTCCGGGCTTCGTCCCCGCTTACATCCGTCCGCTGTTCTGCCGCGGCGTCGGTCCGTTCCGCTGGGCCGCGCTCTCGGGCGATCCCGAAGACATCTACAAGACCGACGAAAAGGTGAAAGAGCTGATGCCGCACGACAAGCATCTGCATCACTGGCTCGACATGGCGAGGCAGCGCATTCACTTCCAGGGCCTGCCGGCACGCATCTGCTGGGTCGGGCTCGGCGACCGGCATCGCATCGGCCTTGCCTTCAACGAGATGGTGGCGAAGGGTGAACTGAAAGCGCCGCTGGTGATCGGGCGCGATCATCTCGATTCCGGGTCGGTGGCCTCCCCCAATCGCGAGACCGAGGCGATGAAGGATGGCTCGGACGCCGTATCGGACTGGCCATTATTGAATGCGCTGCTCAATTGCGCGAGCGGTGCGACCTGGGTCTCGATCCATCACGGCGGCGGCGTTGGCATCGGATATTCTCAACATGCAGGCATGGTGGTTCTGTGCGACGGCACGCCGGAAGCGGCAAGGCGCGTCGAGCGCGTGTTATGGAACGATCCGGCGACCGGCGTGATGCGTCATGCCGATGCCGGCTACGACGAGGCGATCGACTGGGCGAAGAAGCAGGGATTGAATCTGCCGAGTCTCTCGTAGAAACCGCCGAAAGGATTGAACCGTGAGCGACGAACTGCCCGTTCCCCTTCCTGAAGCCGAACCGAAGGGTCAGGCCGTATCCCTCACCGTTTCCGCGATCTTCGCGGCAATCATGATGGTGCTGGCGCTGATCGGCGCCGGTGTCACGCTGGCCAATGTCACGTGGGCCGAGAATTACTGGCTGACGCTCGTTCCGATCTTCGGCCTGATCTGCATCGCTGCTGCCTGGTCGCAGACCCGCACACTCGACCGGACCGTGATCCGGCAGGTGCTGCATTGGCTCGCGGTCGCGCTCACCATATCCATCAACTTCAGCATCTTCCGTCGCAGCGGCGAGCAAACATCGATCGCGACCGGACTGACTACGCTGCTGATCCTTTCCCTCGGATGTCTGCTTGCCGGCATCCATCTGGAATGGATGTTCGCGCTGGTCGGACTGCTGCTGCTCGCCATCGCCGTGATGGTGGCTGTCGCGCAGGAATATATGGCGCTCGTGGTGCTGGTCGGCGCGGTACTGATCGCGGCGGTACTGGTGGGACATCACTTCCTGAGGAAATGGCGGGCGTGAAACGGGACCCGCAAGACTGCTCTGGTCAGCCGCCCGTCCCTGCGAAATCGGTGTAACTCTCGATTGCCGATGATACTAATGCGCTTCCGCCGCCAGCACTGCTTCGGCGCGGATTTCCTCGGTCAGTCGCGCCTTCAACTCTGAAAACTCCGGCGAGGTCTTGATCGTGTAATGCCGCGGATAGGGCAAGCTTACGCGGAGATCCGCCTTGATGCGGCCGGGGCGCGCGCTCATCACCAGCACGCGCGAGGCGAGAAAGATCGCCTCTTCGATGTCGTGGGTCACGAACAAAACGGTCTTGCGCTCGCGCTCCCAGATGCCGAGCAGGAGTTCCTGCATCAGCGCGCGGGTCTGATTGTCGAGGGCGCCGAACGGCTCGTCGAGCAGCAGGATTTCCGGACCGTTGGCAAGCGCGCGCGCGATCGCGGTGCGCTGCTGCATGCCGCCGGAAAGCTGCTTCGGATAATGCCGCGCAAAGCTTTGCAGGCCGACGCGCTCCAGCCATTGCCCGACCGTGGAGTTGCGTTCGGCCTGGGGCACGCCCTTCTCGCGCAATCCGAAACCGACATTTTCGGAGATCGTGAGCCATGGAAACAGCGTGTAGGACTGGAACACCATGCCGCGATCCGGGCCGGGCCGCGTCACGGGTTTGCCGTCGAGCAGTATCTTTCCGGTGGTCGGTGTGTCGAGGCCCGCGACGAGGCGAAGCAAGGTCGACTTGCCGCAGCCCGAGGGGCCGAGAATGGTAACGAAATCGTTGTCGGCGATGTCGAGATCGGTCGGTTCGAGCGCGCGCGTCGGCACACCGCCATGCACCGCGGGAAATACACGCGACACATTCTCGATATGAAGCTTGCTCATATCTGGCTCCAGGGAAAGAGCCAGCGATTGGCAGCCTTGAACAGGAAATCCGATATGAGCCCGATGATGCCGATCACGATGATGCCGAAAATAATCTGACCGGTAGCCAGCAGCGCCTGGCTGTCGATGATCATGTGACCGATGCCGGACGACGAGCCGATCAGTTCGGCGACAATCACGTAGGTCCATGCCCAGCCCAGTACGAGCCGCAGGATTTCGGCAATCTCGGGAGCGGCGGACGGAATCATTACGCGCGCGAGGATGCCCTGGTCGCGAGCGCCAAGGGTAAGCGCCGCTTCCACCAGATCGCGTCGCACGCTGGCAATCGCGAGCGCCACCATCAGCACGATCTGAAACACTGAGCCAATAAAGATAACGAGCAGCTTCTGCAATTCGCCGATGCCGGCCCAAAGAATCAAGAGCGGGATGAAAGCAGAGGCTGGCAGATAACGCGCGAAGGAAACAAACGGTTCGAGAAAGGCCTCGATCGGCTTGTAGGCCCCCATCAGGATGCCGATCGGCACGGCGACCAACGCCGCGATCACGAACCCGCCGACCACGCGCCAGATTGTTACCGCGATATCGTAGGAGAAATTGTATTTCGTCAGCAGCTGCGTGCCGTCCTGTACCATGGTCCAGGGATCGGCGAGGAAGGTCTTCGAGACATGGCCGCCGAAGGTGACGAAGCCCCAGGCTGCGACGAATAGCACAAAGAACGAGATGCCCAGCAGGACGCGGGTGACGTTCGATATGGGTGCGAGCGGTCTCATGAGGCTCGGTTTCGAAAGGCCGGTAAGACAGCAGAACCGGAGTACAAAATCCGTTCGTTCCCGCGCGAGCGGGAATCCAGAGAAAAGGATTGGGTCCCCGCCTTCGCGGGGACGAGCGGAGATTTATTTTTCAGTTGAGCTCCCACCCGCCTCGCTCGCGATACGCTTGCTTGGCACCCTCTCCCCGTTTCGCGAGGAGAGGGAAAAATAAAAACTACTGCACGAATCTGGGATCGGCGAGCTTCGACATATCCGGAATCTGCTTGATCACCCCGATTTCCAGGAGCAGGTCCGCCGCCTCTTTCGAGAAAGCGGCATGCTCGCCCGAGAAGAACTTCTTGTTGGCGTCCTGGTCCTGCCAGCGCAGATATTTCGCCGAATTACCGAACGCCTCACCGGTCTGCTTCACGTCGGCGCCCATGATCTCAAAGGCCTTCTTTTCGTCGGCCTTGATCATGGCAAGCGCTTCAAAATAGCTCTTGGTCAACGCCTTCACCGCCGCTTCGTTATCGGCGATGAATTTCGGCGTGCAGCCGAAGGTGTCCATCACCATCGGATAATCGAGCGTGGTGGCGATGATCTTGCCCTTGTCGGGCGCCGCGCGAACGGCCGAGAGATAGGGCTCGTAGGTCGCCGCGGCGTCGTTGCTCCCGGCGATAAACGCCTGCGCGGCGGGTCCTGGCTCCATGTTCACGATGGTCACGTCCTTGGGCGACAGACCGTTCTTCTTCAGGAACCATGACAGCAGGAAATACGGCGAGGTGCCGGGCGCCGAGGCCGCAACCGTTTTGCCCTTGAGGTCCTTGATCGAATTCACATCCGCGCGCACGGCCAGGCCGTCGGCACCGTAAGACTTGTCGAGCTGGAAAATCTGCGTAGTCGGAATGCCGCTGGCGTTCCAAACTACCCAGGTCTCGACCGTGGTGGCGGCGCACTGGATGTCGCCCGAGGCGATCGCGAGATGGCGGCTCGCCTGCGGGATTTTCTTGATGGTCACGTCGAGGCCGTTCTTGGCGAAAATGCCGGCCTCCTTGGCGAGCGTCAGCGGCGCAAAGCCGGTCCAGCCCGAAATGCCGATATTCACTTTGGTCTGCGCGGACGCAGGCACGGCCATAAGCACAAAGCCCGCTGCCGCCACCATCATCTTTAACTTCATCTGATCCCTCCGGTCCAAAACGCCGAAACCCGGCTTTGCCGGCAAGCCAACACGCCGACACGGACGGAGTCAATTCCGCATAAAATCCATGCCAGACAGCTCTCCGGGAGCGGGATTGGCGCCCGATTATTGAGCTTCGATGCCAAGCTCTTGCGTGGTTTTTGCCCAGAGCGCGAGTTGAGATTTCAGGAAATCGGCGGCCTGTTCCGGGCTGCCGACACCCTTCGGGTCCAGTTCGAATCCGAGCTTGGGCGCGAGGTCACGCACCTGCGGATCGCGGGTGGCTTCGTCGATGGCGGCGTTGAGTTTGCGAATGATATCCGGCGGCGTTCCGGCCGGCGCCATCAGCATGAACCAGCCGGAGAAATCGAAGCCGGGCAAAGTCTCCGCGACTGCCGGGATGTCGGGTGCCGCCGACAGCCGATGGGTCGAAGCGGTCGCGAGCGCCCGTAACGCGCCGCTACGAAGGTGCGATTCCAGAATAGACGCAGAAAATACACCGGCCTGGGTCCGACCGGCGATCGTGTCCTGCAGGCCGCTGTTGATGTTGGTGGAAGGGATCAGCTCGAATTTGGTCCCGGCGCGCTTGTTGAGAGCTTGCGCGGTCACGCCCGCCAGGTTTCGCGGGCCGTCCACCGACACCGATATTTTGCCAGGCGATGCCTTGTCGAGCGCGATCAGCTCCTGCAAGGTCTTGGCAGGCACATCGGGATTCACCACGACGATCTGATGGCTCCTGGTCACGAGCGCGACCGGCGAGAAATCCTTCACCGGATCGTAGCTCAGATTTTTCACCATGTAGGGGTTGGTGACGAGCGAGGCCGAAGTCGCGAAGAAAAAGGTGTTACCGTCGGGAGCCGAGCGTGCCGCCGCCTGCGCGCCGATCACATTGCCGGCGCCCGGCTTGTTTTCGATCACAAAGCTCTGGCCGAGAGCGGCCGAGAGTTTGTTGGAGATCATGCGGGCCATCACATCCGGGCTCGCGCCTGCCGCCTGCGACACGATGAATGTCACCGGCCGCTGCGGCCAGCTTTGTGCACTCTGTGCAAATGCAGGCTGCGCAACAAGCAGCGTGCTGATCGCGACAAACGATGCGATTGATTGCTTCATGTTGCGCTCCCTGGCGTCCTTCCGTGTTGATGGAGGCGCGCGATCGCCGCTTTGCGCGGCCTGTTTTCGTGTACTGTATCGTGGGTTTGACGAGCCACTGGACGGATAACCTGCCTATCATTACTCCATGCAGCCAACAAGAAACTGGATGGGAACCCACCGCCCGAAAGGGCGATCAATGGCAGGACACACCATGAGCGACCGCAGACTGAACCCGATTTCCGATGTCGAGTTGAACCGCCGCTGGAAGGCGGTGCGCGCAGGCATGGCGGACCGCGGCATCGACGCGCTGGTCATGCAGAACAACAACGACTGGCTCGGCGGCTATGTAAAATGGTTCACCGATTTTCCTGCCTATAATGGCTATCCGCGCACGGTGATTTTCCACACCGCCGACGCCATGACGGTCGTCGATATGGGGCCGGGTGGCGCGCGGCGAAATCTCGATGGACAGAACAAGATCCATCGCGGGGTCGCTGACATCCTTTGCACGCCAGCCTTCACCTCGATCGCCTATACCGACGGCTATCATGGTGAGCTCGCGCTCGGCGAATTGAAGAAGCGCGGTTATCGCCGCATCGGCATGCTGGGTGCCGGCGCCATGCCCTATCGCTTCGTGACCCAGATCGAGTCCGGCCTTGCCGGAAAGACCGAGATTGTGGACGCAACCGAATGGGTGGACGCGATCAAGGCGATCAAGAGCGAGGAGGAGATGATCCTGGTTCGCCGCTGCGCCGAAATGCAGGACGAGATCTTTGCGCGCGTCTGCAAGAAGATAAAGCCCGGCATGCGCGACAATGACGTGACCGCGCTTGCTCAATATGAGGGCCGGCTCCTCGGCAGCGAGCAGGGATTGTTTCTCGGTTCATCAGCGCCACTCGGTCAGGCTTCCAATTTCGTCGATCGCTACATGCAGGGCCGAACCTTACAGGAAGGCGAGCATTTCTCGCTGCTGATCGAAAATGCCGGCCCCGGCGGTATGTATACCGAAATCGCACGCACCATGGTGCTCGGAAAAGCCTCGAACGAAGTCATCGACGGCTTCGAAACGGTGCGCGAAGCGCAGGATCACACCTTGTCGAAAATCAAGCCGGGCGTGCTCGCCCGCGACGTCGCGGCTGCGCATGACGAGTTCATGACCGCGCGCGGCTTTGGCAAGGAGAAGCGGCTCTATGCCCACGGGCAGGGCTATGACCTGGTCGAGCGTCCACTCATTCGGGAGGACGAGACCATGACGCTCGCGACTGGAATGAACCTCGCCGTGCATCCGGGCTTTGAATCGCCGTCGCTGTTCGCGGTGATCTGCGACAATTATCTCATCGGCAAGGACGGACCGGACGAATGCCTGCACAAGACACCAAAGCGGGTGTTCGAGCTTTGAGCGCGATTTGACGGATCGGTTGGCGGATCGCTAGCATCCTTAAAACAGAACGCGTGTATCGAATCACAATACATGCGCAGCGGGGCGAAACGTGTCGATGAAGCCTGACATCCTCTATCTCGGACATTTTCCCGACGCGACGGTGGCGGAACTTCATCGCCGCTACAACGTGCATCATTATTTCAATCTCCCGAAGCCGGAGGAGATTTCAGCGGAACTCGGGCAACGCACCCGCGCGATCGCGACCGAAGCCAATCGCGGATTGACGCGCGCCCTGCTCGCCAAATTCTCGAACGTCGAGGTGATCTCGGTCTTCGGCGTCGGTACCGATGCAGTCGATCTCGCGGCCGCCAAAGAACGCGGCATTCCCGTCACCAACACACCCGACATCATCGGCCCCGAAGTCGCCGATCTCGCCATTGGCATGATGCTCGCTTCCGCGCGCCGGATCGTCGAGGCCGAGCATTACGCGCGTTCAGGCGACTGGGTCAAAAAGGGTCCGATGCCGCTTGGCCGCAGCGTCGGTAACAAGACCCTGGGTGTGATTGGGCTTGGCGGCATCGGCCGCGCCATCGCAGACCGCGCCGTGCCTTTCCGCATGCGCATTCTCTACAACGCAACGCGCGAGAAAAAGGACGTGCCCTACACTTTCGTCGGCGATGTCGTGGAGCTGGCGCGGCAAAGCGACTACTTGATGGTGGCCTGCAAGGGCGGACCGGAGACCAAGCATCTCGTTTCAAAAGCAGTGATTGACGCGCTTGGGCCTGAAGGCACGCTGATCAATGTCGCGCGCGGAACGGTCGTGGATGAAGAGGCGCTGATCGACGCGCTCGCCAATAAGCGTCTCGGCTATGCCGCCCTGGACGTTTTCGCGAGCGAGCCGAATTTCGACAAACGGCTGCTCGATTTCCCGAACGTGCTTCTGCAGCCACATCACGGCACCGCGGCGGTCGAGACCCGCACTGCGATGGGCCAGCTCATGATCGACAACCTTGCTGCCGGTCTCGAGAAGAAGCCGCTGCTCACGCCGGTAGCGGCTTGATCTTCCTCGCCCGCAATATGTCGAGGCGGCTATAAAGGGCCTCATGACCGACCAGCCGCAGATCGTCGTCGACAAAGTAAGCCACATGTACCGGCCGGCGAATGGCCGTGCGGTGCTGGCGCTGGAGGACATTTCACTCGACGTGCGACCGCAGGAATTCCTCGCGCTTCTGGGGCCTTCCGGATGCGGCAAATCGACCCTGCTCTATCTGATCGGCGGCTTCATCCCGATCGAGACCGGCGGAATTCACGTCGGCGGCAAGCCGGTAACCAAGCCCGGCCCCGACCGTGGCATCGTGTTTCAGCACTTCGCTCTGTTCCCCTGGAAGACGGTGCGCGACAACGTCCTATATGGTCTTGAAAAGGCCGGCCTGCCGCGCGCCGAACGAGAACAAAAGGCAAAGCACTTCATCGACCTCGTCGGCCTGACCGGCTTCGAGGACAGCTACCCTTCGCAACTTTCGGGCGGCATGAAGCAGCGCACCGCGCTGGCGCGCACGCTCGCGATCGATCCCGACATTCTGCTGATGGACGAGCCGTTCGGCGCGCTTGACGCCCAGACACGCCACCTGATGCAGATGGAACTGCTCAATATCTGGCGGCGCCGGCCGAAAACGGTGATCTTCGTCACCCATGATGTGCAGGAAGCAGTCTATCTCGCCGACCGGATCGCGGTGATGTCGGCCCGCCCCGGACGCATCAAGACCATCGTCGACAACAAGCTCGATCGTACCGATCCCGGCCTGTTCAAGTCGCAGGCCTTTGTCCAGAAGGTCGATGACATCTGGAATCTGGTGCGCGAAGAAGCAATGAAGATGCAAGGTGTCCGCACGTCATGAAGACGGCGTTCCGCTACCTGCCGCTTCTCATCCTGGCGATCGCGTGGGAGGCAACTTCGC
>Ga0190274_10002219_pt1 | contig 11401 bp, 7 predicted proteins | sample Popmic531T_FD_133002 | JGI IMG/M metagenome (GOLD analysis project Ga0190274, IMG submission 133002) | Populus adjacent soil microbial communities from riparian zone of Yellowstone River, Montana, USA - 531 T | ecosystem: Environmental > Terrestrial > Soil > Riparian zone | place: USA: Montana...
TACCGAAGGGACACGATCTTTTCTCTCGACAACCTGGGGTCATGAGTCGGATTCTTATTCGGAATATTTCTCCGGTGTGAGCACTACAACTCCGTGCTCCGGGCACTCGCTAGCAACAGGATTAAAGGGGCGACATTCGAATTCCGGTTTCCGCTCGCGTCGAGAACACAAATGGCAGTCATCGTCTCTCGGCGAGAAACCACCGTCTGGCTCTAGCTGATCGTCACTCTGAGGAACTGTGTTGAAGGAAAATCAACGACGCCAACCACGGCGAATTGGAGAGACAAATGGCATTTTCCAAATATCTCCGCCCGGTTCTTTCTCTTCTTCTTATGCTCGCTGTCTTAGCCTGCCAGAACTCGGGTAAAGAGACTCCTTCCGAAAAGGCGACTGAAGATATCGGCTGTATACCGCGGTCCGACGGAGGCAAGAAGCCCGAGGAAACCAGGAAATCGATAAACCGCCTGCCCCAGTCGCTGACGGCCGACGACGGCAGAGAGATCACGATGCTGGTTGTTTATACTCACGCCGCCAAACAACACTTCGACGAGCAACACCGCGATATCAACACCGCCATAGACAATGCCATCAAACAAGCGAATGAGGCCTTCTCGTTTAGCTCCATTGACCTCGCCGTACGCACCGTGTACCGCGCCGAGGTTGGTTACAAGGAAGCTGATACGTTCAGCGACGATTTGGATCAGATTCGGGACACAGACGCGGGATCCGAAATTCGCGCATTACAGGATCGTAATGCTGCGGATATGGTGACCGTTATTCGAAACGATGGCGATATGGCCGGAATAGCGTTCATGCTTCAGAATAACGGCCTGGATTACAGCGACAGTGGAATTGAAGTAATCCGTTGGTCATGCGTTGACGATGGCCTCCGTTGCCTCGCTCACGAACTGGGACACCTATTAGGCATCGCGCACGATCGGCCAAACGTCGATTTCTATGGATGGTCGAAGCTTTATTCTTTCGGTTATTGCTTTCGTGCGAATGATGGTTTCCTTCATGGTGACCTGCTGGCATACGCATGTGCTGATCGGAGAGAGACCCTATTCTCCGATCCGCTCGCCCGCTTCAAAGTAAGACCAGACGACGCAGGCGTACCGACTGGAGTTCCCGAGACAAATTCGGGAGGAGCGACCAATCCGAAGGCCGCCGACGGTGCGCGGACAATACGCGAAACGAAAATGCTTGTAGCCAATCATCGGAGAAAACCTTAATCGCTCTTCGCTAACTATACACAGATTCAAGTTGTCTAGAACGTGCCGTAGGGTTCGGCGTTGCCGATTTCGAGCCACTTGATTGTCTCGCCCCAATACATCCCCATCCCCTGACCACGCTCGCGCTTCCATGGCCCGGGCTAGCGATGAAGATCACTGTTTTGCTACCGACACCATCGCTATCACCCCATTGCATCAGAAGCGGCGAGGGTGTATACGCCACACATCGGTTTTATCGTAAAAGGGGGATTTCCTTGGCCACTAAAGCCTTGCTCGCAGTGCTTGTCCTGACAGCCGCATTCCTGGCACCTGTCGGCCGAAAGTTCGATCAGTGGAGGAGTTATGGAGGCGGCGTTGATGCGTCGCAGTACTCATCGCTGGATCAAATCACCAAGAGCAACGTCAAGCAGCTGGCTGTTGCGTGGACATTTCAGCCGGGCGGGACGACGAATCCACTGGTGGTGGATGGCGTCGTGTACCTCGTGCGCGCTGCAGCGGGTGGCGGCGGACGCGGTGGTCGTGGCGGTGCAGCGGCTGCGCCCGCAGCAGGAGCCCCAGCGCCTCCACCTCCAGCGCCGGCCAGCATCGTCGCGCTCGAGGGAGCCACGGGTAAGGAAATCTGGTTCAATGAGGGCGCCGTTGGCGCCCGCGGCATGAACTATTGGGAAAGCGTGGACCGCTCCGACCGCCGCCTGATCGTCATCAGCGGCGGAGGCATCAAAGAGATCAACGCCATGAACGGCCAGACCATTGCGACGTTCGGCGACAACGGTCGCGTCGATCCTCGTCTGGAGTCCGATCGAACGGTATCCGCACCGGGCGGCAATCCGGGCCGCGTCTACAAAGACACGATCATTGTTTCTCTACCCGCCGGCGGTGCCAACTACGACTCCACTCCGGGCGACGTTCGTGCCTTCGACGTGCGCACGGGCAAACTGAAATGGACATTCCATAGCGTCCCGAAGCCCGACGAGTTCGGCGCCGACACCTGGCCGGCCGGTGCGCTGGCTGCAGGACACGGCGGCGTTCACAACTGGAGCGAGTTCTCCGTCGACGAAGAAAACGGCATCGTCTTCATTCCATTCGGAACCGCGCGGTTCGACTTCTACGGTGGAAACCGCAAGGGCGACAATCTTTTCGGAAACAGCCTGGTTGCGCTGGATGCCAATACAGGAAAGCGGCTCTGGCACTATCAAATGGTTCACCACGATCTCTGGGACTACGATTTGCCGACGGCGCCGAAGCTTTTGACAGTGCGCAACAACGGGCAGAATGTCGACATCGTCGCCCAACCGACAAAACACGGATTCCTGTTTGTGCTCAACCGGAAAACGGGCGTGCCTCTGTGGCCGATCAATGAGAAGCCCGTTCCGCAATCCGATGTTCCGGGCGAATACACTTCGCCGACGCAACCATTCCCGACTCTACCCGAGCCATTCGCACGGCAGTCGTTCACCGAGAAAGACATCAATCCCTTCCTGACACCCGAGCAAAAGGAACAAGTCCGGCAATGCCTGATGGTGGCCCGCAATGAAGGCTTGTTCACGCCACCGAGTCTGCGCGGATCGATCGAGCTCCCGGGACACAATGGTGGCGCCAATTGGGGAACCTCCGCTGTCGATCCGGTAAAGGGAACGATGTACATCGTGTCGAAAGAACTTCCGACCTTTCTGAGGCTGGTTCCACCAGCGGGCTCTAACGTCGCAGCAGTACCTGCGGCGCCGTGTACTGCGGCTGCCGGCGGACGCGGCGGTGGCGGCGGCGGACGTGGTGGCGGTGGAGCTGGTGCGGGCGCGCCCGCAGCCGGCGCACCTGCGGCGGGCGGTGCTCCTGCAGGCGCACCTGAAGCTGCTGCTGCCGGTGGGCGAGGTGGCGGCGGTGGACGCGGGGGTGGAGGTAACGCCGGAGCTGGCGGCGGTCGAGGTGATGGCGGAACGCCACGGGCCTATCGTCCCGACACCTTCGTCGAATTCTCATCACCCTACGAGTTCATGCAATTCGGGACGTCGCCTTCGGGTGCGCGCGGCATGTCGATCATCGGACCGCCGTGGTCTCAGCTCACGGCATACGATCTGAATACCGGACGCAAAATCTGGCAGGTCCCCCACGGCAGCGTTTCGGCACTGGGCGACGAAGGCAAAGGCATCGGCAGCGCGGCCCCCCGAGGCGGCGTCGTTGTGACGGCCGGCGGACTCGTTTTCTCGGGGACTCCATCGGATCGCAAACTCCGCGCCTACGATTCGGACAATGGAAAAGTGCTGTGGGAATTCGATCTTCCCGGAGCGCCTGAAGGTGTTCCAGCGGTTTACCAGGTTGCCGGACGGGAGTACATCATCGTTCCGGTTGGCGGTGGCTCCGTCTTCCAGCCCACCGCACCGGCGGCGAATGCCTTCCCTCCGGCAGGACCCGCGCAATACATGGTCTTCGCCCTGCCAGCACGTTAGGTTGATTGCGAGGCCAGAGGCGTTGTGAGTTGTTGACTGTTGTCCGTTGACTGATGGACTTGGCACTTCGATTGTTCTACTAAGTTTCAAATTGCCAAGTGCAACAATCAACGGACAACAGTCAACGGACAACTCACAACGTCTCTGCCCCCGCACTCCTCGGACACCTGCCCTCAATACGACCACGACTAAACCCTTAAGCTGATTCCTATCTCCCTCTGCTTACAAATCCCTAGGCCCTGCCTAAGTTTCCAGTACAGATGATTGGGCGTCTGTTCCACATTACCTAGGGAGGGGAAGGACACAATGGCCAGTTGGTACGAGTTGAGCAAGAGCAAGGATAGTCAGTTTAAGTTCGTCCTGAAGGCCGCAAATTCCGAAACCATCCTCACGAGCGAGCTGTATAGGACGAAAGCTTCGGCTGAAAACGGAATCGCTTCCGTGCGCGCTAACTGCGGAACCGATACACGCTACGAACTCAAGAGTTCCAAGAACGGGAAATTGTTTTTCAACCTCAAGGCCGCAAACCAGCAGATTATCGGCACAAGTGAAATGTACGAGTCGGAAAGGGCACGCGAGGTCGGAATCGCTTCGGTAATGACAAACGGCACGACCGAGGTGCTGAAGGACGCTGCTTAGTGGTTAGCAGTACCTCTTCGCGGTACCCCTAAAGTTGCAAAAGGAGAAGTATTATGGAAAAGACACACGGACCAAACATTTCTGTCACGCGGGGCGGCACTCAAGAGGTGCCCCGCAGAAAAAGCTGGCGGTTCGCAACAGCGCTCTGGATTTCACTCGCTGCTGTCACGGCCGGATTGCTCATCCTACCCTCAGTAGCGCAGGCAGCAGACCGTTTGACAGACAAGGAAGTTCAGGACCTGCTCGCAAGCGTCGAGAACACCCGCTCTAAATTCGAGGCGGCACTGGACAAGGGTCTCAAAAATACTGTCATTCAGGGGGCGCGGGGCGACGTCAACACGAATGAGTTCTTCGATGACCTTCAGGATCAAGTAGAGCGGACCCGCGAGCGCTTCAAGAAGGATTACTCCGCCAGCAGCGAAGTGATCGCTCTGCTGGGCTATGGAACACGGCTCGAGGTTTGGGTCAAGAAACAGCGCGTCGGCTTCCAGGGCTCGAGTGAATGGACTCCCTTCGCGGCCGATCTTCACCGCCTGGCAAAAGCCTACAATACGACGATACCGATGCCAAACGGTGGAATCGCCCGACGTTACAACGATAGTGAACTCATTACTGCCGCTGCCAACGTCGAGAAGATGGTCGATCCCTTCAGGCACGAACTCGATTTGAGTTTGACTGGAAAACAGGGGTTGAGCCCAGCCAATCATCAGGCCACCCTGGCACAGGTTGACACGTTAAAGAGCCATTCTCACGCGCTGAACCAAAGCCTGGCCAACAACGGGAAAGGTGTAGCAGAGGCGGATGCGCTCATCAGACAGGCATTGATCATCGTCGATTGGATCTCGAAGAATCCACTGTCAGCCACAACTAACGTGAAATGGGCTCCACTTCGTAGAGAGCTCGGGAAAATTGCATTCGCGTATGAGGTAAACAACAGAAACCTGCCAGTACAGTAATGCTTCGGACAGAGACCGAATCTTGAATTCGGTCTCTGTTCCGCAATCCTACTTGATCTCCATCGCGATGAAGGCCGCATTCATTCGGAGAATCTCCAACGCCAGCCCGAAATTCACTCGATCCAACGTATCGTTCGCCGAATGGACGTTGTGGTTGGTGCTATCCGCTCCTTCTATCGTGAGGACCGCCGGCATCTGGGCACTCAGGAAGGGCACGTGATCGCTGTTGGCCGCGTTCAGTGACGTTTCGATTTCCAGACCTGTATACGTCGCAGCCGCTGCACTCAGCTTATTGATGACCCCCTGCGAAACCGCTTTTCCTTCCAGCAACACGCCAGGCCGCGTGGTGTTCAGCGAACCGATCATGTCCATATTGACGATGGCGCGCACTTTGGCACGCTGGGCTGAAGAAAGGCTCGCGACGTATTTCGTGCTCCCAAACAATCCTTGCTCTTCTCCTCCAAAGAGGATGAGGCGCAGATCGTGAGTACTCGATAAGGTTGAAAAAACGCGAGCGAGTTCCAGTATTCCCGCGCTACCGGTGCCATTGTCGTCAGCGCCAGGAGCGGGTTTGGTGGGGCCGGCAAGATTGATGGAGTCCAGGTGAGCCGATGCAATCACGACTTGCCGCGTAGCCGCGGCGCCTGTTCCAACCTTGTATGCGATGAGATTACTACTCGGTTTGACATTGACCGTAATGGACTGCGCCCGGCAGGTGAACCCGAGTCCAGTCAGTTGCGTGCGCGCGAACGTCAGGGCCTGTTGAAACTGTGGACTGGTGGACAGCCGTGTGGGGAAAGTCACGAGGCGGACCAGGCTCGCCTCGAAGGGGCCACGGGCAATACGGTTCACCAGGTTTTGCACGAACGGCACCGGAGCCCGCGCTGACGTGCCGCGTTCGACGCTTTCGAACACGGCCTCGTTTTCGACCAGGGGCAAAACGTCATAGCACGTCTTGTGTTTCCCCTTCAGCTCGCGCGCGCGGGTCGGATCCAGCTTGACCAGCAGGTACCGGCCTCGATCGTGCAAAACCGGCACGCGAGGATAAAGCTGCTGGAAAAGCCTGCCGTTTTGAACCACCACAAACAGTTGCCGTTTGCTCTTAACTTTTCCGGGAGCAATTTCCCTGGCGCTTCGGGATGGCGCAGCGTTGTCGGATACTAGAAACACCGTTTCTTCACCGAAGCGCACCCACGGCGTTTCAGGCGTGTTGGCAGCGCGCCCCGCGCGCGCTGCCGTGGACTTCGAGAGGTACAGTTTCATTTCAGCCTCGCTCAGGCAACAAAGCTCTCAACGACGCCGGCAAGGGTTGTCGAAGTCGATGGCGGGGAGACGGCGCTCTTTCCGATTCCGCGTTTGGCAAATGCCTTTTTCACTACGGGAAGATCCGCCGGGGCCATGAGGGTAACGGTCCGAATGATGCCATCGCGAGCCTGCGTGAATGTGGGACGGATCGGCGTCATCTTCAACCCGCCAATCACGTACGAAAGCATGCGCTCCTCGGCAACGGCATGTCCGTGCTTGGCGACGAGACTGACGAACACTTCCCATAGCATGGCGCACCAGACTTCGCCCGCATTGTGTACTTCGTTGTTCGGAGATCCGGCCATCAGTGGGTTAATCGTCGGCCCCGGAGGCAGAACGACGCTGCTTCCGATGTGCTTGAACGTCAGGGGATTCTTTGTCATGTCCGCGGAGTACGGATAGCGCCGGATAGAGAAGTAGTAATTTTCCTTGAACGACGGCGTGACATCCGTCCAGCCTCCGGCGGCAAAGACGCCCTTGGCGAAGTTATCGGTCGCCTGGGACGTCATACAGATCGCGAAGAAGTCGCCCCATCCTTCGCCCATGGCTCGTCCTTGTTGATTGGTCAGGCCCGCGGCATTACCCACAAGACGATTCGTGATGTAGTGGCCCATCTCGTGAAACGTAATGAGCGCTTCATGATTGCTGGTGCGGCTGGGTTTGGGCGAGGGGCCAAGGAATTCGAACATCTGCATTCGCGGGCTCGCGCCGTCTGAGGGAGTGTTCATATTGGCGTTATCGGTACCGCTGAAGTCGTTTCCTTCCGCAAGAATCGGGTCGCCTCCGATTCCGCCGCGTCCGAAGTTATTCTTCTGCGCATTGCCGGAGGCTTCGTCAAATCCGGCCTTGTACCAGCGATCGTGCAGCCAGTTCACATGAAAGAACATGCCGACCAGGCTGTTCTGAAGGTTTGTCGCGTTGCTCGCCGGCTTCAAGTGGTTGTAGGTGTAGTCGAACGAGCCTGGAGCATTCACCTTCCCGATTACATCGCCTGGACCGAAACCGTTCGGATTGGAAAGATCGGCGTATGCGATGCAGTTGTTGCCATCAGTCGTCTTTGCGGTGGGAGCTAACCACGGATCTCCCGGCAGCAGGCTCTCGATCGAAATCAGCGTCTCTTTGACTGTCGGAGCCTGGAAGCCATTGGGCGTTCCCGTTGGGTGCGGCGTTCCAGGCGCAGGACCGTCATGTGGCCGCTTCAGGGGATCGTTCGTATTGTGTACGCGATACTTGAACTGGACGTGTGCGGACAGATTCTGGCGGAACAGCACGTCGGGAGTATCGACCGCATCCATGACGTAGCTGAACGCCGGGTAACTATTGACCCACAGTTCCATGTAATAGCCCGGCACAAACTCGCCGGCGCTCATCGGGAACATCACGTCCTTGAGCCGGACTTCGCGTTCCAGCGTGGGGCGGGAGTCTTTCTTGCGCGGGCGGAACTCGTAATAGCGGTACGGCCCGCTCTCGGCGCGCGGTGAAGCTTCCTTGAACTCGCTGGCCTGATAGGTCTGTCCCGTAAGATCAAGCAACGCTCTTGCGATGGCTTCCTGGGCCGGGGTCGCTTTCTTTGCCGCAGTGGTCGCTGCACGCGCGCGGCCGCGAGTGTTGCGCTCTCCGGCGCCCGGGAAGAACTGGCCGGAAACCGCGACAACTTCGTTGCTCTGATTGACCATCGCCGTGACCTCGGAGTTGAAGACTTCACGTCCTTCGATGCTCTGCTGCAAGTTCACCGTTTTCATACTGCTCAGAGCGAACGGCGCCCGCGCACGTCGCGCGCGAGCGCCTCTGCGTCGGAGGGGAGCTTCCGGTTCGGGTTGATCCTGAGGCTGGCTGACGGATACGACATTGATTGTCGCAGCATCCTCGGGCGTCATGTTCCACAGATCGGCGCGTTCCTGCAGAAAGGCCGTGACGGCAGCGGCTGGCGTTGCCGCACCACCCCGGGAAAGGCGCGCCGTCGGCTTCTCGCTGACTACGAAGTTCGGGAGCTGGGTCACCGGGTCATACTGCACGTCCAGGCCGGGGGTCGCCTTGGCGAGCCTGCGATGTCCTCGAGTCGGCGACGCCTTTGCCGGAGTCGGCGCAATACCGCGCGCCTCGCGCTCGCCTCGGTCATACAACGCATGAAAATTTTCGGGTAACGCCGGCCCGGCTGGCACCTGCGTCTGCTCTTGTAATCTGGGGTGGCTCGCTGCAGCGCCTCGCCCTTCCACTTTCTTTCTTTTGCTCGTTCTCTTGACTGCCATGTCTTCCCTCCGCTCGTGTTAGATGCCTGCAAATGTAAAGACGTAAAAAGACGGTGTTTTCGTGCTTTGCCCGCAAACTGTCTTTTATTGGTATATCTACCTTACTCTTCCCGTCAAGAGAACGCGAGGGTCGGGGGACAGGGCGGTGAATAGCCGAGCTATTTGTAGAGCTGAAGGTTGCGATAGGCGGAATCGATCGTCGGTGCGCGCCGCGCCGCATAACCGGACCAGTCCTTGTACTTCTCGAGAAGAATCGACTGCTGGAGTTCGGCGAGGCTTTTTCCCTGGGCCATGCCCGCGGAAACCGCGGCGACGAGTTCTTCGAAGAACACCCTGTTCGCGGTGACGTCGGCTTTGGTGGCCAGCGCGCCGTGCCCGCCGGCGAAGATATCGAAGTCGAGGGCTTCCACTGTTCGATACGAACGAATCCATTCGGAGAGCGGGCTTCCGTCGAAGGGGCCGCACGCGCTCGGAAACGAGAGAGGACTGCCGGTAGCCGGAAGCGCGACATCGCTGATGAACTCGGTGGCGAAGACGACGCGCTCTTCAGGGAAGAAGAGCACGGTCGCGTCATCAGAGTGATTACGGCCGGGATAAATCAGCTGAACGCGCTTGCCGCCTAACGTCAACCACATGCGATCCGAATAAAGGATATCGGGACGCCGGATCTCCTGCTGCAATTCGGCAGGCGTCATGGCGCCATCGCCGTTGCGATCCGAGGTCCTGAAGAAACCTGCGGGCATTCCGCAGCGTCCCTGATTGTTGGTGAGCGGACCGAGAATTTCATCCAATTCGAAACGACCGTTGTTGTTGCGGTCGAGCATGTCGCCGGGCATCTGCGGGATTCGGCCGTCCATATTCCGCGCCACATTCTCATGCGCGATGAATTTCGCGGTGTCCGCGAAAACGCTGCCGCCTTCGATGTGATCCCAATGGCTGTGGCTGTAGATCACGTATCTGACGGGAACCTTGAAGCGCTCCGCGAACTGCTCCTTCATCCACGTCGCGAATGCGGCGTTGATCGGATCCGCGAGAATGATCCCCTCGGGCGTGACCATGAAGAGCGAGAAGTAATTGTTGTTGCGTGCGCGGAAGATGTCTCCCTTGACGTTGACGATCTCACGTGGAGGACCGCCACCGCGTTGAGCGGGCTGCGCCAGGGTCGCACCAACGAGCAATCCGACACCAATGATCACGGAGACAAACGTTCGCATCATGCGCGTAAGCATAAGGAGAATGTCGGCGAGTAACAAGTCTGGTATGATCCGCCGAAAAACGGGGGACAACCATGAAACGATGTCTGGCGATAGCGGCGTTAATGCTTCTCGCAGGATCTGTATCGCAAGAAACCCGCGGCCAGCAGCCTCGGCGTTTCGTGCCGGTCACGGATGCGATGCTGCAGAAACCCGACGCGGCCGACTGGTTGATGTGGCGCCGCACATTGGACGGCTGGGGTTACAGCCCGCTCGATCAGATCAATCGAAACAACGTTGCACAGCTCAAGCAGGTGTGGACACGCCCCATGACCACCGGCGGCAGCAACGAATCCACGCCCCTGGTACACGACGGCGTCATGTATCTCCCCAACACGGGCGACAAAATCGAGGCGATCGATGCCAAAACCGGCGAAGCGATCTGGGCCTATCAGCGCCCTCTCCGCGGGAACCGCGGCACGAACCGCAATATCGCCATCTATGGCAACTCCATCATCGACACCAGCATGGACAACGCTGTCTACGCGATCGACGCGCAGACCGGCTTGCTGCAGTGGCAAACCCAGATCATCGATCCGACCAAACCGGCCAACGCCAGTTCAGGGCCGATCATCGCCAACGGAAAAGTCATCTCAGGACGCCAGTGCCAGCCGGGCGCCGGCCACGAGGGATGCATCATCACGGCGCATGATGCCAAAACCGGAAAGGAACTCTGGCGCACCAGCACGATTCCAAAACCCGGCGAACCCGGCAACGAGACCTGGGGCGATGTGCCGATGGAACAACGCTGGCACGTGGGCACATGGATGGTTCCCAGCTACGATCCCGAACTGAATCTCATCTACGTGGGAACGTCGGTGACGATCCCGGCGCCTAAGTTCATCCTCGGCGGCAACGAGAACAAGCACCTCTACCACAACTGCACGCTCGCCATTAATGCCGATACGGGCAAGATCGTCTGGTACTACCAGCATGTCGTCGATCACTGGGATCTGGATCATCCTTTCGAACGCATTCTCGTAGAGACTGCCGTCGCGCCCAACGCTCGCGATGTCCAATGGATCAATCCCAAGATCAAGGCTGGCGAAAAGCGCAAAGTGCTCACCGGAATTCCGGGCAAGACCGGCTTCGTTTACACACTCGAGCGTAAGACGGGAGAGTTCCTCGGGGCGCGGCCGACTGTTTCCCAGAACGTCATCAAGGCGATCGACGGCAACGGCGCCGTTACCGTGAACGAAGAGACCCTGTTTACCAAGATCAACCAGAGCGTCGTCACCTGCCCGGGCAGCACCGGTGGAAAGAACTGGCCGGCCGGGGCGTACAGCCCGGTCACGAACATGATGTACTTCCCCTTGCAGAACA
>Ga0190274_10002220_pt1 | contig 11400 bp, 11 predicted proteins | sample Popmic531T_FD_133002 | JGI IMG/M metagenome (GOLD analysis project Ga0190274, IMG submission 133002) | Populus adjacent soil microbial communities from riparian zone of Yellowstone River, Montana, USA - 531 T | ecosystem: Environmental > Terrestrial > Soil > Riparian zone | place: USA: Montana...
CAGCCATTTCCCCAGCCAATTACCGACTTTCCTGCTGGATACTTCGCACGACCTATGCCATGGAACTACCCACCTGCCAGGGAACGCCGGCTCCTACCCTCCATAGACTTCCCGCGTCGGGAGAGTGATGGCGCGCCGGCGCAGCGCGCCGCAGCGTGATCACTCCATCCGGATCTGCAGCTTGACGTCGGTGGGCCGCGCTTCGACCGCTCGGTCGAAGGCGGCGATCGAATCGCGGAAGGAGAACGTCTCCGAAACCAGCGGCTTCAGGTCGACGCGGCCCGAGCCCATGAGCGCCAGCGACCGCTCATACTGATGCGCGTAGCGAAATACCGTCTCGATGCGCGCTTCCTTAGTCGACGCCGTCGAGATGTCGATCGGGGTCGGCGCGACGGGCAGGCCTACCGCCACGATGGTGCCGCCCGGTCGCAGGAGGTCGAAGATCGTCTGCCACGCCCTGGGCGATCCGGAACATTCGAACACGACATCCGCACCCCAGCCGTCTGTCAAGGCGGCGACCTCGGCGGCAAGATTGGCCTGTGAGATATTGACGGTCAGTACGCCTTGGTAGCGGGCGGCGATATCGAGCTTCGGCTGCGCCAGATCGGCGACGATGCAGCGGGCGCAGCCGCCGGCAAGTGCGGCAATCGCGACCATGATGCCGATCGGCCCGGCGCCAAGCACGATTGCCGTATCGCCGGGCGTGATCCCGGCCTTGGTCGCCGCTTGCATGCCGACGGCGAAGGGCTCGACCATGGCGCCCTCGGCGAAGCTGACATTGTCCGGCAGCTTGAATGTATAGTCGGCGGGATGGATGACATGCGGCGTCAGCACGCCATGGACCGGAGGTGTCGCCCAGAAGGTTACCGCGGGGTCGACATTGTACATGCCCAGCCTGCTCGCCCGGGAGTTGGCGTCGGGAATGCCCGGTTCCATGCAGACACGGTCGCCCACCTTCAAATGGGTCACCGCCTCGCCAACCGCGACCACCGTTCCGGCAGCCTCATGGCCAAGCACCATCGGCTCCTCGACGACGAAGGGGCCGATGCGCCCATGGGTGTAGTAATGAACGTCCGAACCGCAGACGCCGACCGTGTGAATCTTCACCTTTACATCACGCGGCCCGACCTCGGCAGGTAGGTCAATGTCGCGCAAGGCGAGTTCGTGCTGACGTTCGAGGACGAGGGCGGGAACAAGGGTCATGTGGGAGATAGTATGGCGGGCGGGTCGACGCGCCAAGCGGAGAGTTCGCGCTGCCGCGACATTCGCGGAATGGAGAGCAGACACACGAAATCGCCACCACGCTGCCTTGCGGCCCTGGAGCGTTGAACTTGCTTCCCCGGAAGTAGGGGAGGCAGTGCGCGCCTTTGCCGGGTTGCGACAAGGCCCGTTGCAGTTAAGTAGCGTTGCCCGTCAAGACGCGCACCGCCGGCGTTTCTGCCGCTGTCTTCACTCCTGTGCCCGAAGACCGTAGCGGTTTGCTGCGGCCAGAACCTGGGGCCGACTTCGGAGTTGCCTCCTCACTCGTCAACCAGGTGGCCACCGAGCCCCCCATGGGAGAGACGGGCAGATGATAGAACGCATCACCGGCTGGCGCGATATGCCGGGCTCATCAAAGGAATGGAGACTACATGGCCCGTCTTCCCATGGCGCAAGGGCCCGCGCCGTCAGGCTGAGCAACAGGCTGGCCAACGCCCGGAAACGCTCGGCGAGCCGCAGCGCGTCATCGGCACTGTTGCTTTCGTCAGCCGCGGGCATGGGCTGACCATAACCGGTTTCGAAGAGGATCCCCTGCGTGGCGAGTTCGGCGTTGCGCAGGAACATGAGCACGAGAGCGCGGACGTCCATCGGCGCGGCGGCGGCGCGCTCGGCCAGACCGGCCAGCGCGAACAGCAACGCCACAAGGCGCTGCATTTCCATCCCACTCCTCTCCGTCTGCCTACTTCCGTTCACGCCGCCTCGCTCCTATCAGACGGGTGTATTGTTGCGCGAGTTGGGCATATGCGAATTGCGGTTGGGGGTGGATACTTTGCAAGTTATTGAAAAGGCGCGATATTATTTTTCAAGCCTAGCCTGGCAGCGATTTTTCTGTCCACACCCCCTCTCAAGTTTCCACGGCAGCGCGCGTCGGGGATAAGGCAGCGCCGTCCGAATTTTCCTCCCCATTGAGGGGATCATAGCGCTAGCCCCTCGGGCGCAGCTGGGAGACGATGCGATCTATCGTTGCGGCGTCGCGAGCGCCGCGCGGCGTGTCGATCGACACGACCTTGACCACATGCCCCGGCCGTTCGGACAGAAGCACGATACGGTCGGCGAGTTCGGCCGCCTCGCGCAGATTGTGCGTCACCATGAGTGCCGCCGTGGGCCGGGCATTCCAGACACTCATCAGCAGCGTGCGCAGACGCTCCGCCGTGGCGTCGTCCAGTGACACGAACGGCTCGTCCAGGAGCAGCAGCGCCGGTTCCAGTGCAAAGGCGCGGGCGAGTGCGACGCGACGCGCCATGCCGAGCGACAACTCGCCGGGGTAGAGCCTCTCCGTAGCTGGTATGCCCAGCAATTCGAACAGCGGCGTCAGGTCTGCCGACGCAAGCTCTTCCGGCAGCGCCAGGCGAACATTCTGTTCGACGCTGCGCCAAGGCAGGAGGCGGGGCTCCTGGAACACCGCCGCGAGACGTCCTGATGGCCGCCGGATCGACCCTTCGAAGTCCGTGTCCAGGCCGAGGATCAGCTTCAGTGTCGTGGTCTTGCCGCAACCGGACGGTCCCGTGAGGCAAACAAACTCGCCCGGAGCGACCGTGAACCCCACCTCGCCCAACGCAGGCAGTTCCGCTCCGCGCGCCGTGCGGAACGATTTGGAGCGGATATCGACCTCAAGCATCGCGCTTGCGCCAGCGCGTTGCCTGGCGTTCCAATGGCTGGACGACAATCATCTCGACCAGCAGCATGACCGCCACGAAGGCCAGTGAATATCCCAGGATTGCGCGCACATCGAAGAACTGGAAGTAGGTGTAGATCTGGAAGCCGACACCGTTCGAGCGGCCGAGCAGTTCCACCACCAGCACGATCTTCCAGATCAGTGCGATGCCCGAGCGGGTAGCCGCCGCGAAGTAAGGCTGAAGCTGCGGCAGGATGACGTGCCGCAACAGCCGTCCGGGCGGAAAGCGGAACACCTTGGCCATTTCGGTCAGCGTGGGGTCGATGGCGCGCGTGCCCTCGCGGATGGTTACCGCGACGTTGGGAATCTTGGTCAGCGCGACCGCGCCGATTGCCGAGACTTCGTTCAGGCCGAACCAGATGTAGGCGAGCACGATGACGACCAGCGCCGGCAGATTGAGAAGCAGGATCAGCCAGGGATCGAACAGCCGGTCGGCCAGGCGGCTGCGGCCGAGTGCAATGCCGATCGCCGAACCGATTGCCATTGCGATCAGGAATGCCGCCGCCACCCGCAGCAGGGTCATGCCGAGATGCAGCCAGAGCTCGCCATTCACTGCCTCGTTCCACAGGAAGGCGAAGACGGCGTCGGGTGCGGGCAGTTCCCGCGATTGAAGAATAGCGGCCATGCCGGCCCACAGCCCGTAGAGGACTGCGAGCGACAGGATGACGGTCAGGGCCTCGGTAGCTCTTGCCACGGCGAGGCGTTCAGTCGACATCTTTCAGCGCAGGCCAGTAGGTCCCCTTGGGCAGTGCTTTCGCTGAGCCGACAAGCTTTTCCCCGCCAAGGCCGGCGAGTACGTCGAACAGCTTCGCGGCATCCGCCTCCTCGTCCAGCGCAGGCCGTGCAGGGATGCCGTCACGATAGCGCTCGCGAAGCTTGTCGAGCGCGGGCCCCTCGTCCTTGATCACGCCATCGGCATGCAGGCGCGTCCACTCGGCGTCATTGTTCTTGAGGAGTTGCTTCGCCTCCCGCGAGGCTTTCAGGAAACCGAAGACGGCATTCTTGTGTTCTTCGGCCCATTTGTCGTGGAAGGCATAGCCAAGCGTCGACACCGTGCCAGCCGCGCCGAGGTCGCGCGAAGCGTCGTCGGCACCGACGATGCGGCGGAAGCCGTCAGCTTCGAGGCGGGCGTTGAAGTGCCAGTAGTTCAGCGCGGCGTCAAACTCGCCGGCCCGCAGCTTTTCAGCCAGCAGCGGCGGCGCGCCGTAGACAATCTCGTTTTCCTTGGCGATGTCGAAGCCCTGCTTGGCGGCCATGCCCTGGAGCAGCAGCCAGCTCTTGTCGAGCGCGCCGCCGGCCACAGCCAGCTTCTTGCCCTTGATGTCGGCGAGCGACTGGATCGGCGAATCTGCTTTCACCATGATCGCGCCGGTGGATGACGAATAGGGCGCAAAGGTTACGTCCTGGCCCTGTCCCCGCAGCCGCGCCACTTCGAGCCAGTCGGTCACGATCATGTCTACCTCGCCGGCCTGGAACGCGACATTCGAGGCATCCTCGCCGGCGAAGTAGACGACGTCCATCTTGACGCCGTTCTTGCCGTCGAGGCCGTTCTTGGCGATTGTGTCGAGTTCCCAGTTGACGGTGCCGAATTTGAGCGCGCCGATGCGTACCGCGTCCTGCGCGGAAGCAGCCGGCGCAATGACAATAGCGATCACCGCCGCCGCGAAAGCAGCAAGCACGTTTCTCACCACAACTTCTCCTCCAACAGCGCCCCGGTCGGCCGGTTTTGCCGGCTGCTCAGCCCCGGGCGCGCGGTGCGCCTTGGGGAAGCTTTGTACGACTGCCTCGACGTTGTCAAAAGCAAACGCAGACGCGGTGGCGCGGAAAACACGGTCCTTTAGACGCATCGCGCCAAGGCAGTCCACCCAGCCAAAGTCATCATATAACAAAATGAAACTTGTATGTTGACATTATCTCTCCCTTTGCATAGCTGTGAAATTGGGGAGCAGCCCATCTGATGCCATCGCTTGTCGACCGCAATGTCCTGTTTCCGGCGGAGCCTGCGGTTCGCGGTCTCGCCAGGTCGCTGTACGAGACGGTCGAGACGCTGCCGATCGTCAGCCCGCACGGCCACACCGACCCCAGATGGTATGCGCTGGACGAGCCGTTTCCCGATCCGGCCCAATTGCTGATTGTCCCCGATCACTACATCTTCCGCATGTTGTTCAGCCAGGGTATCGCCCTTGAGCGCCTTGGCGTGCCGCGCACGGATGGCGGTCCCGTGGAGACCGACGGACGCGCGATCTGGCGCCTGTTTGCCGAGAATTACTTCCTGTTCCGCGGCACACCGAGCCGGCTGTGGATGGACTATCAACTGTCCAGCGTCTTCGGCTTCGACAAGCCGCTCGACTCCGGCACCGCCGACGCGGCTTATGACTGCATCGCCGGGAAACTCAGCGAGCCGGCCTTTCGCCCGCGCGCCCTGTTCGAGCGTTTCAACATCGAGGTCATCGCCACCACCGATGGCGCCCTCGACGATCTGAAATGGCATCGCATGATCCGCGACAGCGGATGGCAGGGCAGGGTGGTCACCGCCTACCGCCCTGACGCAGTGGTTGATCCCGATTTCGACGGGTTTGTCGGCAATCTGGACAAGCTCGGCGAGGTCAGCGGCTGCGATACCGGGACATGGAAGGGTTATCTGGACGCGCACAGGCAGCGCCGTGCCTATTTCCAGGAGTTCGGCGCCACCTCTTCCGATCATGGCCATGCGACGGCCGACACGGCGAACCTTTCCACCGGCGAGGCGGAAGTGCTTTATGGCAAGGTGCGCGGCGGTAAGGCAGATGCCGGCGAACGCAGGCTCTTCCGCGCGCAGATGCTGACCGAGATGGCGAAGATGAGCATCGATGACGGGCTTGTGCTGCAGATTCATCCGGGCTCGATGCGCAACCATTCGCTGGCTGTCATGGCGGCGTTCGGCCGCGACAAGGGTTTCGATATCCCAACCCGCACGGACTATGTGACGGCGCTCAAGCCGCTGCTCGATGCCGTTGGGCTCGACCCCAAGCTGTCGGTCATCCTGTTTACGCTGGACGAGACGAGCTATGCGCGCGAACTGGCGCCGCTGGCCGGCGTCTATCCGTCGCTCAAGCTGGGGCCGGCCTGGTGGTTCCACGACAGCGCCGAGGGCATGCGCCGGTTCCGCGAGATGACCACCGAGACCGCCGGCTTCTACAACACTGTCGGCTTCAATGACGACACGCGCGCTTTTCCGTCCATCCCGGCGCGCCACGATATCGCGCGCCGCGTCGACTGCGCCTTCCTCGCCCGGCTGGTGAGCGAGCACCGCCTGCGCGAGGACGAGGCCTACGAACTTGCGCCCGAGCTTGCCTATACGTTGGCTAAGAAAGCCTATCGCCTTTGACCGTAAAGACCAAAAAGGGAGGAGACTAATGTTGCATCTTTCGAAGCTGGCCGCCGCAACCGCGCTGGCCGTCACGCTGATGGCCGGGTCTGCGCTCGCGCAGACGGTGCTGAAATCATCCGACACCCATCCGGACGGCTATCCGACCGTCGAGGGCGTCAAATATTTCGGCGATCTGGTGAAGGAACGGACGCAAGGCCGGTATTCGGTCGAAGTGTATCACTCGGCGCAGCTGGGCGAGGAAAAGGACACGATCGAGCAGGTGCGTTCCGGCGTCATCGAGCTGAACCGCGTGTCGATGGCTCCGTTCAACGGCACGGTAAAGGAAACGATCATCCCGGCGCTGCCCTATCTCTTCCGCTCCGAAGAGCACATGCACAAGGTGATGGACGGCCCTGTCGGCGACCAGATCAAGGCGGCGTTCGAACCGGCGGGGCTGGTGGCCCTGGCCTTCTACGACGCCGGTGCGCGCTCATTCTATAACTCCAAGAAGCCGATCAACACGGTCGCGGATATGCAGGGTATGAAGTTCCGCGTCATCCAGTCCGACATTTTCGTCGACATGGCGGCAGCGCTGGGGGCCAATGCGACGCCGATGCCCTATGGCGAGGTATACTCCTCTATCGAGACCGGCGTGATCGACGGGGCCGAGAACAATTTCCCCAGCTACGACACCGCCAAGCACGTCGAGGTCGCCAAGTTCTATTCGCTCGACGAGCACACGATCCTTCCCGAAGTCTTCGTGATGAACAAGGCGGCGTTCGACAAGCTGACGCCGGACGATCAGGCTATCTTCAAGCAGGCAGCCACCGACAGCGTGGCCAAGCAGCGCGAATTGTGGACCGCCGCTGTAACCAAGTCGCGTGCCGCTGCTGAGGCAGCCGGCGCGCAGATCAACACCCCGGACAAGCAAGGCTTTATCGACGCCATGGCGCCGGTTTACGAGAAGCATGTCACCGATCCAGTTCTGAAGAAGCTGGTCGAGGACGTAAAGGCAGTTCAGTAGCGTCGAAGTCCGGCGGGAGAGCAGGCCGCGCTGACGCGATCCGCGTCGCTTGCCTCCTGCCGGACATCTCTTCGAAAACACCTATCTCCCCGACATCGGGAGAGTGGGCCGCCGGCCGCGAATCCGCACCTGGAGCACGAAAATGTCAGGGACCAGCACGAGTACCGACCGCATTCATGGCGTGCCGTTCCTGTCACGCCTCAACACGGCGGCACTTTGGCTCGCGGGCATCGGTCTCGTGCTGATGACCGTGTTCGTCGCCTGGCAGGTGTTCTGCCGCTATGTGCTGAACGATTCGCCGAGCTGGACGGAACCGGGCTCGGTCATGCTGATGAGCTGGTTCATTTTTCTCGGCGCGGCGGTCGGCGTCCGCGAGAACAATCATATGGGCTTCGATGTGCTGCTCTATGTGCTGCCGCCGGCGGCTAAGAAATGGCTGCGCATGATTTCCGACATCGTCATCTTCGCCTTCGGCCTGGGCATGATCTGGTATGGCGGGAGCCTGGTCGGCCTGACGTGGAACACTGTGCTTCCCGCGCTCGGCATCTCCGGCGGCTGGGACTATGTGCCGATCGTCGCGGGCGGAGTGCTGGTCGTGCTCTTTGCGCTGGAGCGCATCGGGCTTCGCCTGTCCGGCGCGCCGATCGACGAGGCGCTCGACGAGATAGCGCCGACCGAAATCGCCGTCGAACTTGAAAATATCGAAGCCGTGCGCGCGGACGCGGCCGAACAGGCCAGGAGGGGCTGACGCGATGGAACTCTGGATCCTCTTCGGCGCTTTCACGCTGTTGATGCTGATCGGCACGCCGATCGCGTTTTGCCTCGGCGTCGCCAGCTTCGCCACCGTGCTCTATATGGGCCTGCCGCCGCTGGTGGTGTTTCAGCGGCTGAATTCCGGCATGAGCGTGTTTTCGCTGCTGGCAATTCCCTTCTTCATCTATGCCGGCGACCTGATGGTGCGCGGCGGCATCGCCAGCCGTATTGTGGCGTTCGCAGCCTCGCTGGTCGGGCATGTCCGGGGCGGGCTTGGCCAAGTCAACATCGTAACCGCGACGCTGTTCGGCGGCATTTCCGGCTCGGCGGTTGCCGAGGCTGCCGCAGTCGGCGGCCTGATGATCCCGCAGATGAAGGCCCGCGGCTACGGCGCCGACTATGCGGTGAACGTCACCTCCATGGCGGCGCTGATCGCGCTGCTCCTGCCGCCCTCGCACAATATGATCATCTATTCGATCTCGGCCGGTGGAAAGATCTCCATCGCCGACCTCTTCACGGCAGGCGTCATTCCCGGATTGCTGCTTGCGGTCTCCCTGATGATCACCGCCTATTTCGTGGCGCGAAAGCGCGGCTATCCGACGGAACCGTTTCCTGGCTTCACCGCAGTGGTGCATCTTTTCGCGGTCGCGATCCCCGGCCTGCTGTTGATCGCCATCATCTTCGGCGGCGTACGCTCCGGCATCTTCACCGCAACCGAGAGCTCCTGCATCGCCGTTATCTACGCGCTGCTGGTTACGCTTCTGGTTTACCGGCAGATGAGCTGGAACGATTTCGTCCATGCCACCATGGGCGCGGTGCGCACGACCGCGATGGTTCTGCTGATCATCGGCACCGCCGCTTCATTTTCCTGGCTGATGGCGTTTCTGCGCGTACCCGCCTCGCTGGTCGCATGGATGAACACCATCTCCGATAATCCGATCATGATCCTGCTGCTGCTCAACCTGATCATGCTGGTGCTGGGCACCTTCATGGACATGGGGCCGACGATCATCATCTGCACGCCGATCTTCCTGCCGATTGCCCAGGCCTACGGCATCGATCCAGTGCATTTCGGCGTTATCATGATCCTCAACTTCGGCATCGGCCTGAACACGCCTCCAGTGGGAGGTGTGCAATTCGTCGCTTGCGCGGTGGGTAAAATAACCGTCTGGGAGGCGATGCGATCTATCTGGCCGTTCTACGGCGCCGGCCTGGTCGTGCTGGCGATGGTCACCTATATCCCGGCGCTGTCCTTGTGGCTGCCCGGCGTGTTCAAATAGGAGACGCGATGTCCGCGGACATGTCGCAGGACCTTAGAGTCGATCGGAAGCCCAAGCTTTCCGAGCATGTGGCGCAATCGCTGCGGACACAGATTACCGCCGGCGAATTCTCCGAAGGGGAGAAGCTGCCGACGGAAACCCGCATGACGGAAATCTTCGGTGTCAGCCGCACGGTGGTGCGCGAAGCGGTTGCGGCGCTTGCGGCCGACGGGCTGGTCGAGGCGCGCCATGGCGCCGGTGTGTTCGTCCTGAACAACACGGCGCGCAAGATCGGCGCGATGAGCGCCGACATCGGCAACAGGATCAGCCAGGCGATCAATGTGCTCGAAGTCCGCATGGGCATCGAGATCGAAAGCGCGGGCCTGGCGGCTCAGCGGCGCAACGCGGCCCAGGAAGCGCGCATTCAGGAGGCTTTCTTCGAGTTCGAGCGGCTGCTGCATGAGGGCGAGCCCACGGGCAAGGCGGACTTCGCCTTCCATCGGGAAATAGCCTCGGCCACGAACAACCCTTTCTATGTCGAGATCCTCGATGCACTGGGGGATCGCACCATTCCCTGCGACCGCAATTCGCCATGGTACTCCGTGGAAGTGCTTTCGACGGAATATCTGACCGGGTTGCAGCGCGAGCATCTTCGCATCCTGCAAGCCATCTCCGCAGGCAATGCGGACGCTGCGCGCGACTGCATGCGTGCGCATCTTGCCGCCGCGCAGGAGCGCTACCGCAAGCGCATGAGCGGCCAGCAGGCAGATTATTCCAACGCGGTCACCGCGCCGCAGACGCGCATCCGCAGTTTCTGAACTCATTCAATGAACAGGCCGAGCCATGTCCACAGACTACACATCCCGTTTTGCCATCGATCCCGCCGCAGCTGCCGCGATGGGCACCGATGAACTTCGCCACAACTTCCACATCGGCAATCTCTTTCAGCATGACCGGATCAATCTCACCTATACACATTATGATCGCATGATCGTGGGCGGCGCCATGCCCGCCGGGCGGGCCCTGACGCTTGAGGCAATCAAGCCGACCGGAACGAAGAGTTTCCTCGATCGACGCGAGCTTGTGGCGGTGAATGTCGGCGGCGCCGGAACCGTCACCGCGGGTGGCACGGCGTATGATCTCGGCGCGCGCGACATGATCTATGTCGGGATGGGACAGGACGTTTCCTTCACGTCGACGTCGAGTGCTGAGCCGGCTAAATTCTATCTGCTCTCGGCTCCGGCTCATCACACCTATCCGACGAAGCTTCTGTCCATCGCCAATGCCAAACGGCTCGATCTCGGCAGCCAGGACACCTCCAACGAGCGCTCCATCTTCCAGTTCACCAGCACCATCGAGACGTGCCAGATCGTCGTCGGCATGACGCAGTTGGCGAAGGGGTCGGTGTGGAACACGATGCCCGCTCATGTCCATGACCGGCGCATGGAGGCCTACCTCTATTTCGACCTCGCAGAGACCGCGAGGGTATTCCATCTGATGGGCGAACCCGACGAAACGCGCCACATCGTCATGGCCAATGAGGAGGCCGTATTGTCTCCGGCCTGGTCCATACACTCGGGTTGCGGCACATCGAACTACGCTTTCGTCTGGGCGATGGCAGGCGACAATGTCGACTACACCGACGTGGACCCAGTGCCGCTGGAGACGATGCGATGAGCGATCTCTCCGCCTTCAGCCTGGAAGGCAGGCGCATTGCGGTGACCGGCGCCAATACCGGCATCGGCCAGGGCATTGCGGTTGCGGTAGCGCGGGCCGGCGGCTCCGTTGTCGGCATCGGGCGCTCGTCCATGGATGAGACGGCCGCGCTGGTCGCTTCGCATGGCGCCGATTTCACGCCGGTCAAATGCGACGTCGCCCACATCAAGGCGGCGGTAGGCATGCTGGACGAGTTGATGGCCGCGGCGCCGCTCGACGGCCTGGTCAACAATGCCGGCATTATCCGCCGCGCCGACTCCGTCGACTTTACCGAAGAGGATTGGGATGCCGTCATGGACGTCAACCTCAAGTCGATGTTCTTCCTGTGCCAGGCCTACGCCCGCAACGCGCTAGCCGCCGGCAG
>Ga0190274_10002221_pt1 | contig 11398 bp, 10 predicted proteins | sample Popmic531T_FD_133002 | JGI IMG/M metagenome (GOLD analysis project Ga0190274, IMG submission 133002) | Populus adjacent soil microbial communities from riparian zone of Yellowstone River, Montana, USA - 531 T | ecosystem: Environmental > Terrestrial > Soil > Riparian zone | place: USA: Montana...
GAGATTCAGTACGATGGCGAAGCGCTTGATATAGGCTTCAACATTACCTACCTCCTGGATGTGTTGAACAACCTGAGCAGCGAAACGGTACGATGTTCGTTTGGCGATGCCAATAGCAGCGCGCTCATTGCCATTCCAGGAGACGAAAATTTCAAGTACGTCGTAATGCCGATGAGGATATAGCGCCTTTCCAGGGCTAAGTATGGCCGTCGAAAAAAGATTTGAAGTTTTTCAGGCGGAGAAAAAGCACGTTCAAACAATTCGTTTCACGTGAAACTTAAAGACATCAATAATGATAGACAAAGACCGTTCCAAGCAGCAGAAGAGTGAAGGTTCTGAGGATTACAGTTCCGACAGCATCAAGATACTGAAAGGTCTAGACGCGGTACGCAAACGGCCAGGCATGTACATTGGGGACACCAGCGACGGCACCGGATTGCATCACATGGTATTCGAGGTGGTAGACAACGCGATTGACGAAGCGCTGGCGGGGTACTGCAACGAAATTACCGTGATTATCCACCCGGATAACTCCGTAACGGTACAGGACAATGGGCGGGGCATCCCCACGGGGATCAAACAGGACGACGAGATGAAACGCTCGGCAGCTGAAATCGTCATGACGGAACTTCATGCCGGCGGCAAGTTCGACGATAATTCCTACAAGGTGTCGGGCGGACTGCATGGGGTCGGCGTATCCGTGGTCAATGCTCTGTCGGAATGGTTGCGCCTTACCATTCGCCGGGACGGATCAGTTCATCAGATCGAGTTCCGCATGGGCGTTCCCGTCGCGCCTCTGACGGTCACCGGCAAGACAGAGCGGCGGGGCACCGAAGTACACTTTCTTGCCAGCAAGGAGATCTTCGGCGATATCGAATACCACTATGACATATTCGCAAAGCGTTTGCGCGAACTCTCGTTTCTTAACAATGGCGTAAAAATTCATTTGATCGATCAGCGCAGCGCTAAGGAAGAGACGTTTGGTTTCGTCGGTGGGGTAAAAAGTTTTGTCGAGTATATCAACCGTACCAAGTCGGTCCTGCACCCGAAAATCTTTTATGCATTCGGGGAGAAAGACCACATACTGGTGGAAGTGTCGATGCAGTGGAACGACAGTTATTCCGAACAGGTTTTGTGCTTCACAAACAACATACCGCAGAAGGACGGCGGGACACACTTAACTGGCTTGCGCGCCGCCATGACGCGGACGCTTAACAACTATATTGAAAAGAATGAGCTGGCAAAAAAAGCTCGGATTGAAACCTCGGGTGATGACATGCGCGAAGGTCTCTCTTGCGTTTTGTCAGTGAAGTTATTCGAACCAAAATTTTCATCCCAGACCAAGGAAAAACTCGTTTCATCGGAAGTACGTCCGGCCGTGGAGGAAATCGTAGCGATGAAACTGGCGGAGTTTCTGCTGGAGAATCCGCTGGACGCTAAAACCATCTGCGGAAAGATCATCGATGCGGCAAGGGCGCGCGAAGCGGCCCGGAAAGCGCGGGAGTTGACGCGCCGCAAGGGCGTGCTTGATGGAATGGGGTTGCCTGGAAAACTGGCGGACTGCCAGGAGAAGGACCCCGCCCTGTGCGAGCTTTATCTGGTGGAAGGTGATTCAGCCGGGGGCTCGGCCAAACAGGGCAGGGATCGCAAATTCCAGGCGATCATGCCCTTGAAGGGAAAAATACTGAATGTGGAAAAAGCGCGTTTCGATAAACTGATCTCATCCCAGGAAATCGCCTCGCTGATCACAGCGCTTGGCACCGGCATCGGGAAGGACGAATACAACCCAGACAAACTACGCTACCACCGCATTATTATCATGACTGACGCGGACGTGGATGGCTCCCATATACGCACGCTGCTCCTCACTTTTTTTTACAGGCAGATGCCCGAATTACTGGAACGCGGCCATATTTACATTGCCCAGCCCCCCTTGTATAAGATCAAGCATGGCAAACAGGAACGCTACGTAAAGGATGATCACGAGCTTAAGCAATACCTTCTAGGGTTGGCGTTGACCGATGCGGAATTGTATACGCATGAGGACAGGGCTCCCCTCAAGGGAGAAACCCTTGAAAAACTCGCCAACGAGTACCTATTGGCCGAAGCCGTGATCGAGCGCATGAGCTCTCTAATTGACAGCCAGGTGATGCATGCGCTGCTGCGCGATCCAAACGTCGATTTAAGCAGCGAAGTGCGTGCTGTGGAAAGTGCAGCCCGTCTTGCCGCGGAGGTCAAACCCGTGGGTGTCATACCGGAGTACGATGCCGCGACGGAGGGATACCGGCTCAAGATTTCGCGCATGCATCACGGTAATGCTCGTGCAAGTTATTTGGACCAGGATTTCTTGGAAAGTGGGGACTATCTGCAAATAAGACAAACCGCCCAGGTCCTGGACGGCCTATTGGGTCCCTCTGCGTACATCAAGCGCGGCGACCAGAAACAACTCGTCAGCGATTTCAAGCCGGCACTCGACTGGCTGCTGCAGGAGGTAAAAAAAGGTATCGGCACGCAACGCTACAAGGGCCTGGGCGAAATGAATCCAGCTCAATTATGGGAAACCACGATGGATCCCAAGAGCCGCCGCCTGCTCAGGGCTCAGATCGAGGACAGCATTGCCGCCGATGAAATTTTCACCACCCTCATGGGTGACGTGGTCGAGCCTCGCCGGGCGTTCATCGAGAATAATGCGCTGGGGGTCAGGAATCTGGATGTGTAGTCGGGCTGGGTGTTTGGTTTGATCCGACGCAAGGACCTGCCGCAGAGGAACTAGGAAGCAGGAATTGAACACTGTTCAATTCCTGCATTTCCATGACCAGGCTCAGATCGATCCGGCTGTAATTCTATCGCTATACAGGTAAAAAATTCACCATATCAAAGGATTGAACTAACATGTGGGCCTCAAAACATACCCTCGAAAACGTCGACCCAGATTTATGGCAGGCAATAAAGGGCGAAGTGCAACGTCAGGAAGAATATATCGAGCTGATAGCGTCTGAGAATTATGCCAGTCCGGCGGTGATGCAGGCACAGGGATCGGTTCTGACGAATAAATATGCCGAGGGTTATCCGGGCAAGCGCTACTATGGCGGCTGCGAGTATGTGGACGTCGTGGAACAGTTGGCGATAGAGCGATTAAAAGCGCTGTTCGACGCAGAGTACGTGAACGTCCAGCCGCATTCCGGGTCCCAAGCCAACGCCGCCGTATATTTGACAGCGCTCAAGCCCGGCGACACCTTTCTGGGCATGTCGCTTGCACATGGGGGGCATTTAACCCACGGTGCTTCAGTCAACCTCAGCGGCAAGATCTTCAACGCGGTGTCGTATGGTTTAAAGCCTGAGAACGAAGAGCTGGATTACGACGAAGTTGCTCATTTGGCGCGCGAGCACAAGCCGAAAATGATTGTTGCGGGCGCCTCTGCCTACTCACTTGTGATAGATTGGAAACGCTTTCGCAAGATCGCGGATGAAGTCGGCGCCTACTTGTTCGTAGATATGGCGCATTACGCAGGCCTTGTGGCCGCAGGATTTTATCCCAATCCGGTCGGCATCGCCGATTTCGTCACCAGTACGACTCATAAGACGCTAAGGGGTCCACGTGGGGGCGTCATTATGGCCAAGCCGGAGCATGAAAAAGCTCTTAATTCGGCAATATTTCCGCAAACTCAAGGGGGTCCGCTGATGCATGTGATTGCAGCCAAGGCTGTGGCCTTCAAGGAGGCGGCAAGCGCAGCCTTCCGCGATTACCAGGAGCAGGTAATTGACAATGCCCGAGTAATGGCCAAAGTGCTGCAGGAGCGTGGTTTGCGTATCGTCTCCGGACGCACGGACTGCCACATGTTTCTGGTCGACTTGCGCGCGAAGGATATCACCGGCAAGCAGGCGGCCGAGTCGCTGGAGCTGGCGCATATTACCGTCAACAAAAATGCCATCCCGAACGATCCCCAGAAACCCTTTGTTACGAGTGGTATTCGAATAGGATCGCCCGCCATGACAACCCGCGGCTTCAAGGAACTCGAAGCGGAACAGTTGGCGAATATGATTGCCGATGTGCTCGACGCGCCAACCGATACTGCGGTTCTTTCGCATGTCGCGCAGCAGGCAAGGGCGCTGTGCGCAAAGTTCCCCGTTTATCAGCGTTGATGCGAATCGGGAAACTACGCGATGGGTCTTCCTTAAAGCAAGAGCTTTGCTCTAAGCTAAACTGTTGCGTAACCGTTTCACGCTCCCCATTTTCGGGCGTTTGACGGATGAAATGTCCCTTTTGCAGTGCTGATGACACAAGCGTAATAGACTCGCGGGTAAGCGAGGAAGGCGACAGGATACGCCGCCGCCGGCGCTGCCTTACATGCGACAAACGGTTTACCACCTATGAGACGGTCGAACTGCGGATGCCGCAAGTGGTAAAACAGGACGGCAACCGCGCAGAGTTCGACCGCGACAAATTACTTACAAGTTTCATGCGCGCACTGCATAAGCGTCCCGTGCCGACCGGCGAGGTGGATGCGGCGATGGATCGCATCGTGCAGAAGCTCCTGAGCCTCGGTGAACGGGAGATTCCTTCACGCAAAATTGGTGAAATGGTGATGGAGGAACTCTACAAGCTGGATAAAGTCGCTTATATTCGCTTTGCGTCGGTTTATCGAAGCTTCCAGGACGCCCACGATTTTCATAGCGTCATCAAAGAGCTGCAACGCCCGCAGCGAAATAAGGAACCGAAAAACTCCTAGGCCTTATCCTGTCCATAATTTCTTCCCCCAGGAGGACGGATTAGGCGATTAGGCCTTTAATGAAGAAATTAGCAGGGCGCGAAATTAGGCAGGGGACTGCGATGATGCCCTAATTTGGGGGATGCCCGTGTTCAGCGCGAGCGATTATGCGTATATGGCCCAAGCCTTGCGGCTGGCCCACAAGGGTCTCTACAGCACCAGCCCCAACCCGCGCGTGGGCTGCGTTCTCGTCCGCGACGGCCGGGTAGTTGGCGAAGGCTGGCACGAACGGGCGGGGGCGCCTCACGCGGAGATAAACGCGCTCGCTGCGGCTGGAGATGCGGCTCGCGGTGCGACCGCTTACGTTACGCTGGAGCCATGCGTGCACCATGGACGAACCCCGCCGTGCACGGAAGCGCTGATAAAAGCAGGCATTGCCAGGCTCGTCTCGGCAATGGAAGACCCAAATCCCCTCGTATCAGGCGGAGGTTGCGCCAAGCTCCAGGCGGCCGGGGTAGAAGTGCAAACCGGTCTCATGGCCAACGAAGCCCGAACCCTCAATATCGGGTTCATTGCCCGCATGGCACGCGAGCGCCCATGGGTAAGAGCAAAAATTGCGGCGAGCATCGACGGCAAGACCGCCCTCAATAGTGGCGCCAGTCAATGGATCACAAGCGAAGCGGCGCGCCGCGATGGACACAGGTTGCGGGCGCGTTCCTGCGCGATATTGACCGGAGTCGGCACCGTGTTGGCAGATAATCCCCGACTAACGGTTCGCCACCTGGAGACTGCAAGGCAGCCACTAAGAGTAGTGGTGGATAGCCGACTCAAAATTCCGGTGGATGCAAAGTTGCTGCGTGGCGACGGCGAGCTGATCTTTACCACGGTCGCGAGCGAGGGAGCAATCGGCGAGCTGCAACAAATGGGGGCGCGTGTAATTGTGTTGCCTGGCGAAAACGATCAGGTCGATCTGGCTGCAATGATGCGCAAACTCGCCGAGTTCGAAATAAACGAAGTCCTGGTAGAAGCTGGGTCGCGATTGAACGGCGCGCTTATAACCGCCGGCCTGGTCGATGAACTGGTGATTTATCTCGCGCCTTATCTGATCGGCGACGTGGCCCGCGGTATGTTGACGCTGCCTGAATTAGCAGATCTGGACGCGAAGCGGGCTCTTTGGGTTGAAGACGTCCGGATGGTGGGACCGGATATACGGATCACGGCGCGATTGACCTGATTCACTCGGAAATGAACTTCTAGGTCTTTGCAGGGTATTTTGTGAGCTTGCGCTGCAAGGTGCGCCGGTGCATGTTGAGTACCCTCGCTGTTACCGAAACGTTGCCTTTATTTTCGTTTAACACCCGCTGAATGTACTCCCATTCAAGGCGGCTCACCGATAACGGATGCGTGCTGATTTTGACGTCCGCGTCCCCAGAGGTGCGCTCGAACGCCATCATGATTTCGTCGACGTCGACGGGCTTCGCCAAGTAATGTGTCGCGCCAAGCTTGATCGCTTCCACTGCCGTTGCAATGCTGGCATAACCAGTCAACATGACAATTCGAGTGCCTGGATCGAGGGCCCGTAGTTTTTCCACTAGGGCCAATCCTGAAACACCGGGCAGCCTGAGATCGATTACCGCAAACTCGGGCGTGCACTCTTCGGCGGCTTCCAATGCCTGTTCGACCGTTTGGGCACACGAAACGTTGAACCCCCTCTTGGTCATTGCATTTGCAAGTACCGTACAAAACGTCAAGTCATCGTCTACTACCAGCAAAGTAGGGCGGTCGTCGATTTCAATCCCAGGTAGCGCTGTCATATTCGTGGCCGTATCAGAGGTAATATCACTTGCGTGCACGCGCCGCCGTCCTGGCCTTCGCGATTCGTCAGGCGAACAGTGCCGCCAAACCGTTCAATATTCGCATTTGCAAGAAACAGGCCGATGCCAAAACCCTGACCTCGCGGCTTGGTCGTGAAGAAAGCCTGTCCGGCGCGCTGGACGGCTTCCCCGGACAAACCTTCACCGTGGTCCAGAATTTGCAGATGCAACGCGCTATGATCCCACTTTACCTCTACCTCTATATGTTGTAGGGACGCGTCGGCGGCATTGTTCAACAGGTTAAGAATCGATTGACTCAGCAATTGTGTATTCAGAATCTGGGGCGGAGGCTCCACGCCGCTGGCCTGGTAAGTGAATTTGACAGAAGGCCGCATCAGTTGCCATTTTTCCAGCACTTGGCGCAGAAAGCTATCGACGGCTTGACCGCTGACGTCTTCCGCCCGCGCTTGCCCCGCGTCCGCCAGCAATTGCGTAAGGGTGCGCTTGCAATGGCTGATCTGGTCGCGCAGTATCCTGATGTTATTTTGGAATTCGCTGTTTTCGGTATGTTCGTGCTGCAGCTCCCCCGTTACCACCGCCATCGTTGCCAGTGGCGTACCGAGCTCATGCGCGGCACCTGCGGCAAGCGTTCCCAGTGCGATAATTTGCTCGTTGCGTAACGCCTGTTCCCGCGCCAACGCCAGATCCTTGTCCCGCTCACGGATTGAGATGCCCATCTTGACAACGAACCAGGCGATTAATACAGTGCTCAACACAAATGCCAGCCACATTCCGGAAACGTGCATGATAAATTCGCTGCCATGCTCGTCATGGTCATGCGGCAGCGGCACATAATAAAATAGTAGCAGCGTATAACAGCTTATCGTAATCGCCGCCATCACCCACGTGTAGGCCCAGGGGAGCGCGGCGGCGGCGATCGTCAGTGGTAACAAATAAAGGGAGATAAAGGGATTGGTCGAGCCGCCGCTGAAATATAGCAGGGCGCTTAACGCGAACACGTCCATCACAAGTTGTCCGAAAAACTCCACGCTTGAAACCGGCCACTTTCGGCGCAGGCGAATCCAGGTGGCGAGATTCAGGACTGAGAGCAGAACTGCTACCGTAACCATTTCGGTCCAGGGCAGGTTCATCTCAAGTATCCAATATGCCAGGCCGAGGGTAAGGCACTGCGCGGCAATCACGATATTTCTGAGCAGAAACAACCGCTGCAAATTCTTTCGTAGCGGTGATTGACTGAGATCACTGAACATTTGCGTTGCTTGTGCTTGCGCAGGTTGTATTATGCAACTGGACGAGTTTCGGTAAAGTCTGCGACGCGTCGACAGGTTGGGGGCGAATGGGGCCGCCTCCGGCAGAAGCATGGTCCCGCAGCATGCCAGTCGTGTCTGGCAAAATCGAGCGCTCATCCTGCGCGTCATCCGGGACAAGTAGCCGAAACATGTACAAGTCGCCGCGTCCACCGATAATAGGGTACCACCAGCTCGATGTAATGAACATTATCGTATATTCCCGTCCGCGGCCATGCGGCAAATTGCCGCACACCCCATACCACCTATCCCACGAGTCGGTGCCATTGCACTCGTCCGGTCGAATCGTGCTTGAAAGCTGGAAGGATTAGATGTTCACCGGAATTATCCAGGCTGTCGGGGAAATCACGCACATTGCTCCACTGGAAGATGGAGTAAGTCTGCGCATTGCTACCGGTCAATTGGATTTGAGCGACGTAAAAATCGGAGACAGTATCGCGTTGAATGGCGTGTGCCTTACTGTCACCGCCGTCGCCGACGGTCTGTTCTCCGTAGACGTGTCGCGCGAAACTTTGAACTGCACGGTAGATATGGATAAGCAGGGCAATAAGGTCAATCTTGAAAAGGCGCTGCGTCTATCCGATCGGCTTGGCGGTCATCTGGTAAGTGGGCACGTCGATGGTGTCAGCGAGGTAATCAGGTTTACGCCGGCGGGCGAAAGCCATCTACTCGCGCTTCGAATGCCGCTGTCCTTATTAAAATATATCGCCAAAAAGGGTTCCATCGCCGTTAATGGGGTAAGCTTGACGGTTAACACGCTTACCGGCGACCAGGTAGAGATCAATCTCATCCCGCATACCCTCGTCTCGACGACTCTTAATAAGCTCGAAGCGGGGGTCAAGGTGAATATCGAAGTTGATATGCTCGCGCGGTACGTGGAGCGGTTGATCGGCAACCAGATGAACTTGGACTAACATTAACATGATCATCAGTTCCATCCAGGAAATAATTGCCGAAATGAGGGGCGGCAAAATGGTTATCCTTGTCGATGAGGAAAACCGCGAAAATGAAGGCGATCTCGTGCTGGCGGCAGATTTCGTTACTCCGGAGGCCATCAATTTCATGGCGACCCATGGCCGCGGATTGATCTGCCTGACGCTGACCGAGGCGCGTTGCCGCCAGCTTAACCTTCCGTTGATGGTATCGGCCAACCGTTCGCCGCTGGGTACAAATTTCACCGTCTCCATCGAAGCCGCGAGCGGCGTAACGACCGGTATTTCGGCCTACGACCGTGCACGCACCGTTCAAGCCGCGGTGAGCCGCAATGCCAAGCCGGAAGACATCGTTCAGCCCGGGCACATTTTTCCCCTCATGGCCCAGACAGGCGGCGTACTCGTGCGCGCAGGTCATACCGAGGCGGGGTGCGATCTGGCAAACCTCGCCGGACTTACCCCTGCGGCGGTCATTTGCGAAATACTGAACGAGGACGGCAGCATGGCTCGCCTGCCAGATCTGGTTGAATTTGCGGTAAAGCATCAGCTCAAGATTGGCGCGATCACGGATCTCATTCACTACCGCAGCCGCACGGAAAGTCTCGTCCAGCGGGTGGGCGAGCGCTGCATCCAAACGATCCACGGCGAGTTCCGCCTTATCGCGTATCTGGACAAGACCGTGAATGTCACCCACTTGGCGCTGGTAAAAGGCAACATTGATCCCGACACTGAAACCCTGGTGCGCGTACACGAACCGCTTTCCGTAATTGATCTGCTGGACGTAAACGACGATACCCATTCGTGGAATGTCCATGACACGCTTAAGGTGATCAGTCGTGCCGAGAGCGGCGTAATCCTCCTGCTCCATCCGGCGGAAAGCGGAGTCGAATTGCTCGACCGCGTCGCGCCGTTCAAGGCAAGCCCCCGTGTCCCTGCGCGCACTGACTTGCGCGACTATGGGATTGGCGCGCAAATACTTAAAGATCTGAATGTGGGGAAGATGCGGTTGCTGGCGATACCGCGAAAAATGCCGAGCATGGCCGGGTTCGGGCTAGAAGTGACGGGATATCTGGAACCCGAAGACAAAAGCCGCGAACCGGTAAACTAGCTGGACGCAAATTTCTGCGTGCGATTTTTGTGCCGCTAATAGCCTGGTAACAGCCATAGGTCATATTTTTGCAGACTGATTTCATAGAGGAATATATGGGGCACTACGACAACATTATTGAGCTTGAGTCTGAACTTAACGGGGATGATTTGCGGATCGGCATTGTCATGAGCCGTTTTAACATCGACGTGGGCGAAGGCTTGCTCGGCGCCTGCACTGCGGAATTGATTAAACGTGGCGTGCAGGAGTCGGGGATGTTACTGGTGACCGTGCCCGGTGCGCTGGAAATACCGCTGGCGCTGCAAAAAATGGCTTTAACCGACCAGTTTGACGCCCTGATAGCATTGGGAGCGGTCATACGAGGCGAGACGTATCACTTTGAAATAGTATCGAATCAATCGGCCAGCGGTTTGGCCGCTGTTCAGCTCGATACGGGCATCCCCATCGCCAACGGTATTCTCACCACGGAAACGGAGGACCAGGCATTGGCGCGCATGAGCCAGAAAGGGACCGAGGCCGCCCAAGTGGCGATCGAGATGGCCAATCTGCTAAGAGAGCTTGAGGACGTGACTGAGTAACGCGATACGATGACATCGACTAAACCGGTAACTAAACGGACAGGCCCAGGACGAAAAACACGCCGTCGCCAAGCCCGTGAACTGGCCTTGCAGGGGCTTTACCAATACTGCGTTGCGGGTGGGTCCGCCGAAGCCATCGAAGCGCAGCTGAAAGAAACGAATGAGTTCGCCAAAACGGACGAAGAATATTTCTCAAGTCTGCTGTACGGCGTGCTGACAAATGTCGCCGAGCTGGAACAGCAGATTCAGCCTTCTCTTGATCGACCCTTCAAGGAGCTCAGCCCGGTCGAGATCGCCATTTTGCTATTGGGCACCCATGAGCTTGCGAGCCATCTTGAAATACCCTATCGCGCAGTGATCAACGAAGCGGTGGAGCTGGCGAAGACATATGGCGGAACCCATGGGCACAAGTACGTGAACGGAGTACTGGATAAACTGGCGGCGAAACTACGGACGACCGAGGTTCGCGTCAAAGCCTAAGCAGCGGGCCCAGGCGGGCGCCAGGGTGAGCATGTCATCCGGCCCGGGTTTGTGCCAGGTTTCTAAGAATGCTTTCAGAATTCGATATCATTCAACGTTATTTTAATCGCCCGGCTCCTGGGGCAGTATTGGGCATAGGCGACGACGCAGCTTTGGTAGAGCCATCCGCTGGGATGGAACTCGCGGTTTCGTCCGACATGCTGGTGTCAGGTCGGCATTTTTTTGCCGATGCCGATCCGGGCGGGCTGGGGCATAAATCCCTCGCCGTAAATCTCTCCGACATGGCGGCGATGGGTGCGAGGCCGCGATGGGCGACACTTTCGCTTGCGCTACCGGCATCCATGGTGCGTGAGAATGAAAATTGGCTGGAAGCATTCTCCGAAGGATTTTTCAAACTTGCTAATGCTTACCAGGTGGAGCTTATCGGCGGAGACACTACCAGGGGGCCA
>Ga0190274_10002222_pt1 | contig 11397 bp, 5 predicted proteins | sample Popmic531T_FD_133002 | JGI IMG/M metagenome (GOLD analysis project Ga0190274, IMG submission 133002) | Populus adjacent soil microbial communities from riparian zone of Yellowstone River, Montana, USA - 531 T | ecosystem: Environmental > Terrestrial > Soil > Riparian zone | place: USA: Montana...
ACCAGCCCGACGGCACCTGCAACTGCATTGGTTTTTGGAACGATCACTGATGTATCCATACAGGGAAGCTTTACGGCAGCAAGCCCCGCCTCAGACGGGTACCTTGTTGTAATGAGCACGAGCAGCAGCCTGACCTCCAACCCGGTTGACGGTCAGACCTATGCCATCGGTGATAATGTTGGCGATGGTTCCGTGATCGCCAAAGGAAGCGCTACCAGTTTTACTGCTACCGGGTTGACAGCACTTACGACTTACTATTTCTTTATTTTCCCTATGAATGCTGTTTGTACAGGCGGTCCATTATATTATACGACGACCGTACTGAATGGTTCTGCCACGACCATTGCCGGTCTGCCTCCTTGTGCAGCACCTGTATCGCAGCCAACTAGTTTGGTTTTTGGTACACCGACCATTAATTCTATCCCGGGATCATTTACGGCAACTGCTGCAGATGAATACCTGGTTTTAATAAGTACGGCGGCTTCCCTCACCCTTAACCCGGTTAACGGGACCGTTTATAATCCAGGAGATATAATTGGTAATGCTACGGTTGTGCAAAGAAGCAATGCCACTGCATTTACAGCAACCGGTTTGTTACCCAATACGATCTATTATTTTTATGTTTTCAGTTTGAATTCGCAGGCATGTGTGAACGGCCCGGTTTATAATATCGTTACCCCGTTGACCGGTTCGGAAACTACGCTGCCCTTGCCACCGTGTGCCACGCCTCCTTCCCAGCCGGCTGAACTTACTTTTAATGTGGCCTCCACCGCTGTATCGGGAGCATTTACACCGGCTTCGGGCGCGGATGATTACCTGGTGATCATAAGCACGTCTTCCACTTTATCAGGAACACCGGCAGATAACAATGACTATAACCCCGGAGATCCGCTGGGAGGTGGTACAATTGTTTCTAATTCATCTGCCAATAGTTTCCTGGCAACAAACCTTACACCGTCGACTCCCTATTATTTCTTCATTTTTGCAGCCAATAAAAACTGCTCGGGAGGAACAAAGTACCTGGCGGCATCACCGCTTACAGGTACTGCAACTACTACCGGCACTGCCGTTAACAGTTATTATTTCGGTACCCTGCACTCCCATTCCGATTACTCTGATGGCAACCAGGATAACCCGGGTTATACTCCCGCAGATGATTATGCCTATGCGATGACAGCACAGTGTATGGATTACCTGGGGATATCGGAGCATAACCACTTTTCTTCAGTTAATAACCCCGGTAATACGATCGCCAACTACCATTTAGGACCAACGCAGGCCACCGCCTTCACTACTTCTAATCCTAATTTCCTCGCCTTATACGGCATGGAATGGGGTGTTATCTCCGGCGGGGGACATGCGGTAGTTTATGGAGATGGCCTGGATGATTTATGGGGATGGGAAACAGGAAGTGGCGTATGGGGACCGGCAAACAACTATGATATATACGTTCCTAAAAACGTGTATACCGGGGCTACAGGTTTGTTCAAAACAATTAATGATAATGTTGCCCTCAATACTTTTGGCACCCTGGCACACCCTAACCTGGACGACTATAATAAAATTGCCAATCCTGTTACACCATATGATGCCGCAGCAGATGAAGCGATCACCGGCACTGCGGTGGAAAGCGGTCCTTCCTCCTCCACCAATACGACCTACTCCAATCCCGGCGCTTCCATGTCTTATTTATGGTATTACCAGGCCCTGCTTGCAAAAGGTTATCATCTTGGTCCTGTAGTAGATCATGATAATCATAAAACAACCTTTGGTCATACCACTTATTCAAGGACAGCTATTGTTGCTCCTGCACTGACAAAGACAGCGATCATCAGCGCCATGAGGAATATGAATTTTTATGCCACGCAGGATTGTGATACAAAAGTTGATTTTTCAATCAATACCAAAGGCATGGGGTCGATCTTTACAGACAGGTATGCCCCGGTCATCGCTGTTAACCTGACCGATGTGTCAACCAATCTTTCCGGTGCCATCATCCGGGTAATGTACGGTGTACCCGGTAGTGGAGTTACGCCGGTCAAGATAGACTCCGCGATCGGCAGCGACCTGAAATTCATTGATAATAATATCGCCAACCTTTCAACCGGCTATTATTATATTGATATTTCAAATGGCGCGACAAGAATTGTGACTTCGCCGATATGGTATACCAGGAATGATGTTTTCGGTGTACTCCCGGTAACACTGACCTCGTTCTCTGCACAAAAACAAAACAATATCACTTTGCTGAAATGGACAACCACGCAGGAGTTGAACAGCCGCGAGTTTATTGTTGAAAGATCAGTGAACGGATCATCCTGGCAGCCCATTGCTACGGTTGCCGCCGCCGGCAACAGCGCTTCACCGCTGAATTATATTGCCAGGGATATGAACCCGGTCAAAGGGATCAACCTGTACAGGCTGAAAAGTGTGGACCTGGACAACCGGTATGATTACTCAGCTACACGCAAAGTAAATTTTGACAGTAAGTATACATTCACCGTGTATCCCAACCCGGTTTCGGATATGTTACAGGTCACTGTTGACAATGCTGCCGGGTTTAATGCTACGATCCAGGTATTGAACCAGCAGGGACAAGTACTGATGACAAAACAAATAAACAGTGGAAACCAGCCGGCACAGGTAAATGTGTCATCGCTGGCTTCAGGTATTTATTTTATAAAGATCATCACGCCGGATGGTATCGTAAACGTGCAGAAATTCACCCGTCAATAGGTTTGAATATCATTAATAAAGCAAAGACCTGCAGTGATCGCTGCGGGTCTTTGCTTTTAAGCAGATCCCCGGAACCGGTTAATTCTGTTTCAAAAACATTGCATTTTTAATTGCAGGAACTAAAAAGCTGAAAATCAATTGTTTAAAATTCACTTACTTTATTAAAAGCATCCGGAACAATCAGTTTTTTCAACGATAAACTCCTATCTTTGCCGCCCCAAATCTGTATTCGCAGATTCCTTGTCTGCCATAGCTTATAGCGACGGCGGATAATGTCCAATGGGATAAACCCGCCTTTGCTTGTGCTTTGGCGGATAAACCGAATTATTAACAAGTCCGCCTACGCTAAAGCTTCGGCGGATAAAACAGGTAAAATGAACAATTACGAATTGATGGTGATTTTTACCCCCGTTTTGAGCGATGATGAGTTCAAGGCCGAGCAAAAGAAATATGCGAAGCTGGCTACCGATGCAGGTGGCTCTATCATAGCTGAAAATCCCTGGGGACTGAAATCACTGGCTTACCCGATCCAGAAAAAAACAACGGGTTTGTACTGGGTGCTCGAATACACAGCAGCACCTGATTTCAACGAAAAAATGAAGATCCAGTTATTGCGTGACGAAACAGTACTTCGTCACCTGTGCACCAAACTCGATAAATACGCCGTCGAGTACAATGCAAGAAAGAAAAGTGGTGTAAAAACAGGAACTGAAAAATTAGCGGAGGTATAAGCCATGGCAAAAAATGAAATAAAATATCTGACCGCCATTAAAAGCGACAAACGTGTTAAGAAATTCTGTCGTTTCAAAAAATACCGCATCCGCTACATTGATTATAAGGATGTGGAGTTCCTGAAAAAATTCCTGAACGAGCAGGGTAAATTATTGCCCCGCCGCCTTAGCGGAAACAGCCTGAAATACCAGCGCAAGGTTTCTGACGCGGTGAAAAAAGCCCGCCAGATGTGCTTATTGCCTTACGTAACAGATTTGTTGAAATAGCCATTAGCCGCTGGCCATTAGCTATTAACTAACGGCTAAAAGCTAAAAGCTAAAAAGTTAAACATCATGGAAATAATATTAATACAAGACGTAGATAACCTGGGTGCCAAGAACGAAGTAGTAAAAGTAAAGAACGGCTATGCCCGTAACTACTTACTGCCCCGTCAACTGGCCATAGAAAACAGCCCCAGTAACAAGAAACAACTGGAAGAGAGGATGAAGCAGGTGAAAAAGAAAGAAGACAAAATGCTGGCAGAGATCAACAGTGTCATTGCCAAACTGAAAGAAGCCCCGTTGAAACTTGGCGCCAAGACCGGTACCAGCGGAAAGATATTCGGTAGCGTTACTTCTCTCCAGCTCAGCCGTGCCATTCGCGAACAAAGAGGCTACGATATCGACCGCAGGAAGATCCACATCGTGGACGAAGTAAAAGAACTCGGTACCTACAAAGCCACTATTGAATTTGGAAACGGCCAGGGTACTGAAGTGGAATTCGAAGTCGTCGCTGAATAGTACAAGTACGTCATTTACATTTTTATAAAGTCCTTCTGCAAAGAGGGACTTTTTTTATCCAGTCATGGCAAAAAGGGAATTTTCTTCCACAATTACGGGCTTAACAGTCAACTATTGCCTTTAAATTATCGGGTATGCTCTTTGTTCTACCAGAGGATAGTATACCAATCCTTTGACAAGATCCGGCCAACTGCTTTCTGAGAAGAACAAATAATTCTTTTCTTACTCTTTAAAAACAGGATCTATGAAACTATTTTACTCCGTAAAAGCAAGACTGCTTTTCCTATCTTTTTTCTCCATTGTTTATGTTTCCGCGCAAACACCTACCATAGTAACCCCCGGCGTATGCGATGGCGTAATTGCTGATTTCAATTCTGAAGATAACGGGTTCAATTCACCCAGTATCTATGGAAGTATTTTTGACAGTTCTTTTTATTACAGTTCGGCAAGGGGTTACTGGACGGATTATATGTACCCGTTGCGCACTACCGCACCGGGATTTCCGAGGGTACAGAACATCATTTCACCACCCTATCACAACCCGAATCCAAACGGGACCTTCAATGTTGGTTTTTATTATATTGTCAATAGCCCGGCTGTGGATCGTTTCCAGGTACGGATCATCAGTGTGACCCAAACCCCCAGCGGAACGGTAACCAATGTCGAAGCCACTTCCGGCGTACAATTCTTTTCAGCCTGGAGTACACCGATCGCTTATGTCGATAATGGTCCAAATCCTACCCCATTGCTTGACGGTTTTGCAGGAAATATTTGCATGCGTTTAATTGACCCGGATATCATTAATGGACCGAATACAACCTTCCGGGTAGAAGTATCTTATATCATCAACGAAGCTTTCTTCGCGGTTTTTGACAACCTTTCGATCGGGCCTTTCCAGAGTCCCTTACCTGTTAATTTTATTGGTCTTCTCGCCAACAGGAATACAGATAATAGTGTCAGCCTGAAATGGGATGTAAGTGAAGAAATAAATGTGCAGGAATACCAGGTGGAAAGAAGTGAGAACGGTTCTTATTTCGTTCCCGTTGGCGCACTTACTGCAAAAGGCAAATCCATTTATGCATACACGAATACAGATGTTCCTGCTGCCACGGTCTTTTATCGTGTCAAGAGTGTTGATATTGATGGTCGCTTTAAATACAGCGGCATTGTAAAACTTCCGGGTAATTCGACCAACAGTTATTCAGACCATTTGATGATCTATCCGACACCGGCACAGGATGAGATCACCGTAACGCATAAAAAACTGTCGAGGGGAGCACAAATGACCATTTCGACAGTGGATGGAAAGGTCATGAAAAATATTATCCCGGCTGCCGGTTCCTCCCATACGCCGGTCACCATAAATGGGCTGACACCGGGGATCTATTTCCTGCGCCTGGACGATGGGATGGGAAATGTTCAGACCACAAAATTGTTGAAAAACTAAGCTCCGGGTAGCCAATCTACCCTACTCAAAAGCCCCGCCTTTACGGCGGGGCTTTTGGCTTAACCAATGATAATCAATTGTATATAGTCAACAGAATCTTGTTTTTTATACCGATCTTGTCGACTAATTAAATTTGCTAATAAGTCAGGAAAATATTCTTATTTTGTACTGCTTTGGTGCTCTTTCAGTTTCACAAGTCCTGAACGTTTCGAAATAACGTAGAATGTTCATTGGTTACTGTTTACTGTTGACACTTTTATTTTTTTTAAAAACCTCTCAAAATGAACATTTACGTAGGAAACCTCAGTTGGAACCTGAAAGACCAGGACCTGTCCAACCTTTTTGCTTCACATGGTGAAGTAGTTTCAGCTAAAATCGTTACCGACAAATTCACGAACCGCAGCAAAGGCTTTGGTTTCGTAGAAATGGCCAACGACGACCAGGCACAAGCTGCAATCACAGCTTTGAATGGTACCGAAGTTGACGGTCGCAACATTGTTGTCAACGAAAGTCGTCCCAAACCGGAAGGTGGTGGTGGCGGCGGCGGCTTCAAGAAAAGAAGCTTCGGTAGCGGCGGCGGTGGCGGCGGCTACAAAGGCGGTGGCGGCGGTGGCGGCTACAAAGGTAAGAGCGGTGGCGGCGGCGGCGGCGGTTACAACCGTGACCGTGGCGGCAGTGGTGGATACAATAACGATTATTAATCAATAACGATATTCACGAAGCTTTATCAAGTCTGGTCCGAAAGGGCCGGACTTTTTTTTTGCGGGTAACGCCGAAGCAATCTCCCTATTTTTTTTTGCCCAGCTACAGTGCTACTATCATCGCCTGTGCAGTTTACCCTGAGGTAACGAAGGGTCGCACTCTTGTACACCCGGTAATTCTGTTGAATTGACTTGCTCGCAACTATTCCGGTTTGATAATTTTCTGCGAATTCTGTAGAAGCACAAAGCGTCCCTACGGGACACCGTTCGTTTTCTCTGTCTCCTTTTTACCCACAATGTGTTCCGCTGGAACACATTTAAGGATTATGCTACCATCCAATCGTTTATTTGTCCCGTAGGGACATCTTATAGGTAGGAAATTTCAACCGTACCGGAATTCGTTCCGTAGGAACGTTTTGTGCACTCGTTCAAATTAATAGCCCCAATAAATACTAAGTGCCGCTACGGGACACAGGCAACTCCCTGCATTTGTCTCTTCCCACAAGATGTTCCGCCAGAACACTTTTCAGCAATCCTGTTATGTAATTCTGAACCATTTTACTTGCCCCATAGAGACACTTTATGGGTAGAACATTTCAATTCGATTTGAAAACACGTTCCGTAGGAACGTTTTGTGCAATACTAAAAAAAATGCCGTGACCCGAAGACCACGGCATTCCATTTAATTGAATTCATCGCCTATTGCACCACTCTCACGATCCCCGCTCCATTGTAAGAATGATACTCCCCATTATACATCGCATCTGCATTCACCGGCCCCATCTTATAATTACCCGGTGACACCGCACGGACAGCATAATAATAGGTCTGTTTATTATTGTTCGCATCCACGAAGAAGTGGATCCTGTCATCCCGCACATCCAAAGCGGTAGGTGTCATCGCATCCTTGATCCAATCCATACCGGGTATCTCTTTGGTCCTCGGGTTCTCGATCTCAAAACCAGCAGGTAAAAGATCGGTGATCACTACATTCTCAATGGGTGTGCTGAATGAACGTTCCAGGGTGATGCCGATAATGATAAGGTCGTTTTGCTTAAAGGTATTTGTCGTGATAGGTTTCCCTGTCCTGTCGTAAAAACGTTTTCTCACTTTTAAATAACTGTCTTCTTCCTTATAAGCGCCGCTGGCACTGATGCCTTCGGCCTGCCAGAAATAATAGAGTCGTCCATTCCCTTTTGTAACAATGTCCACACTATTACCACCCAACGCTTTCATATCACCGGTCCACTGGCCACCATCTACTTTGGCGATCGTTTTACCATTCACTTTTATCTCGGCGGTAGCGGTTGAGCTGTTAGCCGCCTTCGCATGCTTGCCCAATGCAAGAAAAGCAAAAGCCCTTTCCTGCGTACTCAGCCAACGCCTGTTCTTCAGTTTATCCGCCACATGTTTTACCATGGTCCCGATCTGCGCATTTCCCGGATCCACATCGATCAGTGCATTCAGGGCAATGGCCTCATCTCTTACATCGGAATAATAACTGCCCCCCGTTTGTGCAACGGACTCTTCCCCGCTGAAAGAAGAAGGCAACATCGCTGAGAAAGACTTCTTATCTCCCGCCGTCGCATAAGCGGCTGCCAGTAAATACCGGCTGTCCAGTGCCAGGATGGAAGTGTTGGCTTTGTAATAGTTCATCGCCGGCACATTCGTTCTTCCCGCTAATGACAATACATACAAACCATACGCGACCTCTTTCGGTGCGATCTTCCTGTTCTGGTCCCGGTTATAATAATAAGTGATGGTCTCCCTGTTCTTCAGTTTATTATTGATATAATTCAGCATGGTCTCGAGCAAACTGTTGTCCACATCAAACCCGGCTTTTTTTGCTTCCAGTAAAAAATGGGCAGAATAGATAGTAGCCCACCAGTCTTCCTTGCCTTCCCCGTCCCAGAGTGTCACAGCGCCATTGTATAACTGCCGCATCTTTATTTTGCGGATGGCTTCCATGATATTGCTGTTTGCATTCAGCTTGTTCTGCTGTTTGTTCAATTGCATCAGGTCAGACAGGTCGCCATAATAGAGTTGCGGGAAAGCCGCTGATACGGTCTGTTCGGTGCACCCGTAAGGATACTGCACTAAATATTTCAATTGCTCTCCCAGTTCGAGCGCCGGTGAACGGCTCACCACCAAACTGTAATTCGTACTGCCCGGGATAAAATCGCTCAACCCGATATTTACTTTTTGTGTGCTGCCGGCAGCCACCGAGCCGTAGCCCGTTGCTTTTTGCAAGGTGGATGGGGGACGAACAGATATCTCTGTAGCATCTGTGAATTTCTCTCCCATACCACTCACTGTTACCGTAACCTTACCGATATTGATGGTAGGATCGGCCACAATTTTGAATGTAGCACGGCCTTCACTTTTCCGAGCAAGGGTCACCGATTGATTATTACCTCCTACTATTTTCATCGGGCCTTCCACGGCAATACTCGCCGTGACACTGGTTGATTTATCCGTAGTATTGGTCAGTGTCACGGGCACATTCACGGTATCACCCGGGCTTAAGAACCTGGGTAAGGCAGTGCTGACCACGATGGGATCGGCCACTGTCATGGTATTATCAGCAGCACCGAAACTTTGTCCTTTATAAGAAACAGCCATCAGCCGCAGTTCGCCGCTGAATTGCGGCACATCGAATTCAAATTCGGCCACACCGCTTCCATTGGCCTTTTTAATCCCACCCCAATAACTAACCACTTTGATCCTTTTGGCCGGCATGGGGTTTACTCTTTTATCCATCGACATTTCTGCGTCACCACCGGTACTGCTCATTTTGGCCCTTACCTCCGCAAACAATAAAGGATACAGGTCAAAGGCGGATACCTGCAAGGCTTTTTTCTGGTAGAAATAGTCGTAAGGATCAGGTGTTTTGAAATCACTGATCTGCAGGACGCCATTATCAACGGCAGAAAGTGTTACAAAACTACCGGGCGCAGCTTTCACCGTTACTTTCTGGTGTGTTTTGGATCGCACTGTTTTCTGTGCAATGACTTCCACAGCGATCTTCCGGCTTTTATCTTCCACGGTCACATTCCTGAAGCCGTGTGCAACGGTCAGCGGGATATCAGATACTTCATGTGGCTTGATCAGCGTAGCCGTGATGTATACATTCGGGACATGATCGGCATTCAGTTTCAGGTCAACACTGGCAGAACGGTTGCTCACCTCCACGTACTGGTGAGAAATGACATGATCCGTTTCCATCGTGACCAGCATCCGGCCGCTGAACGGTGTTTTAAATAAAGCTTTTACACTTTCACCGGTTGTATAGGATTTTTTATCGATCTCGATCTCGATATTGCCTTCATTGTTCACCTCGAAGGAATTATTGTTGCCACCATAGCTGCCGTAACTGTAGAAACTACGGCTTACATAACTATTAGCATCCGGGCGATAGACCTTTACTTCATAATCGCCGGGACTTCTCGGTATATAGGTATAAATAGTATTGTTTCCAACCGTCACCTGCTGTTCGATCATCAGCTTATCTTCCTTCTGTGATTCATAACGGAAATAAGATCCGCTTTTGGTCAGCACGGTCCTGTATTCATGTTTGATCACTTCGATCCTGGCTGTAGAGTTGGATACATTACCGTCCTTATTCACGGAAACCAGGTTGAATTTCACCGGCTGGTTCAGGGGATAATAATAGAACCAATCTTGTTTGATACCAAAGAAATTATCCTGGGTAAATACATCTACGGTGCTGGCACGGCTTACCGGGCGGCCCGTCTCGTCAAATACCGTTGTATAGAAACTGGTTTGCAGGGCTCCCATATTGGCATAGGTAGACGGCACTGTATATTCAATGACCGCATTACCTTCTGCATCGGTACTGCCTTCTTTTACTTCCTTGTCAAAAAAACTGTTCTGGTTAGCCAGGCTGAAATCATAGCCATCGAAATTCTTTGCCGTAAAATATTTTTGTTTTACCTGTATCTCCGTTTCGTATTTACGGTTGGCCGCGGGCGGGCCAAAGAAATTCATCGCATTGATGGAAAGCTTGGCGACATCAGCCGAACGCAGGAATTCCTTATCCAGTTTCGTATTTACCCGGATACGGTCGGGAACAAACTCTTCAACAGAGAAATTCTTTGAGGCCAATAACACATCAGTTGAAGTATACACTTCGAGGGTATAGCTACCGGTAATGGCCGCTGTGGCGATATCAATGCTTCCTTCTACCGAACCTTCTTCGTTCAGGTTCTTGCGGAAAGACTTCAGCTCTTTGCCATTAGGCATCAGGAATTTCATTTTCAAAGGCACATCGCCGGGGTTCTTCCACTGTGCATCCCGGAGGATGACAGAGAAATTAATTTTTTCGCCGGGGCGATAGACATCTCTTTCCGCATATACAAAGGCATCGAACCCGGAAGGGTTAGTTCTTTTACCACCCACTTCAAATCTTGAAGTATTGACCCTTGTATTATTAAAAGGAAGGTAGTTAAAGTCATCAGCGGTCTTTGCGATCACCATTGCAGGTTTGAAACCGCTGAAATCTTTTTTGCTGTAAGCGATCGTGGCCACACCATCCTTATCGGTTGAGCCTGTTCCGATCAACTGGTTGTTGGCGGAATAGACGGACACATTCACACCATTTACCGGGTTGGCGGTCTTAATGGAATTGGTAAATACAAATATCTTGTCCTGCCCTTCTTTGGCGATCAGGCCCAGGTCAGACAAAGAGATATAACGGCTGTCCTTTACCCAATAATCTTCCGCGGAGCGGATGACGATATGATAAACACCCTTGAAGTCTGGCAGGCGGTCTTCAAACTGGGAAAAATTCAATATCCTGCCAGCGCCGCTTTTGGGCAGCGAACGGGTATCAATTTCTTTTTCATAGATAACATCCCCGAGCATAGCATCACCGCCACCGTATTCATCTGAATAATCGTTATCATACTCCCCCTCGTAACTGGCATAGCTTGCTCCATTACCCGATTCCTGGGGTGAATAGCCATAATGCTGTGCCAGTAAT
>Ga0190274_10002223_pt1 | contig 11389 bp, 13 predicted proteins | sample Popmic531T_FD_133002 | JGI IMG/M metagenome (GOLD analysis project Ga0190274, IMG submission 133002) | Populus adjacent soil microbial communities from riparian zone of Yellowstone River, Montana, USA - 531 T | ecosystem: Environmental > Terrestrial > Soil > Riparian zone | place: USA: Montana...
CGACGACAGCAGGGCGAGGCCGGCGGCGCCGGTCTGGATGACGCGGCGGCGGGACGGATCGATGCGGGAGGACTCGGTCATTGCAGCTCCTTCGCGACCGGTGGCCGCTGGGTGGTGGTGGTGGAAAGAGGGGGCGGCAGCAGCCGGCCCGGGTTGAACAGGTCGTGCGGGTCGAGCAGGCGCTTGATGCCGCGCATCAGGTCGATCTCGACCGCGGGCTTGAACAGCGCCATCTCCTCGGTGAGCACCTGGCCGATGCCGTGCTCGGCGCTGAAGGTGCCGCCGAGCGCGTGCGCGACTTCGTTGACGGCATGCTTGACCGCGTGCGCGACGGCGTCGGCGTCGTCGAAGCGGCGCCACTGCTCGAAGCTCGCCTGGGGAATGAAGTGGACGTTGCCGTCGCCGAGATGGGCGACGACGATGATCGGCGCGCCCGGCAGGATGCGGTGCGCCGCCTCGGTGGCCCGTTCGATGAAGGCGGGCACCGCGGACACGGGCACGGCGGGATCGGTGTTGATCCCCATGCCCGCCTTCTTGTTGCCTTCGGAGACGCTGTGCCGCACCTCCCACCAGGCGGCGCGCTGCGCGCCGCTCGAGGCGACCGCGGCGTCGAGCACGAGGCCGGCGTCGAGAGCCTGCGCCAGCACCTCCTGGAGGGCGTCGACGAGCACCGCCTCGGCGCCGGTATCGGCGAGCTCGACGAGCACGTGCCAAGGATGCGACGGATCGACGGGCGCGCGCCGGCCGGCCACGTGCTCGAGCACGATCCGCAGCTGCACGTCGTTGATCATCTCGAACGCGGAGAGCGAGCCGCCGGCACGCTGCTGGAAGCGCCCGAGCATTTCGAGCGCGGCCTGCGGCGATGCCAGCGCCAGCCACGCCGTCGCATGCGCGCTGGGCAGCGGATGCAGCTTGAGGGTCGCGCCGGTGATGACGCCGACGGTGCCCTCGGAGCCGATGAAGACGTGCTTCAGGTCGAAGCCGGTGTTGTTCTTGCGCAGGCCATAGAGACCGTCCCAGATCCGGCCGTCGGGCAGCACCACCTCGAGGCCGAGGATGTTCTCGCGCGTGTTGCCGTAGCGCAGCACGCCGGTGCCCCCGGCGTTGGTGGCGATGTTGCCGCCGATCTGGCACGAGCCTTCGGCGCCGAGGCTGACCGGGTAGAGCCGTCCTTCGGCGGCGGCCGCCGCCTGGATGCTCGCGAGCACGCAACCGGCGTCGACGACCATCGAGTTGTTGGCGACGTCGATCGAGCGGATGCGGCGCATCCGCGCCAGGCTGATCACGACCGCGGGCTCGCCGTCGGCGCGCGGCACCGCGCCTTCGCACAGGCTGGTGTTGCCGCCCTGCGGGACCACCGGCACGCCGGCCGCCGCGCAGGCGCGCACGACCGCGGCGACCTGCTCGGTCGTCGACGGCAGGACGACGCAGCAGGCGCGGCCGCGGTAACGGCCGCGCCAGTCTTCCACGTAGCCCGCGACCTCCGCGGCTTCGGTCAGCACCGCGCCGGCGCCGAGGAGCTGGGTGAGGTCGGAGAGAAGCGGCATGACGCGCAAAGAGCCGGGAAGGCGCGCATCATGCGGTGAGCGCATTCAGATTGCAAGTACCCTCTATGCGCACATCACTAATTGCATTGCGATTGATATAGCAGCCAGCCCGGCGCCTCAGCCGGAGTGCAACGACGCCTGGCCGAGCTCGATCGCGCCTTCGTCCCGCGGCAGCAGGATCCAGAGCAGGACGTAGAGCAGCAGGCCCGTGCCGCCACAGACCACCAGGAGGGCGAAGACCAGACGGACCAGCCACGACGGCACGCCGATCGCGGGGGCGAGCCCGCCGCAGACGCCGCCGAGCCAGCTGTCGGTGCGGCTGCGGCGCAGCGCGTGCAGCCAGTGTGTCACCGCGTTCTTCGCCGCCTGCGGCGTCTCGTCGAGGGCGCGCGCCTTTGCGCGCGCGAACTCGGCGTCGGAGATGGCGCCGCTCCGGTGCAGCTCGGCGAGGCGTTCGAGGTCGTTGGCGATGGCCATCGGGTGTCCTTGTGCAAGGGGGTTGCGACGGTTGCACTCTAGGCGCCCGGCCCTCGCGCGCCGAGCAGCTTGCGACGAACTGCGGCCGGCCGCGGACGAAGCGCAGCCGGCGTTGGATCAGCGCGCGCCGACGGACTCGGCGAGATGGCGCAGCAGCGCGCCGCCGTCGCCGCGCCAGGCGCTGCCGTGCATGCAGGCGAGGGTGCGCGGCTTGAGCTGCGCCAGCCGGCCGAGGGTCGCGACCGTCTGCGGGGCATGGGCGAAGTAGTCCATCGGCTGGCGGAAGGCTTCGCTGGGCCCGAGGATGTCGGCCTCGGTCAGCGCCTGCTCGCCGTGGCCGGGCTGGGTGAACAGGTCGCCGCAGAAGAAGGTGCCCGTGGTGAGGTCCATCAACAGGCCGCAGTCCCAGCCGTGCGGCACGTGCGGCGTGTCCAGCCACTGCAGCGTGTGCCGGCCGAGGACGATCTGCTCGCTGTCGGCGAGCGCCCGCGGGGGCCGATCGGCGACGTCGCCCACCGAGACCATCGCCGCCACCTGGCTGCAGAGCGGCGCCGCCTGCGGCGCGACGGCGAGCCATTCGTTGAGGGCGCCGCATTCGTCGGCCTCGAAGTGCGACAGGCCGACATGGCGCAGCCGGTCCACCGCCATGACCGCGGCGACCGCCTCGCGCACGAGCGGGAACATCCGCCGCGGCCCGGTGTGGAAGAGCAGCGGCTCGTCGTCGACGAGCAGGTACTGGTTGAAGCTGAAGGCCTGGCCGTCGGGCAGGTCGACCGGCGTGCTGATGCGGTAGATGCCGTCGGCGATCTCGTGGACGCTGGTACGGGTCTCGGGGTTCGTGATCATCGGAGGGACCTCTTCAGGAAGGAGTGGAGATGCCGCAGGTTGTGGCACCACGGCCGGGGGCGTTACGGATTTATTTGTGCAGCGTCGCTGGCTATGCTTGGCGCATGGAAGCCCTCGACGACGCCTCCGCCGCCGAGACGCCGGAAGCGCGCGCCGCCCGGCGCATCGCCGCCGCGCCGCCGGGGCAGGCGAGCGAGGCCGAAGCCGAGCTCTACCGGCTGCTCGCGCCGCGGGTCCGCCGCTACGGCCTGCGCCACCTGCGCGACGGTCACGCCGCCGCCGACCTGATGCAGCAGGTGATGCTCCACACCCTGTCGAAGCTGCGCGCCGGCGAGCTGCGCGAGCCCGAGCGGGTGCTCTCCTTCGTGCTCGGCACCTGCCGGCTGACCGTGATGGACCAGCGCCGCGGCGAGCGCCGCCGTGCCGAGCTGCTCGAGCGCTTCGCCGACGACCTGCCGGTGGCCGAGGTCGCGCACGTTGCGCCGCGGCTCGACGAGGCCCGCGTCGCCGACTGCCTCGAGCGGCTGCCCGAGCGCGAGCGGGCGGTCCTCGTGATGACCTTCTACGACGAGCGACCGTCGGAAGCGGTCGGCTCCGAGCTCGGCCTGTCCGCGGGCAACGTCCGCGTGATCCGGCATCGCGGCATCGACAAGCTGCGGCGCTGCGTCGATGCCGGCAGGAGGCTGGCGGCGTGAGCGCGGCAGCGGGCCATCTCTCGCTCGACGCGTTGCTCGCCTGGTGGCTGCACGACGAGGCCTCGGCGGCCACGGCCGACGCGGTCGACGAGCACCTGATGCAGTGCGACGCCTGCGGCCGGGCCCTCGACGAGCTGGTCGCTCTCGGCGACGGCGTGCGCGCCGCGTTCCGCGCCGGTGCGCTCGCTTCGGTGACGACCGCGGCCTTCGTGCAGCGGCTCGCCGGCCAGGGCGTGCGCATGCGCGAGTACCGGGTGCCGGCGGGCGGCAGCGTCGAGTGCAGCGTCGCGCCGGACGACGACCTGCTCGTCTCGCGCCTGGAGGCGCCGCTCGGCGGCGTGCGCCGACTCGATGCGGTCGTGGCGTCGTCGCTCGATCCCGGCGTCGAGCATCGCCTCGAGGACGTGCCGTTCGACCCGCGAACGGGCGAGGTGATCTGGCTGCCGAAGGTCGCCGCCGTCAAGCTGGAGCCCGCGAACACGCTGCGGGTCACGCTGCTTTCGATCGAGGACGGCGGCGCCCGCGAGGTCGGGCGCTACGCCTTTCATCATCGGCCCTGGCCGGGCTGACGGTGTTCCTCTGCGCAGGCCCGAGGTCATCGACTTGAACGAAACGGCTGACTTCTAGAATCGCGCCGCGCATTCGCGCCAACCCGAACAGCGAGGAAAGCAAGTCATGGCGATGGACGTGGTCGACTACGAGATCAAGGGCTCGGAGATGCAGTTCGTGGAGGTCGAGCTCGATCCCGGCGAAGCGGCCATCGGCGAGGCCGGCAGCATGATGTTCATGGATGCCGGCATCCAGATGGATACCGTGTTCGGCGACGCCTCCGCTTCGCAGAGCGGCGGCCTGTTCGGCAAGCTGCTCGGCGCCGGCAAGCGCCTGGTCACGGGCGAGTCGCTGTTCACCACCGTCTACACCAACACCGGCGGCGGCAAGCGCCGGGTCGCCTTCGCGGCGCCCTATCCCGGCAAGATCCTGGCGGTGGACCTGCGCCAATTCGGTGGCACGCTGATCTGCCAGAAGGACGCGTTCCTCTGCGCCGCCCGCGGCGTGTCGCTCGGCATCTACTTCCAGCAGAAGCTCTCGGTCGGCTTCTTCGGCGGCGAAGGCTTCATCATGCAAAGGCTCGACGGCGACGGCCTCGCCTTCGTCCATGCCGGCGGCACGGTGCTCAAGCGCGAGCTGCAGACCGGCGAGACGCTGTTCGTCGACACCGGCTGCATCGTCGGCATGACGCCCAACGTCGGCTTCGAGATCCAGTACGTCGGCAAGATCAAGACGGCGCTGTTCGGCGGCGAGGGCCTGTTCTTCGCCAAGGTCACCGGGCCGGGCACCGTCTGGCTGCAGAGCCTGCCGTTCTCGCGCCTCGCCTCGCGCGTGTTCGCCGCGGCGCCGCAGCGTGGCGGCTCGCGCGAGGAGGGCTCGGTCATCGGCGCGGGCGCGCTCGGCGGCGTGCTAGGCGGGATCTTCGGCGACGACGAGTAGCGGCCAGAGGCGGGTCGAGGCGAGGTACATCGCCGCCCCGAGCAGCAGCGCCAGCGCCGCGATCAGCAGCGCCCGCTGGAACGCGGCGTGCGCGTCGCCGCCGCCGAGCTGCAGCAGCAGCGCCACCAGCGGCGGGCCGAGCGCCTGGCCGAGGGCGTAGAGCGTGGTCACCAGGCCCATCGTCGGGGTCGGCGAACGCGGGCGGATCCGCCGCACCTCCTGCAGGGCGAACAGGGTGATGGTGGTGAACGGAAAGCCGAGCAGGAGACTGCCGATCGCGAAGCCGGCTTCGCTCGGCCAGGCGACGCCGAGGCCGATGCCGGCGGCCTGCAGCGCGTAGGCACCGGCGAGCAGCTGGCGCCGGTCTATGCCCGGGCCGATCCGCGCCGAGAGCAGCGCGCCGCAGACGATGCCGGCGCCGAAGATCGGCCAGAACAGGTCGATCAGCGCCGAGCCGGGCACCGCGGCGCGGGCGATCACCGGCAGGAAGGTGGCGGTGACGATGTAGCCGAAGCCGGCGATGCCGTAGGCGAAGGCGAGCACGCCGACCTCGGTGCGGCCGTGAGAGGCGACGGCGGCGGCCGCGGGCGGCGGGTCGGTGCTCGAACGTGCTGCAGCCGGTGTCGCCTCCGCCGCCGCGGGCGGCGACGGCTGCAAGGGCGCTTCGTTCCTCCTTGAGAAGACGCCCCACACCGCCGCGGTGAGCAGCGCCGCGAAGACGCCGAAGAGGATCCAGGCGCCGCTCGCTCGCCACTGCCAGGCGACCATCGCGCCGCCGAGCAGGCCGCTGCCGACGATGCCGAGGCCGGGCCCGACGAAGATCACGCCACCGAGCGAAGGCGCGCCGCGCGCCGCGAGCTGCGCCAGGCACCAGCCCGAGGCCTGCAGGAACACGTAGGCGCTCACCACGCCTGCGGCGAAGCGCAAGGTCGGCCAGGTCGCGGGCCAGGGCAGGGCCATCGCCAGGGTCAGCAGCGCGGTGGCGACCAGGCCTGCGCGCACGATCGCCGGCCCGTCGGCGCCCTTGCGCAGGCCGAGCCGCCGGCGCAGCCACGGGTCGAAGGTGCAGAGCAGCGCGCCGACGAGGTAGCCGAGGTAGTTCGCGCTCGCCAGCCAGCTCGCCTGCTGCAGGTCGACGACGCCGTCGTGCAGCATCATCGGCATGATCGGCGTGAAGGCGAAGCGGCCGATGCCCATCGCGATGGCGAGCGCGGCGAGGCCGGCGAGGGCGATGCGGAGCGGGGTCAAGCGGGAGAGGGAGGAGCGGCGAGGAACTCGCAGAGCAGGCGGTGGAAATGGTGCACGCCGCGCTCGTGCGACGGCGAGTAGCGGCCGCTGTCGTAGAGGCGCGAGCGGAGCCCCCGCTGCACTGACTCGACGGCCGCCTCGTCCTCCAGCTCCACCTGGTCGAGCGCGGCACCGGCGCCGGTGCCGAGCCGGGCGGCCTCGTGCACCCAGGCGCGGAAGACGACGCGGGTTCGCTCGGGCGCGAGCGGCTGCACGACGTTGAGCGACAGTCCCCAGGGATAGAAGTTGAGCATCAGATTCGGGAACACCCACCAGTAGTAGGCGGCGATCCGCCGGCCGTGCTCGGGCGAGGTCGCGGGCGGATCGAAGGCGGCGTCGCCTTCGCGCGCCTCGGCGAGCTGCAGGATCGCGTAGCGGCCGAGCTCGTAGTCGTAGCGGCCCAGGTCGAGCGCCTGGTTCAGGGCCGGATGGAGGAAGGGGATGTGCAGGCCTTCGAGGTAGTTCTCGACGTAGAGCGCCCAGTGGCCGGCGAACTCGAACTGGCGGTCGCGCGACGGATCGTGGCCGAAGGCGTCGAGCGGCAGCCAGGCCAGACGCGCGGCAATGTCGGCGAAGAAGGCGTCGAACGGCGCGGCCGGGAAGAGCGAGGCGAACGCCTGGCCGGCGAAGGCGGCCAACGGCAGGCGAGGCAGGTGATCGGACGCGCCTGGGAAGTCCTGCGCGCCCTCGAAGCCGGGCATGAAGGTCATGCGTCCGCCGAGGTCGAAGCGGCGCGAGTGGTAGCCGCAGCGGATCTGCTCGGCGCGGCAGGGCGCGCGCACCAGCAGGTTGCCGCGATGGGTGCAGACGTTGGAGAGGCAGCGCAGCTCGCCGGCCGCGTCGCGCGCGAGCAGCAGCGGCTCGTCGAGGTGGCCGGGCAGCATCTCGCGCGGCGAGAGCGAGCCGGGCACGGCGACGTCGCCGAGGTCGCCGAGCCACTGCCAGCTGCGGGCGAAGACGCGCTCGCGCGTCAGCGCGTGGACGGCGGGGTCGAGGTAGAAGGCGCTCGGCAGGGTGCGCGCCGTGGTGACGTCGGGCTCGACGGTGAAGGTGAATTCCCGCAGCTCGCTCATCGTCGTCAGGATATAGGGTGAGAGGTCGTCCTGCAGGCTGGGGCGCACGCTACAGTCGCGCCGTGTCGACCGCACGACCCGAACACGGCTGGCGGCGCATGCGCACGGCGGTCGTGTCGCTGTGCGCGGCGCTGGCCGGCGCGCCGATCCTGGCGCAGGACTTTCCCGTCCGGCCCGTCCGCATCATCGTGCCGTTCTCGCCGGGTGGCGCGGTCGACGGACCCACCCGCGTGGTGGCGCAGGAGCTCGGCAAGCGACTCGGGCAGCAGGTGGTGGTCGACAATCGGCCTGGTGCGGGTGCCACGATCGGCTCCGAGGCGGTGGCCAAGTCCCCGCCCGACGGATACACGCTTCTGCTGGCATCGCAGACGAACGCGATCAGCGCGACGCTGTACCCCAAGCTGTCGTACAGCCCGATCGACGACTTCGCGCCGATCTCGCTGATCGGCCGAGAGCCCGGCGTCGTGGTGGTCCATCCGTCGCTGCCGGTCAGGAACGTGCAGGAGCTGATCGATCTCGCCCGCAGCCAGCCCGGCCAGCTCGACTACGCCTCGTCGGGCAACGGCAGCGGTCAGCATCTGTTCGCGGCCCAGCTGTTCTCGATGGCCGGAGTCAAACTGACCCACGTGCCGTATCGCGGCAGCGGCCAGGCGACGACCGACCTGATCGGTGGCGTCGTCAAGGTCAGCGTGCCGGGACTCGCGGGCATGCTGCCGCACATCAGGAGCGGCAGGCTGAGGGCGCTGGCGGTGACCGGCGCGCAGCGCTCGCCGCAGCTGCCCGACGTACCCACGCTCGCCGAGTCCGGGTATCCCTCCTATTCGGCCTACGTGTGGCTCGGACTGCTCGCACCGAAGGGCACGCCGGCGGCGATCATCGACCTGTTGAACCGCGAGGTCCTGGCCGTGCTGGGCCTGCCCGAGGTCAGGAGCTACATGGCCAACGCGTCGATCGATGCGATCGGCTCCACGCCCGCCGAGTTCGGCGCATTCTTCCGCGCCGAACGGGACACCTGGGCACGCGTGATCCAGAGTTCCGGCGCCAAGCTGGACTGACGCGCCTCGCGTCACCCGGACCGAAACCACGACAAGCACCCCGATCCATGAGCACTCCCATCACCGGCCACGAGCACTGGACCCGCAAGAAAACCGCCGACGGCGACGTGCGCCTGTTCCTGTGGGAGAAGTTCGTCGACTCGCCGGAGGGCAAGCCCGCCGTGCTGTTCGTGCACGGATCGTCGATGGCCTCGCAGCCGACCTTCGACCTCACCGTGCCCGGCCGGCCCGATTCCTCGGTGATGGACTGGTTCGCCCGACGCGGCTTCACCTGCTGGTGCGTCGACATGGAGGGCTACGGCCGCTCCGACAAGCAGCGCGACATTACCTGCGACATCGCCAACGGCGCCGACGACCTGACCGCCGCCACCGACTACATCTCCCGCACGCGCGGGATCACGAGCTTCCTGGCCTACGGCATCAGTTCGGGCGCCCTGCGCGCCGCGTTGTTCGCCGAGCGCCATCCCGAGCGCGTGTCGCGGCTGGCGCTCGACGCATTCGTCTGGACGGGCGAGGGCAGCCCGACGCTGGAGCAGCGGCGCAAGAAGCTGCCGGAGTTCCTGAAGACGAAGCGTCGCCCGATCGACCGCGCCTTCGTGCGCTCGATCTTCGCGCGCGACCATCCCGATTGCGCGGACGCGGCGACGGTCGAGGCCTTCGCCGACGCCATCCTGGCGCTCGACTCCTCGATGCCGAATGGCACTTACATCGACATGTGCTCCAGGCTGCCGGTGGTCGATCCGCTGAAGATCACGGTGCCGACGATCGTCATGCGCGGCCAGTTCGACGGCATCGCGGGTCTCGGCGACCTGCTGTCGTTCTTCGAGAAGCTGCCCAACCCGGACAAGCAGTTCACGCTGATGTCGGGCATCTCGCACGCCAGCTTCCAGCAGAAGAACTACCTGCTGGCCTACCACGTGCTGCACGCCTTTTTCACCCATCCGGCGCTGGCGTATACCAGCCGCTAGACGGAGGGCATCCCGCCGGCGAAGGCGGATGCCACGGCTGGACTAGCGGCGCCTCGAAGCGCCGTTCAGCTCGGCGGCGGCCCGGATCAGCGCCTTCAAGGCCTTCTCGTCGATCTTGTCGTCTTCGTGCACGTCGATCGCGCGCCGCACCTTGCCGTCGAGGCTGGAGTTGAAGAGTCCCGCCTCATCGGGCAGGGAAGCGCCCTTGGCGAAGGTCATCTTCACCGCTTGCTTGTAGACCTCGCCGGTGCAGACGATCCCGTCGTGCGACCAGACCGGGGTGTTCCACTTCCATTCCTCGACCATGCCCGGATCGGCCGCCTTGATCAGGGCCCGCAGGCGGGCGAGGGTCGCGCCGCGCCAGTCGCCGAGCGATGCGATCTTCGCGTCGATCAGCGCCGAAGCGGGCGCTTCGGCGCGGGCGGCGGTGCGGACCTTGGACGCGGGCATCGACTCTCCTTCGGGCCAGTGGTCGGCGCATTCTCCGACAGCCGGCCGCGAAGGACGAGCCCCGCTAGCACGCGATGGGAACCGGCCGCCGCCACGACGCCGGCCACAGCAGCGCCGGCAGCATCCAGCGCAGCGGCCGGACGTAGAGCGTCCGCCGCACGGTGGCGATGCGCGCCGGTGGCGGCCCCTCGTGCGGTGCCAGCACCGTGACCCGCGAGTCGGCCTGCGCCGTGACGATGGCCGTGCCCGGCCGGTCGAAGGTGTAGGCCTGCCCCGCCACCAGGATGTGGTCGATGAAGCTGCCGTGCTCGGTGAGCCAGACCTCGCCGCGGTCGATGCGGATCGTCGAGGCCTCGCCATCGACCACGGTCAGCGACTCGCCGTGGGCCAGGGATGCGGCGGTCATGACGGCCACCTCGTCGCCTCGACCAGCGGCGCCAGCGCCGTGCCGACGCGCTGCATCTGGGCCGGCGTGACGAGCTCGCCGAGGATGTCGGTGAAGCGGGGCTCCTGGGCGCCGGAGACGATGTACTGCCAGCGATAGGCCGAGAGCAGCAGCGACTCGGTCTTCGCCGCTTCCTGGTCGGTCAGCCGGCGACCGCAGACCGAGGCGAAGTAGCGGGCATCGGCCGTCGCCTGCGCCTGCAGGATGCCGTCGACCCCGCCGACCAGCGCGATCAGGTCGTCGACCGCGCGGTCGCGGGCTTCGGCCGACAGCTTCTCGTCCTCGCGCCGCCACTCGAGCTCGTCGAGGATGGCGTGCTGCGACTCCTCGCGCCAGTGGAAGAACAGCACGTCCTTGAACAGCGGCGACAGGTCCGCGTCGGGATCGACGCTCTGCCGGTAGTGGACCTGGGTGAAGATCTCGATATGGCAGGTGAGGGCCAGCACCGCCCAGGTCGACTTGCCGAGCACGAACGCGGCGACCTCGTTGCCCTGCGGCGCGAAGGCGTAGCCCGGCGCCATGCCGGCGGCCATCAGCGCCTCGATGCGGCGGAACAGCTCCTGGTGCTTCAGCTCCTCGTCGGTGAAGCGGATCAGCGCCTCCATCGCGACCTGGTCGCCGAGCGCGTGCTCGCGGGTGACCTCGAGCATCTTGGCGCCGATGAAGCGCTCGACCAGGCCGAACATGTTGGCGTAGGTGCGGCCCTGCACCTGGCTCAGCAGCCGCTTGTCGGCGGCGTCGAGGAACGGCAGGCGCTCGGCGAAGCTGAGGCCGTCGGGGAGGAACTTCTGCGCCAAGTCGAAGCCGCGGTCGCGGATGACGTCGCGGTCGATGTCCCAGCGGATCCGCTTCGACACCTCGATGCATTTGGCGTAGCGCTTGTCGGCGGCGGCCCGGGTAATGGCTTGCATGACTCTTTCTCCTGGTGGTTCGCGGCCCATCCGCGACGTAGGCCAGTGTCCGGAGAAGGAGCCGCGATGGCATGAGACGGCGGCCCCAGGACCGCCTCGACGGGCCGGCCTGGGCTGGGGCCGGAGTCCTGCGGGCGCGTCAGGTCC
>Ga0190274_10002224_pt1 | contig 11387 bp, 9 predicted proteins | sample Popmic531T_FD_133002 | JGI IMG/M metagenome (GOLD analysis project Ga0190274, IMG submission 133002) | Populus adjacent soil microbial communities from riparian zone of Yellowstone River, Montana, USA - 531 T | ecosystem: Environmental > Terrestrial > Soil > Riparian zone | place: USA: Montana...
GCATCCAGCAGGATTCGATCGAAACAGCGGCCGTCCCACCAGGACAGGTCGCCGGTCAGATCCGCCGCCAGCAGCGTGGCCCGACGCTGCAGCCGTTGCAGATTGTCGGACACCTTCAGCAGACGTTGCGCATCCACGTCGATGGCCACCAGCTCGGCGTCGGGGACCAGCTCCAGCAGCGCGCCGGTCTTGCCACCGGGCGCCGCGCAGGCGTCCAGTATTCGTTGCCCCGGTTGCGCTTCAAGCAGGCGTGCCGCCAGCTGCGCGCTGGCATCCTGTATCGATACCAGCCCGTCCTCAAAGCCGGGCAATCTGCTGACCGGCACGGCGCGCTGCAGGGTAATGGCCGTGGGCAGCCAGCTCACGGCGCAGGCCGCAATGTCCGCGCGCGCCAGCAAGGCCAGATAGTCCTCGATGCTGGTCCGCGCCACGTCAATGCGCAGCGTCAGTGGCGGATGCTCGTTGCTGGCTGCCAGTATCTGCGGCAGGTCGTCGGGCCAGCTGTCCTGCAGCAGGCTCACCAGCCAGGCCGGCTGCGCGTGGCGCGCTGCCATGTCCTGGTCCACCGCCGACAGCAGCACCTCGCGCTCGCGCAAGTAGCGTCGCAACACCGCGTTGACCAGGCCGGCGGCATGGGGCTGGTCCAGCAGCCGCGCCGCATCGACCGCGGCCGAAACCGTGGATTCACGCGGATTGCGCGACAGCTCCAGCTGATGCACCGCCACGTTCAGCAGTGCGCGCAACAACGGCGGTATCTGTGCCTCGGGCCGCGCCAGCAACGACAGTACGGCCGGCTCGTAGCGCAACAACCAGCGCAACGTACCCAGACTGACAGCACGAACGGCGCTGCGCATCGGCAGGTGTTCGGCCCTCAGCAACGCGTCATCGGCCGAACGGCCCTGGCACACCAGCGCCACCACGCGCGCGGCTTCGGCCAGCACCTGTGCCGCAGCGTTGCCATCAGCGTTGGTGGCCGCCCGTTTTTTCATTCGAAGCGCAGCCCTGGCAGCGACTGCGCATTGGCGAAGTCCATGGCACTGACCGCGCGCCGACCTGCCAGCTGCAGGGATTCGACGGCCAGCACACCGCGGCCGCAGGCCACATGGAGCGCGCCGCCAAACATTCCCAGCACAGTGCCGGGCGAATGCCGGCCAGCATCGCCATCCACCGCCTGCGCCATCCACAACCGCAGCTGCGCGCCACCACAGCGGGTTTCAGCCACGGGCCACGGATTGAAGGCCCGTACCTGACGTGAAATCTGCGCCGCATCCGCATTCCAGTCGATGCGCGCGTCGCTCTTGGCCACCTTGGGCGCATACGTGACGCCGACCTCGGGCTGCGGCACGGCCAGCGCGCTGCCCGCTTCGATGCGTTCCAGGGTTTGCAGCAGCTCGGTCGCCCCGAGCCGCGACAGTTGCTGATGCAGTTCAGCCGCCGTGGTGCGCGCACCAATGGGCACGGGGCGGCGCGCATACACCGGTCCGGTGTCGAGCCCTGCTTCCAGACGCATGATGCAGACACCGGTTTCGTCGTCACCAGCCAGAATGGCGCGCTGGATCGGCGCGGCGCCACGCCAGCGCGGCAGCAACGAGGCGTGAATGTTCAGGCAGCCCAGGCGCGGCAGATCCAGCACGTTTGGCGGCAGGATCAGGCCATAAGCCACCACCACCACCACGTCCGGATTCCAGCTGCGCAGCGCGGCCTGCTCCTCGGCGCTGTGCAGCCGGACCGGCTGGGAAACGGGCAGATCGAAGTGCCGGGCACGCAGCTTGATGGCGCTGGCCGCCGCGTGGCGACCGCGTCCGGCCGGACGATCCGGCTGCGTCAGCACGCCGACGACCTGGTGTGCGCTGCCTGACAGCGCATCCAGCGCCGGCACAGCGAACTCCGGCGTGCCGGCGAAGGCGATCCGCAATGTCATGGGGCGCTAGCGACCGACCAGGCGCCGGTTCATATCACGGGCACCGCGCGCCGCGGCGACGTTGCTGCCGGACTACGGTCGCGCTGCTCTTTTTCGAGTTTGCGCCGGATGCGATCGCGCTTCAGGCTGGACAGGTAGTCGACGAACAGTTTGCCCTCGAGGTGATCCATCTCGTGCTGCAGACACACCGCCAGCAATCCATCCAGATCGCGCTCGAAGATCACGCCCTTGCGATCCTGGGCACGCACCCGCACGTTCGCAGCGCGTTGCACTTCTTCGAAAATCTGCGGCACTGACAGGCAGCCTTCCTCGGTCACCTGCACGCCATCGCGCTGCAGGATCTGCGGGTTGATGAACACATGGGGCTGGTCCCGGGTATCGCTGACATCGATCACCAGCAATCGCCGGTGCACATTGACCTGAGTGGCCGCCAGCCCGATACCCGGCGCCGCATACATGGTTTCCAGCATGTCTTCGATCAGCCTGGACAGCTGCCGATCGAACTGCGTGACGGGCACCGCGCGGGTGCGCAGACGCGGATCGGGGAATTCCAGAATGGGCATCAGGGCCATCGACTTCATCCAAATACTGATAATGTTCCGGCTGGTCGGGACGGCTGGGTGGCAGCGGACACGACTGCGCCACAGCGTGACCCAGCGCACAAAGTGGCAAGTAAACAATGTGCGTTCAACCGGCGTTGAGTTTATAACAGCTTCAGTAAACTGCCCCCATCCGGCCACCCCACGAGGAGTGAGGGATGTTCTTGAATCAGACACTTAGCCTTGGCCGTCGCGCCGGTCTCACCGTCGGCGTGGCCGGCATGACATTACTGTCAGCCTGTTCGCTGTTCCGTGGCGAACCCGAACCCGCTGCTGCGACAGTGCCCCCGCCCGCAGCAACGGCCGCCGCTGCGACGCCGGTCGATGCGGGTCCGCAAACCGTCACTGAAGCGCTCGGCGAATTGCAGGAAGGCGAGACCGCCACCATCGTCAACGCGGGTCCGGCGCTGAATCCCTCGGCACCGAAGAGCTACGTCGTGCAGCGCGGCGACACGCTGTGGGGCCTGGCCAACATGTTCCTGCGCGATCCCTTCCTGTGGCCGGAAATCTGGTACGTGAACCCGCAGGTGCAGAATCCGCATCGCATCTATCCGGGCGATACGCTGCAATTGGCCAGCGGCAGCGATGGCAGCACGCAGATCCAGCTGACCCGCGGACCGGCGGCGCGGCTGCAACCTCTGCTGCGCAGCGCCTCACTCGGCGACAACGGTCCGATCGGCACGATTCCCTACGATGCCATCCACGCCTTCCTGTCGAAGCCCGGTGTATTGAGCCGCGATGAAGCCAAGCGCGCGCCCTATGTGCTGGGCATCCGCAACGGCCACCTGATCGCCGGCATCAATCACGACCTTTACATCAAGAAGCTGACTGCCAATGTGGGCGAGCGCTACCACGTCATGCATGTCGACGTGCCACTGCGCGATCCCGAAAATGGCAACATGCTCGGCCACATGGCTGTGTACAGCGGCACGGTGCAGGTGACCCGCACCGGCGATCCGGCCACGGCCAATGTCAGCGAATCGGAGCGCGAGATTCTCGCCGGCGACGTTCTGGTGCCGGAAACGACGCTGGACATCGCCAACATCGTGCCACACGCACCGACCGCTCCCATGGACGGACGCGTCATGGCCGTCGTCAACAGTGTGCTGTTGGTGGGCCAGTACCAGATCGTGGCCATCAATCGCGGTGTGCAGCACGGCGTCGAAGTCGGCCATGTGCTGAAAGTGCTTGAGGCGGGCAAGCGCGTCAAAGACCGCTGTGTGCGCATCAATGGCACCGGCACCTGCAATAGCTGGGGCACCGAGCAGCTGCCCAACGAGATGGCAGGTTCCATACTGGTGTTCAAGACCCTTGATCAGCTCAGCTATGCCCTGGTGTTGAGCGAGGTCAACCCCATCCATATCGCCGATCACATCGTCAATCCCTGATCCACGCTGCATTTGATGCAAAAGGGCCGGCCGGTGTGCCGGCCTTTTTGTTTTAGGCTGCCGGCAATGGACACGGAGCATTGGCTGACGCTGGCCAGGGCGCCGGGCCTGCACGGCGATCATTTGCGGGACCACGGCGGACTGCTGGCAGATCCAACCCTGCTGGTGGGGCAGTCCACGCAGGATTTGCAGGCGCTGGGGTTGCCGACGGCGGCCGCAAACTGGCTGGCAGCACCCGATTCATCACGCATTGCTGCCGACCGCAGCTGGCTGGAGCGCAGCAGCACCCGTCTGGTGAGCTGGGGCACACCGGACTATCCGCCGCTGTTGTCACAGATTCCGTCAGCTCCGCTGGTGCTGTTCGTGCGCGGCGCCACCGACGGCCTGCTGTGCCTGCAGCTGGCCATGGTGGGCAGCCGCAATCCCACCGCCAGCGGGAGGCGTGATGCCTACGCCTTCGCCGCAGCACTGGCTGGACACGGTCTGGTGATCACCAGTGGTTTGGCGCTGGGCATCGACACGGCCTGTCACCGGGGCGCACTCAGCGCCGGCCGAACCATCGCCGTACTGGGCACCGGGCTGGATCAGATCTATCCGGCAGAAAACAGCGACCTCGCCGAGGCCATCCTCGCCCGGGGCGGCGCCCTGGTGAGCGAATTTCCTCCGGAGACGCGACCGCTGCCGTACAACTTCCCGCGCCGCAACCGGCTGATCAGCGGTCTGGCCGTGGGCACATTGGTCGTGGAAGCCGCACGGAGCAGTGGCTCATTGATCACCGCCCGGCTGGCCGGCGCCCAGGGCCGGGAGGTGTTTGCCCTGCCGGGTTCCATACACAACCCCTTGAGTCGAGGTTGCCACCAGTTGATCCGGGCGGGGGCGCAGCTGGTCGAAACCGCCGACGACGTCCTGTCGCAACTGAGAATTCCCTATGTAATACCGACAGTTACAGATCAGCACCGACCGGGTGAGGCGGCTGGGGACGACGGCAGGCTGTTGGACAAGGACTATAAAATCCTGTTAGATGCCCTCGGCTTCGAGCCGACCAGCATCGACGCTTTGGTCGAGCGAACCGGATTGTCGAGCCAATCCCTGGCTTCCATGTTGCTGATTCTCGAACTGGAGGGCGTGGTGGGATTGCACTCCGGCAACCGGTATGCACGCCTGAATTGACTATAGGGCCTCATGGACAACACCGTTTTTGACATCCTGGTTTATGTCTTCGATCGCTACATGCTCGAAGAGCTGCCGGAAAGCGCCGAACGGGAGACGATTGCCCGTGATCTGGAGCATGCCGGTTTCGGCGAGGCCAATGTCGAGCGGGCGCTGGACTGGCTGGCCGACCTGGCCGAGCAGCATGAAGGGCCCCGCATGTCGGCCCACGATCAGTCCTTCCGTATCTACTCGGGTGAGGAAATGCAGCGCCTGGACGCCGGCTGCCGCGGCCTGCTGCTGGCGCTGGAGCGCGGCGGCATCCTGAGCCCGGGCCAGCGCGAAATCGTCATCGACCGCCTGATGGCCCTGGAGATCGATGACCTGGGTGTCGAGCAGGCCCGCTGGGTGGTGCTGATGGTGCTGTCGAGCCAGCCGGGGCAGGAAGCCGCCTGCGCGCAGCTGGAAGATCTGGTCTATGCCACGCCACTGTCGGTACCGCACTGAAGCGTTCACGACAGGTCCACTTTTCCACCCGCGGCATGTCCGCGGTTTTTCGTTTATGGATCCTGCAACCGAATGGCTGAAAACCTGGTAATCGTCGAGTCGCCGGCCAAGGCGCGCACCATCAAGAAGTACCTGGGCAAGGACTTCGAAGTGCTGGCCTCCTATGGGCATGTGCGCGATCTGGTGCCCAAGGAAGGCGCCGTCGATCCCGACGACGATTTCGCGATGAAGTACCGGGTCATTGAACGCAATGAGAAACACGTGGAGGCCATCGCCAGGGCTCTGAAGAAGGCCGACTCGCTGTTCCTGGCCACCGACCCGGATCGCGAGGGCGAGGCCATCGCCTGGCATCTGCACGAGCTGCTGAAGGAACGCAACGCGCTCACGGACAAGCAGGTGCATCGCGTGGTGTTCCACGAGATCACCCGGAATGCCATCCGCGAGGCGGTGGCGCATCCGCGCACGCTGTCCTTCGATCTGGTCAACGCGCAGCAGGCGCGGCGTGCGCTCGATTATCTGGTGGGCTTCAATCTGTCGCCGCTGCTGTGGAAGAAGGTGCGACGCGGATTATCGGCCGGACGCGTGCAAAGTCCCGCGCTGCGCATGATCTGCGAACGCGAGGACGAGATCGCCGCGTTCGTGCCCCAGGAATACTGGACCCTCGACGCCGAAGGCGGCCACAGCGAACAGCGCTTTCCGCTCAAGCTGGTGGAGTTTTCCGGCAAGAAGGTCGAACAGTTCAGCTTCACCAACGAAGACAGCGCGCGCGCCGCCGAACGCGCGCTGCGCGCTGCGGCTGCCGACCAGCTCAAGGTGCTGAACATCGATCGCAAGCAGCGCCGCCGCAATCCGGCGCCGCCATTCACCACCTCGACGCTGCAGCAGGAAGCCTCGCGCAAGCTGGGCTTCTCGGCGCAGCGCACCATGCGCATTGCGCAGCAGCTGTATGAAGGCGTGGACATCGGCGAAGGCAGCGTGGGTCTGATCACCTACATGCGTACCGACTCGGTGACGCTGGCCGCGGAAGCCATTACCGAAATTCGCGCGGCCATCGAAAAGCTGTACGGCAAGGAAGCGCTGGCCGAGGAAGTGCGGGTTTACAAGACCAAGTCGAAGAATGCGCAGGAAGCCCACGAGGCCGTGCGTCCCACCTCGGCGGCCATCGTGCCGGCCGACATCGAGCGCTATCTGGATGCCGACCAGTACAAGCTGTACGCACTGATCTGGAAGCGCGCGGTGGCCTGCCAGATGGCGCATGCGGTGTTCGACACGGTGGCCATCGACATGCTGGCCGGACCCGATGGTGCGGGCCGCCACATGCTGCGCGCCAATGGCTCGACACTGGTCAAGGCCGGCTACATCGCCGTCTATCAGGAAGGCCGCGACGACGCGGTTGAAGACGATTCCGACCATGTGCTGCCGCCGATGCAGGAAGGCGACACGGTGGCACTGCTGGCGCTGCATCCGGAGCAGCATTTCACCGAGCCGCCACCCCGCTACACAGAAGCCTCGCTGGTCAAGGCGCTGGAGGAATATGGCATCGGTCGTCCCTCCACCTACGCCTCGATCATCTCGACGCTGCGCGACCGCGAGTACGTGGAGATCGACAACCGGCGCTTCACGGCCACCGACATCGGCAAGATCGTGTGTCGTTTCCTCACCGACCATTTTCACCAGTATGTGGAGTACGGCTTCACGGCCGCGATGGAAGACGAACTCGATGCCGTCTCGCGCGGCGAAGAACCCTGGACGGTGCCACTGGCGAAGTTCTGGAAGCCCTTCATCACGCAGGTGGAGCAGATCGAGAAAAACGTCACCCGCGAGCAGGTGGCGCAGGCGCGCGAGCTGGGCACCGACCCCGCCAGCGGCAAGCCGGTGACGGTGCGCATGGGCCGCTTTGGTCCCTTCGTGCAGATCGGCACCAAGGACGATGAGGAGAAGCCGCGTTTTGCGGGGCTGCGTCCCGGCCAGAAGATGGACACGATCAAGCTCGACGAAGCGTTGTACCTGTTCATTCTGCCGCGCAAGCTGGGCCAGAGCGCCGAAGGCGAGCCGGTCTCGGCGGCCATCGGCCGCTTCGGTCCTTACATCAAGTACGGCAGCAAGTATGTTTCGCTGAAGGAAGACGATCCGTACACCGTGACGCTGGAACGCGCGCTGGAAGTCATCAAGGCCAAGCAGGTCGCCGACGCCAACCGCATCATCATCGATTTCGGCGTCGACAGTATCCAGGTGCTGAACGGCCGCTATGGCCCGTACATCAGCAATGGCCAGAAGAACGCGCGTGTTCCCAAGGAGCGCGATCCGAAGTCACTGCAGCTTGCGGAATGCCGGGAGCTGCTGGCCGCGGCGCCGGCCAAGGGGGCTCGTGGCCGCTTCGGCCGCAAGGCAGCGCCGGCCCGGCCGGCGGCAGAGCCAGCGGCCGTGGAGGCGAAGCCGGCCGCGAAAGCGGGCCGGCGTGTCCGCGTTGCGGCGCGCACTGATACCCCGGCACTCCCGAAGGCTGCGGCAAGCAAGGCGGCCGGGAAGAAATCCCCGCCGAAGAAGAAGGCTGCATTGCGCAAGCCTGCCGCTGACCGCGCTGCGGACTGAGTTGCGCACGATGGCGGCGCGATGAAATACCGCCACGACTTCCATGCCGGCAACTTCGCCGACGTGCACAAGCACATCGTGCTGCTGGCATTGCTGCGCGCCCAGCAACGCAAGGACAAGGGCTTCCTCCACCTCGACACGCATGCAGGGCGCGGCCGTTACGACCTGGCCGGGCACGCCACACAACACGGTGCCGAAGCAGCGCTGGGCATCGACCTGCTGGAAGCGGCGGTCGCGCGCTCCGACGAGATCCGGCACTACCTGGCCACCGTCAACACCTGGCGGCAGCAATACGATCAGGCGCGCGGTTATCCCGGCTCGCCGCTGCTGGCGGCAATCCAGCTGCGCCCCCAGGATCGGGGCATCTGCTGCGAACTGCAGCCGCCGGAGTTCCGCATGCTGGAACGCGCGCTGGCCGCGCAGTCGCGCATGCGCGCAGAATGCGCCGATGGATATGCCCAATTGCGCGCACTGCTGCCGGCCACCGAGCGCCGCGCACTGCTGTTGATCGATCCGCCCTATGAAGACAGCGCACAGGAATTCAATCGCGCCGGCGAAGCCCTGCAGACAGCGCTGCAACGCCAGGCCAACGCCGTGATTGCCCTGTGGTATCCCATCAAGGATGAACGCAGTCTGGCGCCGTGGCTGCAGCGCATGGCCTCAAGCCTGGGCGCACCGACGCTGCAGTCCGAACTGTGGCTGCATCCGCGCGATTCACGCGTGGCGCTGAACGGCTCTGGCCTGCTGATCGTCAACCCGCCTTATCGGTTCGATGACGCCATGAGCGACTGGCTGCCGGAGCTGGCGAAACTGCTCGGCGCCGGTGCCCACGGCGGATCGGCGCAGCACTGGCTGGTGCATGAATAGCCCGGATCGTTATGCCGTAGTGGGTTGGCCGGTGGCGCACAGTCGATCGCCGCAGATACACACCCTGTTTGCGCAGCAGACCGGCCAGGCGCTGGTGTACGAAGCCATCGCTGTCGAGCCGGAGAACTTTCCGGCGCGGGTGCACGATTTCTTCACCACCGGCGGACGCGGCCTGAACATCACGCTGCCGCACAAGCAGGCGGCCCATCGGCTGTCGGCCTCGCTGACCGAGCGGGCGCGACTGGCCGGTGCCGTCAACACATTGTGGCCCGATGCGGCGGGCAGTCTGCGCGGCGACAACACCGACGGCGCCGGACTGGTCCGCGACCTGATCCACAATCTGCACTGGACGCTGCGCGCGCGGCGCGTGCTGCTGCTGGGCGCCGGCGGTGCGGCGCGCGGCGCGCTGGCGCCGTTGCTGGCGTTGCAGCCCACCCGAGTGGTGATCGCCAACCGCACCACGGCGCGCGCCATGGAATTGGCCGACAGATTCAGCCAACTGGGACCGGTGTCCGGCTGCGGCATGGAGGCCATCGAACCCGCGCCGTTCGACGTGATCATCAATGCGACTTCCGCCGGCGTCGCTGGCGAAATAGCCAGGCTGCCGGATCGCGCGGTGGCGGCGCACACGCATTGTTACGACATGGCCTACGGCAAGTCGGAGACCGCCTTTACGCGCTGGGCGCGCGAACGCGGCGCCGAAGCCGCTGAAATGGGTCTGGGGATGCTGGTGGAACAGGCTGCCGAGGCCTTTGAACTGTGGCGTGGCGTTCGGCCTGCCACCGCGCCGGTGCTGTCCGTCTTGCGCGCCGCTTGAGACGGCTCAGTGAGTCATCGAGTAGAGCGCGTAGTTGACGCCCATGCGGATACCCATGTTCGAGTCTTCCTGTGGGTACTCGGTCACGTCGGCCCACTGCCATGAATCGCCCAGGTCGTTGTTGAAGGCAATCATCACCATGACCCGTCCGTCATCGTCCAGCACCGCGCGCCAGTGCGGATCGGCGCCGTCGGCGCGATAAGGCAGGCCGCGTGAGCGCAGCGAGCGCATGTTGCTGATCTGCTTCTTCTGCGTCAGGTCGTACAGCACCGTGAAAATCGGATGATCGTCCGGCAGCTCGATCACCGGACGGTCAGGAAAGACGCGACGCAGCCCGTCCTCGAAGCCCTGCCACTCTCCGGTGCCGAAGAAGCTGTCGCACAACAGGAAGCCGCCGCGCAGCAGGTAATCGCGCAGCTTGGCTGCCTGCGCCTCGTTCAGATTCCACGAGCCAGGCAGGCCGACGATCAGGAACGGCCAGTTGTAGACATCGTCGCCGTCGTCCAGATTCACGGGCTGTTCCACCGATCGCGTGTTGACGGTGGTCAGACGACGCATCAGCTTGGCAAACAGACGGTCACCGCGCGGATAGTCCACTGTCCAGCGGGCGCCGCCGCGACCGCCGTATCCCGACGAATACATCAGCCGCCCGACGACGAATTCGCCCGGCACCTGATAGTCGGTCGGCAGGGGCGCGTCCGAATCCTCTGCCTCGATGGCCGGATACACCCGGAATTCGCGCTGCGCCCACAGCACGCCGCTGGCCAGCAACAGCGTGCCGGCAGCAAGCCAGACCGCACGACGACTCAACTCAGCGACCCCCGCTGTTCTGCAACAGGAAGTCGCGACGCTGTTCGACGAAGGCCTTCAGGCTCATGCCCGGCGCGGTCAACGGGCCGGTATAAACCTCCTGTACATCGGACAGCAGGCCGGAGCTGAAAGCCTCCGTGGTGTACAGCTTGCGCACATCCTGCCGCACGTCGTCGGCAATCAGCGCCTGATAGCGCTGCGCCAGCGGGCCGAACTTCTCCCAGCTCAACCAGTGCTCCGCCACATCACGTACATAGCCCAGATATTTCTTTCTGTATTCGGGCACCTGCAGCAGGCGGTACAGCAGCGCCTTGTCCTGATCGGCGGCGCCGGCGAATGGATCCAGCGCCACGGAACCGGCCGGCGCCGGGACCGTACCGCTGAGCTGCTCCCGTCGTCGCCAGCCACCGCCGCCGCGCTCGATGGGACGCAGCGATTCATTGACATCGTGCGCAACGAAGCGGAAGCGGCCCGCGACATCGACGAACAGGCTGTAGTCGCTGGCGCGCGAATGGAAACCGTCGCTGTTCATCAGCGCATTGTCGACGGCGAGATAGCGCAGCGCAGCGTCCACGTCCAGCAGCGGCGAGATGGCCGCCGGCAGCTTGTCGGGGGACGTCTGGTTCAGCACCCGGCACAACTTCACCAGCATGGCCCAGGCGTCGGCCTTGGTGGCTGCGGAACCCTTGTCTTTCAGCTCAAAGAGGGCCTGGTAAGGCGCGGGATCGTCGCCGAGA
>Ga0190274_10002225_pt1 | contig 11382 bp, 12 predicted proteins | sample Popmic531T_FD_133002 | JGI IMG/M metagenome (GOLD analysis project Ga0190274, IMG submission 133002) | Populus adjacent soil microbial communities from riparian zone of Yellowstone River, Montana, USA - 531 T | ecosystem: Environmental > Terrestrial > Soil > Riparian zone | place: USA: Montana...
AAAAATCAAATAAAGGGAATATGGTAACCCGAAGGTTTTTAAATTATTTCATAGATATGTTTGTGATTAGCGTAATAGCTATTCTCGCAATAGTGATAAAGGGTTACTTCACTCAATATTTCAATCCCATTGCCGAGGAATGGCTAATTTATTTGATAGTGATATTTCTCTATTATTTCAGTCTTGAATATTTCTTCAGTGCAACATTGGGAAAACTTGCCACAAGCACAAGGGTTGTATTGAGTGATGGGAACGCGAATAGAGGAATTCAAATATTAATAAGAACACTATGCAGGTTTATTCCCATTGAGCCGCTTTCAATATTTAGGCAGAACCAATTTATGTGGCATGACGAATTATCCAAAACGTCTATTGTTATAAAAGCGAAAAAAACGAAAGGTTCTTAAGTAGAAATATGGTGTGGTCTAAATGCTACATAGTATCCTGTCAAGACAAATGAACGGAAAGAGATTATCGGTTACTTGTACTATGCCTATCCAGCTCAATAATTTTTAAGTCTTGCTTAGAATGTTAATAACTGCTTGGTAGCTACTGCAAGCGAACCTATTCCCTTCCTTTGTTTGAGGTGTGAAATCTTTCCTGAAAAAAATCCTGAAATGGATCCTGAGGATCATTAAATGGTTTATCATTCTGAGCATATTATCGGTTATACTTTTCCGGTTTGTCCCTGTTCCCGTAACGCCATTGATGCTGATGCGATGTTCAGAACAGCTTTTCGATCCCGATAGAAAAGTGGTCTTGAAAAAGGATTGGACTTCATTGGATGAAATGAGCAGTGCGATGCCACTTGCAGTGATTGCTGCCGAAGACCAAAACTTCGAAGAACATTTTGGTTTCGATTTTAAAGCAATTAAAAAAGCCGGAGAATACAATTCAAAACATAAAGGAAAAAGAGTGAAGGGCGCAAGTACGATCAGCCAGCAAACCGCAAAGAATGTCTTTCTCGTTCCTTCACGAAGCTGGATAAGAAAAGGATTTGAAGTATATTTTACTTTTTTAATTGAAGTGTTCTGGAGTAAGAAAAGAATTATGGAAGTGTACCTGAACGTGATTGAAACAGGGGAGGGGATTTACGGAGCAGAAGCTGCTGCAAAGGAATTCTTTCACAAGCCGTCAAAAAAACTTTCCCTGCGCGAAGCCTCCCTCATTGCTGCGGTTTTACCCAACCCGCGAAAATGGTCACCTGCCAGGCCCACACCTTACATACAGAAAAAGAGCGGGCGTATCATGTACTTCATGAGCCGGCTGGATGCTAAAGACTTTTGACCTTAACGAAGTACCCTGCCTACCTCAATCACTGCTGTTTTAACAGAAGTTCACATCATTACGTTCACATAATTAAAAATCCTGTAGCAATTCGAAGGGGAATCTCGCCACATTTGCTAACCCCTCTTATTAAACTATTTTTACCTTGAAAAAATTTCCGGGTCAATCTCTATTGTAAACTCTCAACCACAAGGACTCATTGGAACGCTTCTTTAAAACGGATTCATTCAGACTATGGCTATTTGCATTTGCAATTTTTCTTTCGCGGTTGCCATTTCTTTCCCACGGATACGGACTTGACGGAGATTCCTGGTCTGTAGCCATCACAGCACGGAACATTGCCGCAACGGGAAATTATGAAGTTTCACGTTTCCCGGGCTACCCTGTGCAGGAATTGATGTCATCACTTTTCTACAACGGTTATGCGTGGAGATTGAACCTGCTCACAGCACTATTCAGCACCATTGGCATCTTATTTTTCGCTCTCACGTTGAAGACATGGAGATTTAAAAATGTATTTCTCGCATCATCAGCGCTTGCATTTGTTCCCATCATTTATATCAACAGCACGACCACAATTGATTATGTGTGGGCACTTTCATTTTTATTGATCAGCCTTTATTTCGTTGCACGCTACAATGCTTTACTTGCCGGGGTGTTTCTTGGGATAGCTATTGGCTGCCGCCTAACAAGCGGTGCAATGCTTATTCCGTTTTGCATCATGATCCTTCAGCCCGGTGAAAGGAATGAAAATATTGCACGGGTAGTGAAGATGGTTATGGTTAGCTTGCTGGTAGGAGGATTGCTTTACTTCCCTGTCATTTCAAAATATGGAAGCCAGTTCTTTATGTATTATGACCTGCCTTACCCAAGCGTCTCGAAAGTGCTTTATAAATTTTTTATTGAAACATGGGGACTTGTCGGATTGTTTGCATTGTTCCTTTCAGTAGTAATATTTTTTCTGCCGGGCAGAGGATCCGTCAGACGGTATTTGTTTCCAAGAAGCATCAATGAAAAATATGTCGTTGCATGGCTGATTGCTATTGACCTTTACATCATTGCTTTCCTGCGGCTTCCGATGGAATCGGGCTACCTGGTTCCGATGATCCCGTTTGTGATACTCATCTTTGGAAAATATTTATACAGCAGGGCATTTACCGCATTGTGCATTATGCTGATCCTCTCTTCATTTCTTTTTAATATCAGTCCGGTCGAAAGAGAAGACGCTGCCACTGCATCTGCCGTTTCATTTGTTTTCAACCAGGGAGAAGAACGTCTCAGCGTGGATGTACTTGAAGGCCCGATGATCTCTTATGAATCCCGCAGGAAGAATGGGATGAAATTTACTTCTGACTTGCTGCAGTCCTTCGATACACTTCCAAGAAAATCACTCATTGTATGCGGACGCTGGTTCAACCAGCTTTACCTGCAGAGAAAAGATTCCAATGATTTCGACATTCAGATCCGCGATTACATCAAGCAGGATTCTCTTTTATTTTTTATCGGCAGGGGATATGACATCTATTATCTCCCTAAACAAGATTATTATAACCAGCTGATGCGGGATGTGGACATCAATCTTTTTGGAGCAAGAAATTATATGAAGAAAAGTGACGAGGTGACTAAGTGACGAGGTAACGAAGTGATTGAGCAGTACTTCGAAATTCATCATTCCCTGTTCGACGTTCGACATTGAATTGGCTGTTCTTCAAATCGGAATTGAAACCGGCTATAAAATATTTGGGAATTAATATCGTTAGAGCATCTGCTACACCCTCCGGAAATCATTTATGCTAAAGTATTATGTGATTGCAGTTATACTTTTAGTTGCATCATCAGGCTTTTCACAAAACCAACATCGCAGACATTTTCGCATTGAAGGCTTCTCCGTCAAAACGGATGCCCTTGCTCTATTTAATAGTATCTTAAGTAACGAGCAAAAAAGCTACTACTTATCAGGAGAAATGTATTTCAATAATGAATACAGCCTGAATGTCGACCTGGGAACAGAATCAGAAAACCAGCCTGGATGGAAACGCAACATAAAAAGTATCGGATCCCATTTTCGATGGTACTTTATGCAGGATGACTGCAGCTGTTCAGCTTTTTTTGTGGGAGGGTATTTTAGCTATGAAAAAGAACATCAGTCGGTTGATGAGAAGTACCTGGGTACCAATGCACGTAACTACACCATGTCCTCTTCAGAAGTTGGACTTTCCGGGGGTTACCAGGCATTAGTCGCAAGTCATTTTGTGATTGATCCTGCAGTGCACCTGGGACTCAAATTTCCTCACGACATTCATTACGCAGAATCTATGAGTAAACCAGCAAATGACGAAGGTCTTTTGCTACGAATATCTTTAGGAATTGGATATAGGTTTTGAAATTTTCAATGTTGTTGACTTCGAAGTTCATCATTCCACGTTCGACATTCGACATTGAATTGGCTGTTCCGAATTAACCTCATTTATCTCTACCTGTCAGGTCCGATAGCTATCGGACTCGCTTTGCTAAGAACTGACAGCATCTGAAAAAAAAAGGGAACCGTTTCCAGTTCCCTTCTTGTTCAAATATTCCTACCAATTTATTTCTTCTCGTCTTTTACTTCTTCGAAGTCTACATCAGTTACATCGCCGTCAGCTTTTTGCTGGTTGCTGTTTGGCTGTTGCGTGTTTGCATCAGCCGGACCGCCTGCTGTACCACCGGCATTTTGTGTGGCTTTGTACATTTCTTCACTTGCAGACTGCCATGCAGTGTTCAACGCTCCCATTGTAGTTTCGATCTTCGCCAGGTCACGTTCCTTGTGCGCATCTTTCAATTCACTCAGCGCTTTCTGAATCGCTTCCTTATTATTTGCTGAAAGCTTTTCGCCATATTCCTTCAGTTGTTTTTCTGTCTGGAAAATCAGCTGGTCAGCCTGGTTGATCTTTTCAACTTCTTCCTTGGCCTTGCGGTCAGTTTCTGCATTTGCTTCAGCTTCGGCTTTCATCTTTTTGATATCTGCATCACTCAAGCCACTGCTTGCTTCGATACGGATGTTCTGGGATTTACCTGTTGCTTTATCTTTTGCAGTTACATGCAGGATTCCGTTTGCATCAATGTCGAAAGTTACTTCGATCTGAGGAACGCCACGCGGTGCCGGTGGAATTCCATCAAGGTGAAATCTTCCGATGGTCCTGTTGTCCTTGGCCATGGAGCGCTCTCCCTGAAGGATGTGAATCTCAACACTTGGCTGGTTGTCGCTGGCAGTGCTGAACGTTTCTGTTTTCTTTGTTGGGATGGTGGTGTTCGCCTCAATCATTTTAGTGAACACATTTCCCATCGTTTCAATACCCATACTCAACGGAGTTACGTCGAGCAGAAGAACATCTTTCACTTCTCCTGTGAGAACTGCACCCTGGATGGCAGCGCCTACTGCAACTACTTCATCGGGGTTTACGCCTTTATGCGGAGCTTTTTCAAAGAACTTTTCTACCAGCGCCTGGATGGCTGGAATGCGTGTGGATCCGCCAACAAGGATAACTTCATCAATCTGGTTTGGCTTTAAACCTGCATCTTCCAATGCTTTCTTGCATGGAGCAAGCGTGCGCTGGATCAGGTCATCACAAAGCTGTTCGAACTTTGCACGGCTGAGTTTCTTTACAAGGTGCTTTGGAACTCCGTCAACCGGCATAATATAAGGCAGGTTGATTTCTGTTTCAGTGGAACTCGACAATTCGATCTTTGCTTTTTCGGCAGCTTCTTTCAAACGTTGCAAAGCCATCGGATCTTTCTTCAGATCAAGACCTTCATCTTTTTTGAATTCATCTGCAAGCCAGTCGATCACCTTTTGGTCGAAGTCGTCGCCGCCAAGGTGTGTGTCACCGTTGGTAGATTTCACTTCGAATACTCCGTCACCAAGTTCTAATACAGAAATATCGAATGTACCGCCACCCAAATCGAACACTGCAATTTTTTCGTCTTTGTGTTTTTTATCCAGACCATAAGCAAGTGCTGCAGCTGTCGGCTCGTTGATAATCCGGAGCACTTTCAGTCCCGCAATTTCACCGGCTTCTTTTGTTGCCTGGCGTTGTGAGTCGTTGAAGTAAGCAGGAACAGTAATCACTGCTTCATTCACTTCATGTCCAAGATAATCTTCAGCAGTCTTTTTCATCTTCTGAAGAACGATGGCTGAAATTTCCTGTGGTGTGTACATCCTGTCATTGATCTTCACACGCGGCGTGTTGCTTTCGCCCTTTACCACAGTATATGGAACTCGCTCTGCTTCTTTGGTTACACGATCGAGGGTTTCACCCATGAAACGCTTGATTGAAAAAACCGTATTGTGTGGGTTTGTAATGGCCTGGCGTTTTGCAGGATCACCTACTTTACGCTCACCATTGTCAAGGAATGCAACAATTGACGGAGTGGTTCTCCGGCCTTCGCTGTTTGGAATTACAACCGGTTCATTGCCTTCCATCACAGAAACGCAGCTGTTTGTTGTTCCCAAGTCAATACCAATTACTTTTTTCATATTATTTGTTTTGAATTTTTTAAAATTTTACGGTGCTTTTTTGACAACCATTATGCCACTGACACGAATAGGAAATTATGGCATGTGTGTAGTCAGGCAAATAATGTCGATTTCAGCCAAAATTACAAATTAATGTTGTGGCGTTTAACAGACAGAAAAAATTAGGGGGTGTAATAATCGCGCAGCTCTCCGTCTCTAATAATATCCGTAGGTGAAAAGCATCCTGCCCAAAACATTAAGACAAGCAGAATAATAATTTCGGCTACAATTATCCAATCTGCGGTATTCCATTTTTTCATAATGATCCAGTAAAAATGTTGCACTAACTATGAGTCGGTGAAGTGGTAGTATAAACAATACCATGAGAGGGGATTGTAGGGGATTTAGGAGGATCATCCGGGAAAGCCTTTGCTACTATATCTTCGATGTTGTCAAGATCTAGATAGGTAATGTTTATGTTTGAAATGTCTTTAGCAAGTACAGTAAGCTGCGTTCCGGGTAGCGAATAAAAAATTGTATCATCTCCGGCCATATCTTTATTATCATTTTCGAGTGTCATGTCTCTACGCGTAACATGTTGTATTGATATGGCATCCAAAGTGCCTTCTCTCAATAAATGATCCATGACAAATCCCCTGTAGATAATATTCTTGTCAACAAGTTTTACAAGAATGTCTACATAAACAATATCGCAAACTTCTATATCATAAATAGATTTATTCTCTCTAAAAAATGCTACTTCTCCTGTAAGAATATAGTACCATCTATTAGCTAGTCTAAAAAATCTGATTCTTCGATGTAGTCGAAAACGAAGGATAATTAATCTAAATGCAAACCCTCCTAATACTGCTTGGGAAATAACTTCCAAATAGTACATTGAAGTATCAAGTAGATATTCGTGAGACCAAAGACTCTTGTTGCTAGCTTCTTTGAATAAACTGACAAGACTTCTGTAGTTTATTTTCCACTCTGGAAAAAACAATAGGATTGTTACGTAGGTGTATAAGTGGATGAGAACGGTTGTAGCCAATAAAGCTGAGGTTTGCTCTAGGGCAGATTTTTTTAATTCGGTGCGCTCAAAAGTTCCCTGATATAAAAAGAGATTGAAGAAGAAGCCGGGAAGTAGAAAAAATAAAATTAGTACTGTGCTTTCCGCAACTTCCATTTAGGCATGTTCCAATTCCTTTTTAGAAGGTAGTCGAACGCCATTGGCATCAACCTCGTAAACCTCAAAACTCTCACTTTTGTCATTGCTGACGATCGGTTTAATTTTGATAAATTTTCTCCGAGTGGGATTAGTAAGGTACTCTATAAGAAGTTTTGCCTGATACGGATCGTCAACCAGTTCAAGGGCTCTTTGACTAATTAACTTTGCCATGTCGATTGTTTTTTGAATTTGAAATTGGGGTTCAAATGTATTTTAATAACTGATTTTATCTAAGTTTATTTTACCCGATACACTAAAAATATGCCAAAATGAAGGCAGAAATGAAAAAATTTTGATGACTTCATCCCATTTCGTGGTGAAAGTGGGTTGTAGGGCTTTACGGGTCTGTAGTAACAAAGCTAAACGGCAAAAGTTATAAATTGATTCATTTGAAAGGTGATTTATTAACACGGCTGTTACTGGTTTTTTCTATGGCCACCGCTTTGATTCCAAAATCCCTTCGATTACCTGTTCAATGGTTTGCTTGTCCGGGTTCCATATCATTGAGCGGCTGTTACCTTTTTCATCCCTGATTGAAAGGTTGAAGCGTCCTTTCAAAATCCCTTCATTGATTGGCTCGTATTCATACCAAAAATTTATCCCGCTTATAGCGGTATTTTTTTCTTTGACTGTATTAAAATCTTTTTCCATGACTGTAATGTAACCAGATTTTTTTATTTTTACACAGTGATACGCTTTTTTATAATATCGAAACCTTTGATTTTCAGGCGCGTATGTGTCGGGTTGGTTTTGCTTTGTTATTTTGCTTTGATTAGCAGCGTCATTTTTCATCCCCTAATGGCAGACGCTATCACGAAAAGCACTCCAACGGCACAACCCGTTTATAAATATAAAGAGCATATTGAAAAACATGCTCCAAAAAACTGTCCACCTACTCAGGCGAAAGAAATCAATATTGTTGCTTATAGATGGGTAAGAAAGCCGATTGAAGTAGACGATTTTAAAAGTCACTATAGTTTAGATAGACACCCACCAAAGGCAACGGAAAAATTTCATCTTGAATGTAAGTACTGCGGGCTATCACTATTTACTACTATTGATTTTGCGGAATTAGGATTAAGAAAAGCATGGAAGAGAACAACAATTCCATACACACATATAGCCGAAGGAAAAATTTTAGAATCGTACGGTGTCTGCACAAGTGCTAATGATGATGGGCACTTTACAATACATGAATATGCGGGCATTGATTTAATTCCATTTTTTAAAATAGTAAAAGAGATATGAAGGAAGATGATTTTTCATATCCAATTAGTTCATGGCCTTACGAAGGCTTTGAATATATGAGTGACCTCATTGATTTTGAGGGGCCAATTTTGGTCCACTACCAACTGGAAAAAGAGGGCAGACACGCTCTATTCTATTGGGTTGAAGGAACAAAAGAGTATAACAGATGGCTATGCTTTGAAGTTACACTATCTGATTTATATGAATTTATGAATAAGAATATTTCATTCTATTCATTAGTTCAACTGAAATCACTGCAAGCATTTTTTATTGTTGATATTGATTCAGAGGTAAAATATAAAAATCATAGAGTGATTATAAGTGGATATTTAATCCCAAAAACTTATTTGCCCGATGAAGAAAGCTACTTTCTAAGTACGATTAGCCCACAATACAAAGAACTGTTTTCAAAAGCCGAAAAGAGTAAATCGGATTACATTAATGAATTATCTGAGGATAGTTTTGAGCTTCGGTTAGATGCGATAGAACCAAGAGGTAAAACGGGATTTACCCACTATGACAAATTAATTTCGCTAAAGGAAGCAAAGAATTTATTTTCGAGGTTTTTTGATTCATCAACAAAGTATACTGGAATCACTTTTGAAAAGGAATACGGAAAAGACTTTGCCGGGGATGATGAAGCACTTGAAGATATAACATCAATAATTTTAAAAGCCACTGACTATAAAATTATACGTGCAGGAGAAGGAAGTTTTTTTGTAACACTCAGTATAGATAAAGTTTTAAAAAGAGAATACCTAAAACCCGAATATGTAAATTTTACTAAGACTGTTGCTGAAAGATTTAAGAATGAAATATTGAGCCTGGATTTAAATAATGAAGATCACATTGCTACAATAGAAAATAAATTTACTGATTCTGAAAGGAAGGAGATTTTTAAGCCATTAATCAAACTTATAAATAGCAATGAATGTACTTTGACATTTATTGACAAAAAGAAAAACGTTGTTCACAAATACAAGAAAATCGACTACCAAAATAAACGCAGAATTTTACCCTCCAAACCGAAGGGGGAATTATCGGAACCATTAAAAAAGGTTTTCACAACGTACACGGTTGAACACTTTGAAAATATCGATCCTGCAAAAGCAAATTATAGAGACATTATTAAAGGCACAAAGCATAGAGCCACTCAATCGGATTGCCAGTTGCCGTATATCGCAGCAGATAGATTTGTAATTACTTTTTTTGAGCCATTAAGATATTTACTAAAACCTAAAAACGAACAGGGATTATATGAAGCTGTATTTGAGCCTTTGAATTTTCAATCTGTAAGCGCAGATAGAGATGAAACACAAGCACTACTTATAGAACAAATTATTAAAGCAATAGTCGAAAATTACATTGCAAAAACGCCCAAAAACAAAGAAATCAAAGAATATTTTGATGATGTAATTGATGATGTCACCGAAGTTACACCCCCTGATGAATTAAGTATATAATTTTTTTGTTAAAGTCCTTGACAAACGCATTTCAATGTATTACATTTGTACACGAAATAATACAGAAGCAAATGAAAACCGAATCAATCATTATCAGAGTAGACAAAGACATGAAGTCAAAGTTGATAAAACTTGCTGAGGAGAACAGGCGCGAACTCAGCGACTTTATGAGAATCGTTATTGAGGACTTAATAAAAAAGAAAATTAAAGTAGCCTAAATTTTTTTGCACCCTCTGTAATACAAACTAATACAAAGACATACAATGAAAAAACTAACTATAACCCAATTCTCACAACGCTTTCCAGATGATAACGCTTGCCTCCAATACCTTTGGGAATTGCGTTACAGCAAAATGGAAACTTGCCCAACGTGCTATAAGAAAGCAGATTATAAAAGAGTAAAGGACTGCAAGGGTTATCAATGCACACAATGCAACAATCGCATTTTCCCAATGGCGGGAACTATTTTTGAGAAATCAACTACTCCACTTATTTACTGGTTTACGGCCATTTATCTATTCACTACAACACGTAATGGAGTAGCGGCAAAGGAACTCGAAAGACAATTTAATATCTGCTACAAGACAGCTTTACGCATGGCACACCAAATTAAAATTCTCATTGGCAAAAGAACTGAGAATGTAATGACCGGAATCGTTGAGGCCGATGAAATGTACTTGGGCGGAAAGCTAAAAAACATGCACGCAACTAAGCGTGTATCAATGCACAAGGACGCAAACAAAAGTGTTGTTTTCGGAATGCTGGAGCGTGGCGGCGAGATCGTAATTCAGCACGTTGAAGACAATAAACAAACTACGGTAATGCCGTTAGTTGAAGAAAAGGTAACAAGGGGTTCAATCTTTTTTACAGATAGCGGTACAGCATATCAGGGAATTGACCCAACACAATTTAAGCACTACGTTATAAACCACTTTAAGGGTGAATACGTGCGCGGAATTATACACACAAATACAATAGAGGGATTCTGGTCTCAGGTGCGCAGGACTATCTTAGGAACGCACATCTCAGTATCAAGTCGTCACTTACAAAAATATCTTAACGAATGTGCTTTCCGTTACAAGATGCGTAAAAATCAGGACGAAATGTTCGATGCTATTTTGAACTTGGTTTAAGAGCAACCTTAACGGCCTTTTCAAAACGTTCACCGTTATCCTCATTCACTTCTTTTCCCTTTAGAAACTTGCGGACACCCTTCGCAAGTTCCTTCATTGTTTTTCTTTTCCGCTTTGCCATTGCGTAAAGCTACACACTTACATGATTGAATTTAAAAATGCCACACCCCACTATTACAAACAATATTCACGAAGGGTTGATAGGCAAATAAAGGTTTTGGTGAACCGATATGGCTACCTAACCTGTACTGAAAAACGCTGTATCAAATCTCCTACGCTTGTAGAGGTTTCTATTTATCCGATGTCCTTCTACTACAAAGTTCCCCTTAGCTGTTGTCGAGAATTTGAGCAAAATGTAAAAGAGATTTTAAAGGACGAAACCCGAATTATCTAATTAAAAACGGTCAAATTGTGTAGTTTTGTTTATTATTCTGACTACACACATGCCGAAATTATGTCAGGTCGAAGAAAAAGAACCCGTTTCGTTAGAAATTAAGGTCTTTTGTGTACACGCTTGTATCAAGTGCAGCG
>Ga0190274_10002226_pt1 | contig 11382 bp, 8 predicted proteins | sample Popmic531T_FD_133002 | JGI IMG/M metagenome (GOLD analysis project Ga0190274, IMG submission 133002) | Populus adjacent soil microbial communities from riparian zone of Yellowstone River, Montana, USA - 531 T | ecosystem: Environmental > Terrestrial > Soil > Riparian zone | place: USA: Montana...
GCGTTCGCAAATTGACCGATCCTCGCAAGTGTTGCGATGGAGCCCTATGCGTCGTTACGCTTGGTGCATGAAGGCCGAAAGCGTCGCCGCAGGCGTCGGCCGGAAACCGGCCATTCCGTGGTACCTCTGGTGCTCCGCGCTAGCGGTGACGTCCGCCTACGTCGGCGGCTACTGGGACATCTCCTGGCACCGATCGATCGGCCGCGACTCGTTCTGGAGCGCCCCGCATATGGCGATCTACGCCTGCGGCGTCCTTGCCGGCGTGTCATCGGGATATCTGATTTTCACGACGACCTGGAGCACGACCGCGCCGCTGCGAGATGCGAGCGTGCGCATCTGGGGATTGTCCGGACCGCTGGGCGCATTTCTGTTGGCTTGGGGCGGGACCGCCATGCTGGTGTCCGCGCCGTTCGACGACTGGTGGCACAACGCCTACGGTCTCGACGTGCGTATCATCAGCCCGCCTCACATGGTGCTCGCGGCCGGATTCTTCGGGATCGAATTCGGCGCGATCATGCTGCTGCTGGCCTTCATGAACCGCGCCGGCGACCATGAACGGCCGGTGCTGCAGCGGTTGTTTCTGTACGTCGGCGGCACTGCCGTCTGCGAGTCGCTGCTCCTCAAGCTCGAATACATCGCCCGCCCCGACATGCACTCGGCGCTTTTTTACATCGTCGTGAGCCTCGGCACGCTGGGGATTCTCACCGCCGTGGCTATCGCGTCGCGGCAGCGTTGGGCGTGCACCATCATGGCTGCGGTGTACACAGGGTTCGGCGTGGCCTTTCTCTGGATTCTGCCGCTCATCCCGGCCCAACCGAAGCTCGGGCCCGTTTACCGGCAAATCACCCATTTCATTCCATGGGAGTTCCCGCTGCTGGTCATCGTGCCCGCATTCGCGATGGATCTCATCTTCCAGCGGACAACCTCCTGGCGGCCGTTCGTTCGCGCGATGGCCGCGGGTGTGGCGTTTCTCGGTGTCTTCGTCGCGGTTCAATGGCCGTTCGCGGAGTTCCTGATGACGCCGCTGGCGCGGAATTGGGTGTTCGGAACGGACTACATGGATTTCGGCACGCGCGCACGATCCGTCTACGCGCGGTTCGTGTTCATTCCGCCGGTCGCCGCCGCGCAGTTCTGGCGCGGGATGCTCGTCGCGACGATCACGTCCTGCGTGATGGTATGGCTCGGGATTCACGCGGGACGCTCCATGCAGCAGGTCCGGCGATGAACCGTCACGTGTGCCTGGCCGCTATCGTTTTGGTCGCGGCGCTCGTCGTACAGCCCCGGGCTGCGTCAGCTCATGTCGGAAGCCCCGACGTATTTCTCGACGCCCGGGCCGGCCCGTATCGCGTGTTCGTCACGGTCAGGCCCCCGCGTGTGATTCCGGGGATCGCCGGGGTCGAAGTCCTCGCCTCAGAGGGCGACGTCCGCGACGTGCGGATTGTGCCGATGCCATTGGCCGAACCCGGCGCGCAGTTCGCACCGGCGCCTGATGTCGCGACGCAATCCCTCGACGATCCGCGGCTGTATACCGGACAGCTCTGGATGATGACCGCCGGCGCCTGGCAGGTGCGCGTCGAGGTGAACGGCAGTCGCGGGTCAGGGGTGGTGGCCGTGCCGGTTCCGACGCTACCGCAGGCGACGCTCGACATGAGCCCGCTCTTGCGCGCGGGGCTGTTTGCGTTGATGGTCCTGCTGTCCGCCGGCTTCGTCAGCATCGCTGCGGCGCTAGGGCGCGAGGCCGGGCTCGCGCCGGGCGAAGCCCCCGGGCCGCCTGCGCGCCGCCGCGGCAGAATCGCGGGCGTCGTCGCGACCGGCGTCGTCATCACAGTCGTCGTTCTAGGAAACTGGTGGTGGACCACCGAGGCGTCGAGCTACGCGCGATACGTCTACAAGCCGCTGGAAGCATCGACGGCGGTGGCGTCCGACGGACGGCTGGCGCTCGCGTTGCGCGACCCCGGGTGGATTTCCCTGCGTCGGACGGACGACCTGGTCGCCGATCACGGCCATCTGATGCACCTGTTCATCCTGTCGCCGGCACTCGATCGGCTCTGGCATCTCCACCCGGACGAAACCGGCAGCGGCACGTTCGAACAGCCACTCCCGAATGTTCCCAAAGGCGACTACGAGTTGTTCGCGGACGTCGTGCACTCGACCGCCATCTCGGAAACCATCACCGGCCGCCTCTCCACTTCGGAGATTCACGGCTCCCAATTGACGGGCGACGATAGCGCGTGGACCATCCCCGTGTCCGGGGTGAACATGGATGCCGCGCCGCTGGCGGACAAGGGCCGGATGGTCTGGGTGCGCGACGGACGGCCGCTCCAGATCGGCCGGCTGACGATGTTCACGTTTCGCGTCGACGAGGCGACGGGCCAGCCGGCGACCGATCTCGAGCTGTACATGGGCATGCCGGGACACGCGATTTTCGTCAGCCGCGACCGGCGGGTGTTCGCGCACGTGCACCCGTCAGGGTCGGCGCCGATGGCGGCGATGCAAATTGGTCAACGATCCCTCGGTGACGCCGCGAACGCAGCGGATCAGGATCACACGCACGGCGGCGGTCGTCTCCCCGCCGTCGTCTCATTCCCGTTCGGGTTGCCGGAGCGGGGTGACTATCGGATTTTCGTTCAGATCAAGAGGAGGGGACGCATCGAGACCGGCGCCTTCGACGCTCGCGTTGAATGAACATGCCATCGTACCGTCGTACCTGTGGTACCTGCCGTACGTAGTGTCCGGCTTCAGCCGGACCGTCCGAGAGCGCGTTGCAAAATGTAGTGTGGACTCTTGTAGCGTTTTTTACTTCGGTGTAGCGTCGTTCACAGTCAACAGTTCACAGTCGACAGACGTTGACGTCGACGCCTGCTTCTGTCAACTGTCAACTGTCGACTACACCAAAGTGAAAATCGGAATAGCCGGACCGTCGCCGGCGTTACGCTGCGATTCCGATTCGGAACGACGCCGTCAGTCCGCTGGCCGGATCGCCAGACACGGTGGCCAACTCGGAACCAATGCTGTCCGCAAAGATGTTGTCCCGGGCGTTCGACGTGGGATTCGACCCTCGGGCCGCATACACGCCCGTCGCATACACTGTCGCGTTGGTAGATTCGGGAAACGCAATCTGCGTCACCTTGAGGGAAGAGCCGTTGCGGCTCACCTCCACGTGAATGTGCGTCGCGCGCCCCTGGTACCAGCCGGGATAGATGGTCGTAAAGGTCACGCCGCCGTCGCTATTGGTCGTCTGGATCCCCCGCAGGAACGTCTGCGCCACCTGGCTCCCGTACTGTGAGTAGTTTCCCGTCGCATCACACTGCCAGATCTCGACCTGAGCTTGTTCGACCGGAGCGCAGTTGTTGTTCGTGTTGACCACGGTAATCGCGAGGGTCAGCGCCGCTCCGCTCCTGCCCTCACGGATATCGCTCCGGATGAAGTCCGAGAGCGAGGGGTACGGCCCGACTGTTTCTGTCGGTGTGACGGCACACGCGGCAGCCGTGCTCCCGCCGGGTGCCGTGCCGCCCGTTGTAGTGGTCGGACTCGCCGGCGTGGTATCCCCGCATCCCGCCATCAGCGCCGCTCCGGCGGCTCCCAGCATCGCAATGGCTTCTCGCCGGCCAATTTGATTGCGTTCCATGTGTCCTCCGTGCGTCTACGAAACAGCAAACCCTTCATCGAGAGTAGACCCGCGCGGCGTCCGCGGGGAGTCAGTATTCTGTACACCCAGTGTTAAGATGGACTTCACAATGGATCTGCGCCGGATGGCCCTGCTGGTGACCGTGGTGGAGAGCGGCTCGATGCGCCGTGCGTCGCGCACGCTCGGCCTCACGCCCTCAGCGGTCAGTCAACAGATCCGACAGCTGGAACGCGAGACAGGCGTCACGTTGCTGCGCCGGTCAACCAGACGGATGGTGATGACGGATGCGGGCGAAGCCTTCTATGAGGGGTGCCGGTCGATGGTGGCGGCTGCCCGGTCGGCGCACGAGCGGTTGACGGGCTTACAGGAAGGGGTGCTGGGCGAGCTGAGCATCAGCGCTCCCGTGGGCTTTGCCACAACCCACCTGGCGCGCGCGCTCGTCCCATTGCTGGACGCCCATCCAGGGCTTTCCCTGCGCCTCATCGCCACCGACGATCTCCAGGATCTCATGCGAGAGCGCATCGATATTGCGATTGCGATCGGGACGGCCCCACCGGCGACCAGCCTGGTGCGCCGGCATCTGGCGGACTGGACCAACGTCATTGTCGCGGCGCCGGCGTATCTGAAGGCGCGCGGCACCCCGCGGACAGCCGGCGACCTGGCCGGACATGACTTCGTCGCGCTTCCTGTCTGGCATCACGGCGCCGATGTGCTGAAGGGGCCGGATGGCGGCCGTCACCGCATCACGTTCAACCGGCGCGTGACGAGCAACAACCAGATGACCCTCAAGCAACTCGCGATTGCCGGTTGTGGCCTCGGTCTCAATGTCGAACCCGAAGTCGTGGAAGAGCTCGCGGACGGTAGACTTGTGCGAGTCCTGTCGAATTGGTCGTTGCCCATGCTGGGTGTTGACGCGCTGCTGCCACCCCGGACGAAGCAACCCGCGAAGGTGCGCGCGGCGCTCGAGGCCCTGACGGTGTACTTGTCGAATGCAGCGACTCGCCCGGAGCCGTCGCGAGCACGCAGCCGGCCGGCGCACGTATTCCGGCCGAAACCTCGATGAAGTTCGGCGCGCCCGGTCAACAGGCGGACCGCACCTTGGCGCGGCCCGCAGGCAAACGTGCTGACCGGCCGTCAGCGATCGCTCGCGCTGCGTGCCTCAGGAGCGCAGGATGGCCGTGGTAATCTGCCGATCGGTGCAGCCACCCCTCACGACGGATCACAGGCGCCTTGTTGGTCTCCTGGTCGCCCTTTCGCTCCTCGTGAGCGTGCCCGCGACCCTCGACGCGGGGAATGTTGGGCGGATGCCGATCTGCGCGATCGACATGGGGAGCAATACCTTCAGGCGAATCATCGGATCCTTCGAGAACGGGCGATACGAGCAAAGGAGCATCGAGAACGCGACGCTGGGCGTCGGCGATGACGTCGCCCGCCAGGGAAGGATCAGCGATTCGAAGCTTGCCGAAATCGAAAGGACGCTCTCCCGCTTCAAGATCGCCTGCGAGAAGGAGGGCGTCACGCGGGTGGTCGCGATCGGGACAGCGGCCTTCCGAGAGGCTGCGAACGGGACCCGGGCGGTCGCCATGGCGGCGAACATCGGTATTCCGATGGAGATCGCTACCGAACAGCGCGAATCCGAGCTCGCCTACCTCGTTGGCTCGCTTGGTCAGGACGGATATGCCGTCATCGACAACGGCAGCCGAAGCATCGAACTGGTCTCACGGCGGGGTCGCGCCGTGCGCCACCTGGTCTTCAACCTGGGATATCGGCTCGCGCACGAAATGTTCTTCGCCGCGACCAGCGATCCGAAGACGGCTGTCCTCTCCTTTCGCGATCAATTGAGGCGGCAGGCGTTGAAGGCCCCTTTCATGACAGGCATGAAGAAGCTCATCGGCATCGAGTTCGGGGACATGGCGGACGTCCTGTTCCCGCCGGCCCCTCTCGAGGGAAGGGTCTTCACCCTCCGGGAGCTGCAGCAGAAGCTCCACCAGATCACGACCTCCCCGGACAACGAGTTCCAGGTCCTCAGGAAAAAGAAGGACTTCGATCGCGCGCTGCCGCGGCTCGTCGTCGCCGCCTCCCTGACCGAGGAGTTCGGCTACTCGCGGATCGAGCTGACCGGCCGGGAGCTCGGCACGGGCCTCATCATCGAGGCGGGCGCAAAGGAGCGGTAGCTAACGGGTCTCGATCCATACCCCCAGAAACCGTTCATCCGCACTCTTCGGATCGACGTCAACGGGACGAAAGCCGTTCGTCGCGGACACCTTCAGCGGCGTCGCCTGGCTTCGATCATCGGTCGGGATCTGCACCATGCGTTCTTCGTCAGGCCCGAGCATGAGGCTGTCGCGCCACCCCGCGCTCTCGAGCGTCACCGTGTTGTCCGCCGATCCGTTGCGGAGAGCCAGACGAACCGGAGACTGACGGTCCGGAGCGATGGCGAATTCCGCGTTCGAGCCGCCGGCGATCCACATGCCAACTGATTCCATCCACGCGTCCCCGCTCATGAGAAACACGACGACAGGCCCGTAGCGTGCGCCACTTTTCGCTTCGCGATCCTCAAGCCTGCGTGGCGGTCGTATCAGCGATGCCGCGCGGATCGACCCGTCCCTGACCGTGCGCCGCGCCGCGAGATCCAGGTCGATCTCGAGTGCCGCGACCGCGACCGGCAGCGTCACCTGCCTCTTCCAGTGGGTGCCAAACGAGGCGACGTCCCAGTCCGCGATGGGCGGCGATACACGATCGATCCTCAACCGCAGACGGCCGGTTGGAGCACCGGCCGCCGTGCCGGTCACTTCATAGATCCCCGCGGGAAGATGCACGGTCGACGCCGAAGCCACCCGGGGCATCGCCGGCAGGGCGTTGGCAAGCACAATCCGGCCCGGCAGATCCGCGGGCTCGAGTCGTTGGAACGGCCGATAGGCGACGACAATCTGGTTCGTCCCTGGATCGTACCGCTTCAACACCACTGGACCCGCCACGTAGGGCGTCGCAACGGACACGCGGTTGCTCCTCCACACCAACGACACCGCCGCCATTGTCGCCGCCTCCAACGTGAGGCCGAAGACGAGGATCATCGCGGCGTGGCTGCGGCGGCCCAGGACCGCGCCCACCGCCACCGCCGACGAGATCGCCGCCAGCCAGACCGCCGCCTGCAGCAGCACGGTCGGTAGAGGATTTTGAAACATGCTGGGAAGTGCCCTGGTCAGATCGACGACAGGCGTGAGCCACAGAGCGACGCGCGACATCCCATCGCGGAAGTTGAACAGCAACGCCCCACGACCGACCGATGCGACGGTGGCCGTCATGAGAAGGCTGACGAGCAGCGCGGTGAGACCGGCGATTCGTGCCGCGACACTCTTCGCCGCCGCGAACCAGACGGCTGACGGAACGACCAGCACCAGCGCGATCGGCACCGCGTACCGTGCCGGCGCGGTCGTGCCACCCCACCACGCAGGAAAGGATGTCGCGACGAGATAGTACGGAACGGCGAGAGCGAGGATCTCGATGGCAAGGCGCCGCGGACCGCGCCAGATCATGATTGCAATGCCCGCACACGCACAGAGATAGACCGGCGCGTTTGGAATGAGCCCGAACTGCTGATCGAAGAACAAGCCCGGGGCGCCGCGCACGATGGTCCCCATCGCCATCCTGGTCGCGCCACCATAAGCGACGGAAGGGTTCGGCGTCCCGTAGATGACCTGGAAGAACCCGAACAACGCGAGGGCGCTGAACACCGGCCAGACGACGATGGCCGCCAGGCGCGAACCCAGTCGAGACCGATCCTCGATGAGGCGCACCGCAATCAGGAGTACCGACATGACCGCCAGCGGAACAAACCGCGTGCTCAACCAGGGCAGCACGCCGGGCGCCGCCCCGACCGCAACCAACCATCGTGGCTCACGCGCCCGCTGATCGACCAGCGGCAGAAGAGCGACGAGGGTCAAGACGGCGCCCAGACCATCTGGAAACAGCGCGGACGCGTGAAAGAAGAAAGGGACCGATAGTGCGACGGCGGCCCAGCCGAACCAGCTGGCCGCCTGGTCACCTGTGACGCGCCACGCGACGAGCCAGGCGAGCGCGCTGGCCGCGGCGCTGACGAGGCACAGGCCCACGAGCACACCGGGATACCCGAAGAGCGCGAAGGCCGGCGCCACGATCAGCGGCAACCCGGGCGCATGAATCGAATAGATCTGGCCGTCTTTCCCACGCTTGAGAAAGTCCGGCTTCAGGGGTCGGCTCACATACGCGCGATAGTCACCCTGCCGGTGGTTGTTCTCGATCTTGAGGTCACGATCGCCGAGGATGCTCTGCGTGATGATGAGATAGTGCGGCTCGTCGCCGTCGGGATGTTGCGGTGCCACGGACCATGTGCCAGCGACGAACGCGACCGCCGCGAGCATCCCGGCGAGCGATGCGGCGCTTCTCGGGGGCAGCCGCGCGAGTGCACCCGAGCGAACCGCTCGATTGATGGTCGGCGCCACCAGCGCCACGGCAATGGCTGCCCACACCCAGATCAGGAGATGGCCGGTCCAGATGAAGGCCGATCGCGGCATGGGGACGGGAAGCCAGGGGAGGAGGGCGACGGCTGACAGCCACAGGGGAGCAACCTGGCGCGGCGACGGGCGGGCGACGATCGTCACGGCGCCGGCCGCAACGAGCAAAGCGGCGAGCCAGACGAGTGGCGGCAGGACCCCGACATACGCGCCGCGATCGTCCGCGTCGACGAAACTCAACGCCCCGAACGACACCCACAACGCGAGCGCGGCACACATCAGAGCCATCGCCGCGGTCGTTGCCGCGAGGGAGAGTCGCCCGGTCATCGCGCCCGGTGATGCTACCATGCGACCTCAGGGCGCCCTCGACATCACCGCACGTCCTTGCCTCCGGCCCTTTTTCACGTCGCCGCCGCTCACAGAATCCCGTTCGAATGCGCACGACACCGTGGGTCGGGGTTGACGGGGGCGTCAGGACAATGATGCCTGTGTCGCACCGGACGGCACCGGCCCGCGTGTGATTTCCTGAGACGCTCGGCCACCCGACGATCGGCATACGCGTTGCTGGCCCCCCGAGCGTGACGTGGAGAACCAGGCCGCTCGCACTCGAAACGCCACTCAACGGCAACGTGGACGGAACCGTCGCGACCCGCGATCGCGCATCGATCACGAGTTGGGCGGCTCGCCGTCGAGCGGACCCGGCGACGGCGGATGTGACCCGATTCGGCCCGGGAACCGTCGACGTGCACGACGGTCGCGCCGCCATTCGGTTCAACTTCCCGGGGTTTGGCCGCTTCCGGCCGATCACCTGGGATGAATGGTTCCGGGAGTTCGATCGTGACGGTCTGACGTTCGTGTACGAGGATTCCTTAGATGACGCCGGAGCTCCGAGCCCGCGCTATCGCGTTGTGAAAATGGAAGATGGGGGTGCTGTCGCCGTATAAGCACGTTCAGCGGGCTCGTCTCCCGCTGGACTTCCCGCCGATTCGTAGGGGAAGACACGTCCGGCAGAAAGTGTACTGATTTTCTTCACGAGCGGTTGGTGGGAGGGGCAGGAATCGCGTAAAGTGAGATGCTCATTGTCTCCTTTCATGAGCATGGAGGTCACCGTGAAACGCACGTTGCTTACGCTGCTGCTCCTGGGTACCGGGGCGCTGCCGTCGGCCGCTCAGTCCGTTCCCCAGATTCCGTTCGAATCGGTTCCCAATCCGCTGACACTGCCCAGCGACGTCCACTTCGGCGAAATTGCGGGCGTGGCCGTGAACTCGAAAGGCCACGTCTTCGTGTTCTCGCGGGGGAACTCGATCGGTCCGGCCTACATGGCGACGGCCGCCCAGCTGCTCGAATTCGACCCCAAGGGCAAATTCGTGCGCGAGATCGGCAAGAACCTCTACGCATGGTCATACGCTCATGCCGTCCGCATCGACAAGAACGACAACATCTGGGTCGTCGACAAGGGATCGGACATGATCCTGAAGCTCAATCCCCAGGGCCGTGTCGAGTGGGTTTTCGGCCGCAAGGGCGAAGCGTCACACTACATGGTGCCCCCAGACACCGCGAGCACGCTGACGGGCCTGCTCAGCCGCGCCGGCGTCGCGATCACCGCGCCGCCGAACAACAACCCGCGTAATCCGGTGCCGATCCACCGCGACAACGCCTTCAACCAGCCGACCGACGTCGCGTGGGATTCCCAGGGCAACTCGTACTTCAGCGACGGCTACGTCAACTCGCGCGTCGGCAAGGCCAACGCGCGCGGTGAGTGGGTGGCGAGCTGGGGTTCGCTCGGCAGCGGGCCGGGGCAGTTCGACACGCCTCACGGCATCGCCGTCGGCCCGAAGGACGAGGTTTTCGTCGCCGACCGGGGCAACCGGCGCATCCAGGTCTTCGATCCGTCAGGCAAGTTCCTCCGGCAGTTCACGATCGACGTGCCTGTGTCATCGACCGGAACAGTCGTGTACGGCGAACCCCGGCCTGATTTGAAGACCGGCTCGCAGGCGCCCGGTGCGCCCGATGCCCTGTGCATGACCCCTGGACCGAACCCCGTCCTCTTCGTCGGCGATTTGTATCCGAGCCGCATCTACAAGGTGTCGCTCGAGGGCAAGCTGCTTGGCGTCTATGGCGGTCCCGGCCGGAACCTCGGAGAGTTTGGGTGGATTCACGCCATCGCGTGTCCCTCCGAGAACGAGATCTGGGTCGGCGAGCTGATCAACTGGCGTGTCCAGAAGCTCGTCGCCAAGCCCAGCACCGCGCCGCGCACAGCCTCGGCACGATAGCCGCCCGCGACATCGATGGCGGAGCGCCAAGCCGCTCCGCCATCACATCCTTCCTGCGATCGTAGGTCACGGTCAACAGTTCACAGTCGACAGGTCGTTTGACATCGACGCCTGCGCTCTGTCAACCGTGAACTGTCAACTGTCGACTACACCAAAATGAAAATCGGAAAAGCCTGCGCGTTTGCGCTGCGGTCATGCCCATCGGCCACGATGCTATTTCGGCATTCGTTTCATCATCTCCTCGACCGTGAGCGTCTCCTTGACTGTGGCGAAGTGCCAGCTGTGACCGAACGGGTCTTGAAGGCTCACCGTCCGTTCGCCATAGAACTGATCCGCGACGGGGCGCAGCACCTTCGCTCCAGCGTCCTTGGCTCGCTGAGCAAACCTGTCCACATCCTCCACGTAAAGCGAGACCGTTACGGTCGTTCCGCCGAGCTGTTGTGGGCTCTGCATGGCGGCTTCTGGACTCTCGTCGGCAAGAAAGACCGGCGCGCCTTCAATCCGGATCTCTGCATGGCCGATTTTTCCGTCGGGCATCGGAAACCGCATGGTCTCTTCGGCGCCGAACGCCTTGGTGTAGAAGGCCAGGGCTTCCGCTGCTCCACGAACCATCAGGTACGGGATGGCAGCGGCATGATACGTAGGATTCTTGCTCATCGTTTCTCCGTGTTCGTCGTGGACCGACGATTGATAGGTGCTCGGATGATCGGTTACGGCACACTCAACAGCGTGATGTCGAAGACGAGCGTCGCGTTGGGGGGAATTCCTGGGCCAGGGCTCGAATTGCCGTATGCGAGTTCCGGCGGTATGACCAGCCGGCGTTGTCCACCGACCCTCATGCCGGCGACGCCCTGGCTCCATCCTCTGATGACGCCCGTGCCGATGATGAACGGGAAACTGGTCCGCGAGTCGAACTGCGTGCCCTTGCCGTCCGCCCTGCTGGAGTCATAGAGCCAGCCGGTGTAAGCAACGGTCACCCGGTCGCCCA